>OGQY01001547.1_pt1 | contig 15417 bp, 9 predicted proteins | sample 1553361 | NCBI WGS metagenome assembly OGQY01 (sample SAMEA2579963, study PRJEB22360) | human gut metagenome | reverse complement strand
TCCCTCACGGTCGGGGTCAGTTGCAAGATAAATTTTATCTGCTTTTTTGGCTGCCTTTCTGAGATTGGCCAGAAGTTCGCCTTTTCCCCTGATCGTAATATATTTTGGTTCAAAATCATTCTCTACATCAATACCGAACTGGCTTTTCGGAAAATCACGCACATGTCCGTTGGATGCCTGTACATCATAATTACTCCCCAGAAATTTCTTTATAGTTTTTACTTTCGCAGGTGACTCTACTATCACCAGATATTTCGCCATGCTATCTCTCCTATTCAAAAACTTCCGGGAAATCACAGTCACTCATTGTTATGTAGTCTTTACATAGTAGTGCCTGCCGACTTCAAGTGCCAGTCCTGACAGTGTCAGTTCCAGCATAAGACTGCCGATTTTTTCCGGCGGAAGTCCTGTTTTCTGAATCAAAAAATCCATAGATTTTGGTCGTAAATCGAGACAACTATACACCAATTTCAAATCGGTTGCAAGTCCTAAGTCATTTTTTGTCTTTATTTTAACAGGATTTTCATACTCTATCCCCATCTCACGGAGCAGGATTTCCGGTGTGTATGCAATTCCTGCTCCATCGTAGATCAGTTTATGACATCCCATACTTCTCTCCTCATTGACCGGTCCCGGCACAGCAAAAACTGCCTTCCCCTGATCAAGTGCCCACTGCGCCGTGATCAGTGATCCACTCTTTTCACGCGCTTCTACGATCAGTACAAGATCAGCCAGACCACTTATAATTCGATTCCGAGCCGGAAAGAAGTAATTTCGGGCCTTCGTTCCCGGTGTCTGTTCACTGATGATTCCTCCGCCTGTGCGCAGAATGCGCTGATAAAGTCCTCTGTTGCCTGCCGGATAACAGATATCCGGTCCGTTTCCAAGGACTGCCCATGTTCCCCCTCTTCCTTCCAGCGCACCTCTATGTGCCTCCGTATCAATTCCGTATGCCATTCCACTTATGACCTGTACTCCCGCTTCACTTAAGTATTTCGCATAACGAAATGCCTGTATGCGCCCATAAGGAGTAGCTGCCCGCGCACCGACAATCGCTGCTGTCGGTTTTTCCGGATCCGGAAAGGTACCTCTGACATATAACTTATCCGGCATTCCCGTATACTGACACAATTTTTCCGGATATTCTTTATCCTTCGTCCCTACCTCCCTGATCGGTATTTTTCGAGTTTCTTCCATATAAATACCTCCTCTATACATTATCTCTTTTACCTGATTTTTATTCTGAATGATTTCAATCATTTTCAGTTCCAGTATTTTTTATCAAAGGAACGATACGATAAAGCTTCTCCTAAATGTTCTTTGTTGATTGTCTCCGAAGCCTCCATATCTGCAATCGTCCGCGCCACCTTTAAAATCCTGTGATATGCTCTCGCACTGAACGGCATATGCTGAAATGCCATCTTAAGAAGCCTGCTTGCTGAATCATCCAGATGACAAAAATTTTCGACCTGCTTCCCGCTCATTTCTCCATTAAACTGAATCTTTTCGTCTTTAAAGCGTTCTCTCTGGATCTGCTGTGCTGCTTCTACACGCATACGAACCTGTTTCGTATTTTCTCCAATCTTCCCATTGCTCATCCCGTTGAAATCTACCGGTGAGACATCTGCGCAGAGATCCAGTCTGTCCAGAAGCGGCTGACTGAGTTTTCCCAAATATTGCCCTACCTGTGCCGGTGTACATCTGCAGCGGTTCATATCCGGATAATATCCGCATGGACATGGATTCATCGCTGCACATAACATAAAATGTGCCGGAAAATCATACGTTCCATAAACACGCGAAATATGGATCACCTTATCTTCCAGTGGCTGCCTGAGGATTTCCAGACTTCTTCTGGAGAACTCCGGCATCTCATCCAGAAACAATACCCCTCGGTGTGCCAGCGTGATTTCTCCCGGCCGGGGATTCCTTCCGCCGCCTGCCAGGGCCTGCGCAGAGCAGGTATGGTGTGGACTTCGAAATGGTCGGATACGTATCAGCGGATCTTCTGCCGGCAGTAATCCGGCAATACTGTAGATCTTCGTCAGTTCCAACCCCTCTTCTACCGTAAGTTCCGGCATGATTCCGGGAATCCGTCTGGCAATCATCGTCTTACCGGCTCCCGGCGGACCAATCATCAGAAGATTATGAAATCCACTGACAGCAATCTCTACTGCCCTTTTCAGACTTTCCTGTCCATGAATCTCACAAAAATCCACAGAATTTTCCTGTGGTGATTTTTTCCCTGTCTCCACTGCTTTTTTGTAAGAATCCGGTGCACTGACATAACGGATCATCTCCTGCAGATCAGCTACGCCGATCACCTTCATATCCGGAATCAGATGTGCTTCTTTCAGATTGTCATACGGAACCACACAGAAACGACATTTTTCTTCACGCGCCCGAATGATCATCGGCAAAATCCCGGAAACTGCATGAATTTCTCCGTTCAGGCCAATCTCTCCGGCCATCATTACATTTCCCAGTTGTTCCGCAGAAAGTACTCCGGCAGCCGCAAGTACAGCCGCTGCCAGCGGAAGATCAAAACCTGCGCCCTCCTTCCTGATATCCGCCGGTGCCAGATTTACGGTGATTCTCTTGGGCGGGAGCGCGATCCCGTTATTCTTGAGGGCTGTACGTACACGATCCTGCGCTTCTTTTACTTGGGTCGATGGCAGTCCGACCATAGTAAAGGAAGGAAGTCCATCACTTACATCTGCTTCAACCTTTATAAGATGAACTTCCATCCCCGAAATAGCTGCTGAAAAAACACTTGCAAACATAAATCTCCTTTCTGTCTGTAAATGCTCCCGATCTGCATTTTCTTCTCGATAAGACTCATATAAATCTGTATTTTGTTATATTACTCATGGGAATTTAAAGATTTCAGCCCTCCACAAATAAGAGCCGGCGTAAAAAGATAGATAGAATTTGTATATAAGCTCTCTGTATTTCATTTCATTATAGTCCATTTTGCTCCCAAACACAATAGCACATTTCGGTCTGTTTTATAATTTCAAAAAAACAGGAGGTGAGCTTATGAAGTTTCAACGTATTCAGGATCTTCGTGTAGATTCTGACCTTTCTCAGCGACAGCTTGGTGAAATTCTGCATATCAGTCAGCGTTCCTATTCTCATTATGAAACAGGCTCACGTGGCATTCCGATTGAAATGCTCATCCGCCTTGCTGACTATTATGACACAACGATTGATTATCTTGTAGGACGTACAGACAACAAAGCACCTGTAAAATAATCAGTTATATTTCATCAGAGCAAAAAGAGGAAGCCATCCCCGATCGGATAGTTTCCTCTTTTTCTTTCATTTATAAGCTCAAAACTGCTCAGTTTCCTTCACTTACCTTTTGGTCTTCCCACTGCTGGATCTTATTGATGTTTGCGATTTCATACTCATTAAAAATAGACCCCTGCTCTGCATCAAAAGTTTCCGGATCTATGGTTCCCTGATACCAGGATTTGCTGTTGAAATAATCCGCAATATAATCCGTCACAAACTGTCTTCCATGACGCGCATAAATCTCATTTTTCGCAAGTTCCAGCTGATCCGAGGTATAGTTGGAAATTTCTTCATCTGTAAGATAGCGGTTGCTGCTCTCCGGGAAGAAATATTCCCCGCTCTCCGCGGTAACCTGCGGCTGCTCTTCTGACGGTGTCGGCGTCGCAGTCGGTTCAGGTGGGTTGAGTATAACCTGATTTCTGCTCATGATACAGCTTACATTCGGATACACGGAAGATACCGGTTCTGCAGTACTCACCCGCAGATAAAGCTGTCCGTTATCAAATGTCAGATTACCGGAAGCTGAATTTCCCGCTGAATCACCAAATGAAAATGCCGCCGCATTTCCGGCAACTTCTGCTGTTATATCTGCCGACACTGCCTGCGTCTGTCCTGCATCCGTCTGATAAAAACTAAATGACACCGCATTCTGACTGATGTTGTAAACATTGATCGTTACAAGTCCGTCTGTACTGTACCAGTAATCCCAGAAATCATCCGGATTAAATGTAACTCTCTGCTCCGGGACCGGGGTCGGTGTTGCTGTCGGCCGCGGTGTCGGACTTGGAGACGGTATCGCCGTAGGCTCCGGGGTCGGAGTCAGTTTCGCCGCATTTTCAATTGCTTCTTTTTTTTGCTGCGCTTCTCTTGCACTTTTCTGAAAACTCGCCAGAAGAAGAGCTGCTGCTGCAAACATAATAAAGATTGATATCAAGATGATAAGCAATATTTTCAGCCTGTTTTTTCTTCTCATTGGTGCCACCTCTGTTCCAGTCTTACCTGTTGTTCTTTCTTATTTCTGTTTATTTCTTTTCTTTTATGTAGCCCTTACGATATGCATCCAAAAGCTGCATAAGTTCTTCAATACGCTCCCGCAGTGCCTTTCCGGTATCAGTGTCACCCACCAGGCGTCTCTTTGACGTATAATGTACAGACACTCTGTTGGATACGATGTCACTTTCTTTTGAAACGGCATCTTCCTTGGATGTAAACGGTTCATGTGCACTTAAGATCAGCCCGTAGGAGTTGTAAATCAGAGTATAACCTGCAATTCCGGTCACCTTCTGATATGCCTTGCAGAAGCCGCCGTCAATAACGATCACCTTGCCATTGCATTTGACCGGGCTTTCTCCCTCTCCCTGATGTACCGGTACGTGACCATTGATAATATGTCCATTCTCCGGAGAAAGGTCAAATTCCTGAAGCAGCGTATCCACTACTTCTTCATTTTCAAGCAGATGATAGTATGCGCCTTTCGTCTCTTTGTGTGTTTCTTTATCTGCTATAAAATATCTCTCAAATGTGGTCATCTTATCCTTGCCAAATAATGGTGACGACGGACTTGCCCAGATAAACCAGAGAATATCCATCCCTTTTCGCTGTTCCATACTGTCCACTGCAAAAAATGCTCTTCTTACATAAGTCTCAAGCACATCATACAGCTCACGGCCTTTGTATTTCTTCCCGTAAATCTGGATTTCTTTCAGACTGCCATCTTCGTTCAGCGGGATACATCCATGGAAAAGCAGATTGCCATTATATATCTTGTACAGACCGCCTTTATCCAGAAGCAGGCGCATATGTTTCTGAAGTTTTTCGCAGTTGCGGAAAGCTGTTTCCATACGTTCTATCACATCACGCTCTCCTGCGGTCAGTTCATACGGATGTTTCCAGTCAATCGTCGGAAATTCTGTATCCAGCATCGGATATTCTTTTCCGTCCGGGAGCGTCACGGTTCCCTTTACCGGATCGATCCTGTGAAGCAGACAGCGGTCTTCCATATGGAATTCTCTGTGTCTGCGGATAAGCTGTCCCTCCAGCTTGAACTGAATGATAGAAATTGCCTTATGCATCTTCTGACCCAACTCTTTTTCCAGTGCATTATAATTGGAAGTTCCATTCATCTCAAATGCATTACACGGATCATCTTTATAAACTTCCATGGCAAAAGTAGCGAGTGGAAGCATATTGATTCCATAACCATCTTCAAGAATATCAAGATTGCCATATCGAATACTGTTGCGCAGTACCGTTGCAATACATGCACGCTGTCCGACGGCAGCTCCCATCCATACAACATCATGATTTCCCCACTGAATATCGAGAGAATGGTAATTCATCAGACGATCCATAATAAAATGCGGACCCGGTCCACGGTCAAAAATATCACCGAGAATGTGAAGGTGATCCACAACAAGGCGCTGGATCAGTTCTGCAAGCGCAATGATAAAGTTCTCTGCGCGTCCGATCTGAATGATCGTATTTACAATTGAATCATAATACGCTTCTTTATCCAGAACCTCTGCCTTTTCCGTAATCAGTTCCTCTATCACATAAGCATAATCCGCAGGAAGGGCTTTACGTACTTTGGAGCGTGTGTATTTTGATGCCGTTGTCTTGCAGACTTCGATCAACCGATACAGTGTGATCTTGTACCAGTTTTCCATATCCTCTTCCGTCTTTTTGACAAGCTGCATTTTTTCTTTCGGGTAGTAGATCAAAGTTGCCAGAGCTTTCTTGTCACTGTTGCTTAGCGTATGACCAAATACATCATCTATTTTCTTTCGAACTGCTCCGGAGCCATTTCGGAGCACATGGGAAAATGCTTCATATTCACCATGCAGATCCGACATAAAATGCTCCGTACCTTTCGGAAGGTTCAAAATCGACTGCAGATTAATGATCTCCGTAGAAGCCTTTCCGATTGTCGGATACAGTTCCGCAAGTCTCTGCAAATATCTCAATTCCGCTTTTTTCATATTCTTCTCCTTTTTGCTATGTTAACACATCCTGCTTCTCATTCAGTAACCACAACTTACGGAACCGCCTTTATGTATGCAGGATTATGCAATCACCCCATCAAACAATGAGAACTGGTTGGATTGCGGAATATCTCCGAACAATCCCAGGTCATCCATAAGATCAATGACTGTTTTGCTGACTTTTGTCCTGTCGCGAAAATCATCTTTTGACAGGAATTTTCCCTGCTTCGCCGCATCTACCACGGCCTCGGCAGCCTTATCTCCCATACCTTCAATACAGTTCAGTGCCGGCATAAGTTTCCCATCTATGATCTGGAAACGGTTTGCCTTCGCACGATAAAGGTCGATCGGCATAAACTCCAGACCACGCGCATACATTTCCTGCACGATTCGCATATCTTTGATGGTATCCTGTTCTTTCTTTGATGCCGCATCACCTTTCTTACGCAATTCTGCCAGATAAAAATCCAGACGCTCACGTCCCATACACATAGTTTCATAGGAAAATGCCGTTGCACGGATGCTGAAAAATGCAGCATAATATGCCAGTGGTTTAAATACTTTGAACCAGGCAATTCGCCATGCCATCATAACGTATGCCGCAGCATGTGCTTTCGGGAACATATACTTAATCTTTTTACACGACCATATATACCATTCCGGCACATTATGTTCTCTCATAGTTGCTTCCCACTCATCACGAAGCCCCTTACCTTTACGTACAGCCTCCATGATGGTGAACGCGAGACTGCTCTCTACCCCCATACTGATGAGGTAGATCATGATATCATCTCGTGTACAGATTGCAGTGGAAATTGTTGCTTTTCCCTCTTCGATGAGAGTCTGTGCATTTCCCAGCCATACGTCTGTACCATGAGACAGACCGGCAATACGTACAAGGTCAGAAAAATACTTCGGCTTTGTATCAATAAGCATCTGCATCGCAAAATCCGTACCAAACTCAGGCACACCGAGACAGCCGAGCTTACAGCCGCCGATATTTTCCGGTTTGATTCCCAATGCCTCCGTACCTGCAAACAAAGACATGACTTCTTTGCTGTCCAGAGGAACATCCCTTGCACTTAAGCCTGTAAGATCCTCCAGCATACGGATCATTGTCGGATCATCGTGTCCGAGAATATCAAGTTTCAAAAGGTTTCCGTCAATGGAATGATAGTCAAAATGTGTCGTGATGATATCACTGTTTTCGTCATTTGCAGGATGCTGTACAGGAGTAAATTTCTCAATTTCCTCACCTACCGGAAGAACAATGATACCGCCCGGGTGCTGTCCTGTCGTTCTTCGGATACCGGTGCATCCCTGAACGATCCGGTTAATCTCACAGTAACGCTTATGCTGTCCACGTTCTTCATAATAATTTTTCACATAACCGAATGCTGTTTTTTCTGCAAGTGTGCCGATGGTTCCTGCCTTGAATGTCTGACCCTTACCGAAAATAACCTCCGTATAACGATGGGCATTTGCCTGATATTCACCGGAGAAATTCAGGTCAATATCAGGCTCTTTATCTCCCTTAAATCCAAGGAACGTTTCAAAAGGAATGTCAAATCCCTCTTTATTCATCTTTGTTCCACATTTCGGGCAGACACGATCCGGCATATCGCATCCCGCCATACCACCGAATTTTTTTACTTCCGGTGAATCAAAATCACTGTATTTGCAATTCGGACAGAGATAATGCGGCGGCAGCGGATTTACTTCTGTAATACCAGACATAGTTGCTGCAAGTGAAGAACCTACAGATCCTCGTGAACCTACCAGATATCCGTCTTCGTTGGATTTCCAAACCAGTTTCTGCGCAATAATGTACATAACTGCGTAACCATTTGAAATAATGGAATGAAGTTCTTTATTCAGTCGGTCTTCTACGATCTGAGGAAGTACTTCTCCATACATCTCATGTGCTTTATTAAAACAGATATCCTTCAGATCCTGATCTGAGTTCTCAATGACCGGAGGATATTTGTCCGGATGAATCGGCGATATCTTCTCAATCATATCGGCAATTTTGTTTGTATTTGTGATGACAACTTCTTCTGCCTTTTCACTTCCGAGATACGAAAATTCTTCCAGCATTTCTTCCGTCGTGCGCAGATACAGAGGAGCCTGATTATCTGCATCAGAAAAACCATTTCCGGCCATAATGATACGACGGTAAATTTCATCCTCCGGATCCATAAAATGCACATCGCAGGTTGCGACAACCGGTTTTTTAAACTGATCCCCCAGTTTGACGATTTTTTTATTGATCTCGATCAGGTCTTCATTGGACTGAATACGGTCATTCTTTTCATCAGCCAGCATAAATGCATTGTTTCCGAGCGGCTGAATTTCCAGATAATCGTAGAAATTTACAAGTCTTGCAATCTCAGGTTCCGGTGCATTTCGAAGAATTGCCTGATACAGTTCCCCTGCTTCACAGGCACTTCCGATCAGAAGCCCGTCCCTGTGTTCCAGAAACAGACTCTTCGGTACACGCGGACGACGACGGTAATATTTCAGATGCGACTGACTCACAAGCTTATACAAATTAATTCGCCCTGTCTCATTTCTTGCCAGAATGATTGCATGATAAGTCGGCAGTTTCTTGATCGTGTTGACTGATACGTTTCCCTGCTGGTTCAACGCATCCACATCATAAATATCACGTTCTTTCAGCATTTCCACGAAACGTACAAAAATCTCTGCAGTACATGCCGCATCGTCAACCGCTCTGTGATGATGATCCAGTGATACTCCGACTGCTTTGGCAACCGTATCCAGTTTAAAACGGTTCAGCGCCGGCAGAAGGAAACGCGCCATACCAACTGTATCGACATATGTATACTCCTGAGGCAGACCCTGTCTTTTGCAGTTTTCGATAATAAAGCTCATATCAAAGTCCGCATTGTGGGCTACCATAACCGCACCTTCACAGAATTCCAGAAACTTCGGAAGTATTGTCTGAATATCCGGCGCATCCATAACCATGGAATCATTGATGCTTGTCAGCTGCTCGATTCTGTATGGAATCGGTACTTTCGGATTTACAAATGTTGAAAAACGGTCTGTGATCACTCCGTTTTCCACTCGAACTGCACCGATTTCAATAATCTGGCATGTCAGCGGCGAGAATCCGGTCGTCTCGATATCAAACACAACAAATTTCCCGTCTATCGACTGTCCTTTGCTGTTGGTAACGATACCTTTGAGGTCATCTACCAGATAAGCCTCCATACCATAAAGGACTTTGAAATCAGAATCTTTCGGAACGCAGCCTCCCCATGCATCAAAACAGTGATTTGCCTCAGGGAAAGCCTGTACGACACCATGGTCTGTGATCGCAATTGCCTTATGTCCCCACTCATACGCTCTTTTGACCAGATCTTTTGCAGTGGTAACACCATCCATATCACTCATCTTTGTATGACAGTGCAGCTCTACACGTTTCTGCGGACTGGTATCCATTCTTGTACTGCGAAAATCTGCAATCTTTTTGATCCCGGAAATCGATCCGACAGTAAGTTCACTGTCGAAACGGTCAATTGTCGTAACACCCTTAAATTTCAGAAAAGCGCCCTTTTTGACAGTCTCTGTTACTTCCGGTACCTGTTCGTTACGCAGAAACATCTTGATCACGATGGAATCTGTAAAGTCCGTCACAGGAAAAATAAGAATTGTTTTTTCGTTACGGATTTCTCTTGCTTCCACATCCATAACCTGGCCACGGATAATAACTTCGCCCATCTCACCTGTGATGGCTTCCAGATTGATCGTATCGCCCTCAAAATCTCTTCCATAAATCACATCCGGGTTGCTGTCCCTTCGGAAGCCACCATGGAAATCTCCACGTGCACCTTTCTTTTCAAAAGTTTTCTGTTTCTGCTCCGGTTTGCCTTTGGCCTCTGCTTTTTGGCTGTCCTTTTTGTCCGATGCGACTTCTTCCATCTTTTCTTCCTGTGTCTCTTCCGGGGTCAGTTTCGCATGTTTTAATACATTTGCGACCTCCTGACGGATCTGCAGGGCTGCATTCTTGCGGTACTTGCTTTCCTCTGCCTCCACAAACTGCAGGTTGATCTTAAGGTTCATTCCGCATCGCTCGCAGAAGACTTTTTGCAGGTATTCCACAAGTATCTCACTTTTTTCTCTGGAAATTACAGAGTCGGGAAGTGTCAGATCCATCTGTTCATCAGATGGAAAACTGATCTGCGAACGTTTGAACAGATTGTACTCAAGCATATTATAGTTCTTCAGTTCTATTTCCATGCTGGAACGGTAAACATCCAGAAAATTCGCCGGAGAATACTGTTTGGACAAATGGAACCGTTCGATCACTGTCACCTGCATTTCCAGCCCTGCAAAGAACTGTCGTTCAATCTGGTTTTCCAGCGCTATGATATATTTCTTATGGATCCAGCGCTCACTGTGGATATATACCCACAGTCTGGTCTTTGCCGGATTGCATGCCACTCTCGAAACAGTAACCATCTCAAGCCATTCCTGCAGCTGATCTTTCACTTTTAAGTTGGGAAATACATCGAAAAATTCTTTTTCCACGTTTTATGCCTCTCTTTATGCTTCCCAGTGGAGCAGTTCCTCACGAAGTGTATCCAGAAGCTGTTCTTCCGGTACCTTCTTTACGATTTCTCCTTTTTTGATAAGAAGTCCTACGCCGACTCCGCCTGCGATTCCGATATCGGCTTCTTTTGCCTCTCCCGGACCGTTTACTACACAGCCCATGACAGCAACCTTGATATCCAGCGGAATATCCTGTACCATCGCCTCAACCTGATTTGCAAGTCCGATCAGATCAATACGTGTACGTCCACAGGTCGGACAGGAAACGACTTCAATGCCTCCCTTACGCAGTCCAAGTGTCTTAAGGATTCGTTTCGCGGATTTGATTTCTTCCAGCGGTGCACCTGTCAGAGAAACACGGATCGTATCGCCGATTCCCTGCGACAGAATAATCCCCAGGCCTACTGCTGATTTGATATTTCCGGAATAAAGAGTTCCTGCCTCTGTAATTCCCACATGAAGCGGATGATCTGTCTTTTCGGCAATCAGCTCATGCGCTTTGGCGCACATCATAACATCAGAAGATTTGATACTAATCACCAGATTATCATAACCCATTTCTTCGATAATACGAACTTTGTCCAGTGCACTTTCCACAAGACCTTCTGCAGTCACACCATGATATTTTTCTACAAGTTCTTTCTCGAGAGAACCGCTGTTTACACCAACACGGATCGGAATGTTGCGTTCTTTTGCCACATCCACAACCGCCCGAATACGGTCTGTACTTCCGATATTTCCCGGATTGATACGTATCTTATCGGCACCGTTTTCCATTGCTGCAATTGCAAGACGATAATCAAAATGAATATCTGCAACCAATGGAATATGAATCTGTTTTTTGATTTCTTTTAAAGCCTGTGCTGCTTCCATCGTCGGTACGGCGCAACGGATGATATCACATCCGGCAGCTTCAAGTTCCAGAATCTGACGCACAGTTGCCTCTACATTTTCTGTTTTTGTGTTTGTCATAGACTGGATCAGAATCGGGTTTCCTCCGCCGATCTTTTTATCTCCTATCTGCACAACTTTTGTATGATCACGATACATAATCTTCTCTCCTTTTAGCGAAAAAGCGGAGCTGTCTATACCAAACAGCCCCTTCTTATCCATATGTCAGTGCTGGATTTCCAGCAGTTTTGCCTTCAGATCATTCTCCATCTTAAGCATTTCTGCCTCAGCAGCCTGTCGTTTCTCTCTGCCTTCTCTCTGGATTTTCATCACATCATCCAATGTCTGGATCAGGTCGGCATTTGTTTTCTGTAAAGTTTCCATATCAACAATACCACGCTCGGATTCTTTTGCAGTCTCCACGGATGCCATATGAAGTTTCTCAGCGTTTTTGCGAAGCAGTTCATTCGTAAGATCAGACACCTGGCTCTGTGCCTGTGCCGCCTCTGTAGAATGTGCAATACCAAGAGCAAGCACCATCTGGCTTTTCCAGAGCGGGATTGTGTTGACCAGTGTCGTCTGGATCTTTTCTGCCATCATTGTATCGTTATTCTGCACCAGACGTATCTGCGGTGCTGTCTGAAGGGAAATCATTCTGGTAAGTTCCAGATCATGAAGCTTCTTTTCGAATCTGGCACATTTGCTGTCCAGATCTTTTGCCGCCTGTGCATCTTCCGGAAGCCCGGTTATCTTTGCTTTCTCTTCCAGTTCTTTAAGCTTTCCGTCCTTCATTCTGGAAAGGCTTAATTTGCCTGCCTGAATGTACATGGACAGTTCCTTGAAATACAGAAGATTCTGTTCATACATCTTATCCATCATCGCAGAATCCTTAAGGAGGCGCACCTGATGCTGCTCCAGTGTCTCGGAAATCTTCTCGACATTTGCCTCTGCTTTGTCATATTTGTTTTTCAGAGTTTCGATCTTGTTTGCCTGTTTCTTGAAGAAGCCAAACAATCCCTTTTCTTCTTCAGCATCAAAACCCTTTAATTCTCCGACTACTCCGGTCAAAAGATCTCCTACCTCACCAAGATCCTGTGAACGTACATTTTTCAGTGCTTCATCAGAAAAATCAGCCATCTTCTTCTGTGTTCCGGCTCCATACTGCATAACCTGTGTCAGATTTTCCAGATCGATCTTTCCTGCAAAATTTTCGACCATCTGCTGTTCTTCCGGCGTAAGGACAGTCTGTGCCATTTTCTGCTGTACCGGATTCATTTCCTGCGTAACCTCCATCAGCTGTGCCTGTACTTCCGGTTCTTTTTCCTGTTCCATGACAAGTTCCGGCTCCAGTGTCAGCGACGGCATTCCTGTTTCTGCCTGCTTCATTTCATCACCCATAACGTTTTCCCTCTCATTTTCTGCATGTCGTATATCCTTGCTGCTTTTATTTTGAATTGCTTAAATTACTTTTTCTCAAAATCATTTTCGGTCAGCCCCTCCTGTGCAAGCATGGTATGCAGGACAGAAATATCACTTGAAACATCCCATGCCGTATCCTGAAATACAGAATCCAGAAGTTTTGCAAATGCTTCGTTCAATGTATCCAGAGTATCCTCAATTTCTTTCTTTGAGGCCCGAATCGTCTCTCCCTGAATCGACTGTCTGTCCATATCTTCATAAGCATCCAGAAGTTTCACTGTCATCGGAAGATAATAATCCATCATCTTTTTGAGATCCGGAATAATCTCCGGATGCTCCTCTGCTCTCTGGAATATCTGCTCTACGATCTGCTCCATTTTGGCAATTTTGACCGAAATCTCTTCTCCCGGAATTGCATCATTACTTGCATGGATTTTCTTAATATATGCTTCACCCTTATCAAGGACTTCCTGCACCTGAGGACTGATCCGGCTCTGCTTTTCACTCTCCCGCATTCTCTTCTGCGCTTCCTCGGCACTGCGCTGTTCCAGCGCCTTCTGCGTTTCTTCATACTGTCTGTAGGTTTCATTGCTTGTGATCAGGCAGGTTTCCTTTGTATCTGTTCTGCCTTCCAGAAACCAGCTTTTCGCGATCATATAGTGAATATCTTTTTTGACTGATTTTATGCTTCTGCCGACTGTTTTCGCCAGATCTTCAAAACTACAATATGTTTTGTGTCCCAGTGTTTTTTTGTATTTCTGAAAACGTTTCAGTCTGCCCAGACCAGTGCATCCGCTGCCGATCATCCCGACTCCGGCAAGTGTACCGATTAGTGTCACAACTGTGGAACCGATACCTCCGTGTCCCATGACCGCCTGCAGAATCTGCACGGTCAGAAGCCCGATTGCCATACTTCCGGAAATAATTCCGCCAAACACGATCAACAGGATATCCTTTACTTTTTCTCCGCCGGTATTACCATAAAGCTCCGGATGCGTTTCTGTATTTTCGACAGTCCCCCGCACTTTCTGTGCCCCTGCTTTCGGCTTACGATATCCAGCCTTCTCCGGATGCTCTTTCTGATATTGTTTCAGGGTGCTGTTTACCATTCTTGTGATTGACTGGTTCAGTTCCTGATAATTGCTTGTTTTGACCGCATTTTCTATAGTTGTCTGAACTTCGCGGACTTTCTGCTCTACAAAGCTGAAATCCGATCCGTTGTCATAAGATTTTTTATCCATGCCATCCTCCTGTAAACTATTTCTTATTATACAAAAATACGGACAAAAAAACAAGGTACAGGAAAACGTCCTGCACCTTGTCTTGTCTTGAATTGAATACATAATAACTTATTCGATAACTTTGATCCATCCTTCAGGAGCTTCGATGCGTCCCATCTGGATGCCGGTAAGTGTCTCGTAAAGTTTCTTTGTTGTCGGTCCCATTTCTTCCATTCCGCTTGGGAAGCAGATTTCTTTGCCGTGGTCTACGATCTTTCCGACTGGAGAGATAACTGCTGCAGTACCGCAAAGTCCGCATTCTGCGAAATCTTTTACTTCGTCCAGATATACTTCACGTTCTTCGACTTTCAGTCCGAGATAATGTTCTGCAACATAGATCAGAGAACGGCGTGTGATAGATGGAAGAATACTGTTGGACTTCGGTGTTACAACGGTATTGTCCTTTGTAACAAAGATGAAGTTTGCTCCACCTGTCTCTTCAACTTTTGTTCTTGTAGCAGAATCAAGATACATATTTTCGTCATAACCCTGACGATGTGCATCCATGATTGCATGAAGACTCATTGCATAATTCAGACCGGCTTTGATGTGTCCTGTTCCATGCGGTGCGGCACGGTCAAAATCTGTAACACGGATCGTAATCGGTTTTGCACCGCCCTTGAAATACGGTCCAACCGGTGTGGTAAGGATACGGAACTGATATTCATCAGCCGGTTTTACGCCGATAACAGGGTTGCTTCCGAACATGTACGGACGTACATAAAGTGTTGCACCTGAACCGTATGGCGGTACATAAGCTTCATTTGCTTTGATTGTCTGTACGACAGCATCAACGAAACGATCTTCCGGGAATGCCGGCATTTCCAGTCTTCTTGCAGAATTTGCAAGACGCTCTGCGTTGAGGTCCGGACGGAATGTTACGATATGTCCGTCTTCTGTTGTATAGGCTTTCATACCTTCAAATACAGTCTGTGCATACTGGAATACACAGGCACACTCATTCAGTGTAA
>OGQY01001544.1_pt1 | contig 15430 bp, 14 predicted proteins | sample 1553361 | NCBI WGS metagenome assembly OGQY01 (sample SAMEA2579963, study PRJEB22360) | human gut metagenome | reverse complement strand
AACTCGCTACCTCCACCTTGGCAAGGTGGCGCTCTACCAGATGAGCTACGCCCGCGGAACAAGATGTACTATACCAGACATTTTTCGCTTTGTCAAGCATAGATTTTAGGATTCTGTTGCAAAATGCGGGGGGCTGTGATACACTTGCCCGGTAAATCGTATTTTTCAGGAGGCAGTCATGGCCACTTTACAGGAAGAGATCTCCCGCCGCCGGACGTTTGCGATCATTTCGCACCCGGACGCCGGTAAAACCACGCTGACGGAAAAGTTCCTGCTTTACGGCGGAGCCATCGCGCAGGCGGGCGAAGTCAAGGGCAAGCGCGAGCGCGCGGCAAAATCCGACTGGATGGAAATCGAAAAGCAGCGCGGCATTTCCGTCACATCGTCCGTCATGCAGTTTCAGCACGGCGGCTACTGCATCAACATTCTCGATACGCCGGGACATCAGGACTTCTCGGAGGACACCTACCGCACGCTGATGGCCGCGGACAGCGCCGTCATGGTCATCGACGGCGCGAAGGGCGTCGAGCCGCAGACGCGCAAGCTCTTCAAGGTCTGCGCCCTGCGCAATATTCCCATTTTCACCTTTATCAATAAAATGGACCGCGAAACGCGCGACCCGCTGGAGCTGTGCGAGGAGGTCGAGCGCGAGCTGGGCATCGACACCTATCCCGTCAACTGGCCGATCGGCTGCGGCAAGGAATTTTTCGGCGTGTACGACCGCAGCGAGCGCTGCATTCTCCACTTCACCGACGAGGGCCACGCGAAAAAGGCCGGCATCACCTCCATCGAGCTGGACGACCCCACGCTCGTCGACCTGATCGGTCAGTCCCGCCGCGACACGCTCGCCGACGAGGTGGAGCTGCTCGGCGCGGGACGCGACTTTGACCTCGACGCCGTGCGCTGCGGCAAGCTCTCCCCCGTGTTCTTCGGCAGCGCGCTGACGAACTTCGGCGTCGAGCCGTTTTTGAACGCCTTTTTGAAGATGACCACGCCGCCGCTGCCGCGCGTGAGCGACTTAGGCGAGGTAGACGTCTACTCCCCCGATTTTTCCGCCTTCGTCTTTAAAATTCAGGCCAACATGAACAAGGCGCACCGCGACCGCCTCGCGTTCATGCGCATCTGCTCGGGCAAGTTCGAACGCGACAGCGAGTATTTCCACGTCCAGTCCGGCCGCAAGATGCGCCTTTCCCAGCCGCAGACAATGATGGCCGCCGAGCGCGAGATCGTCGACGAGGCCTACGCGGGCGACATCATCGGCGTGTTCGACCCCGGCATCTTCTCCATCGGCGACACGATCACCGTGCCGGGCAAAAAGTTCCGCTTCTCCGGCATTCCGACCTTCGAGCCCGAGCATTTCATGCTCGTCTCGCCCAAGGACACGATGAAGCGCAAGCAGTTTGTCAAGGGCGTGGAGCAGATCGCGCAGGAGGGCGCGATCCAGATCTTCAAGATCCCCGACAGCGGCTTTGAGGACGTGGTCGTCGGCGTGGTCGGCACGCTGCAATTCGATGTGTTCGAATACCGCATGAAAAATGAGTACGGCGTCGACCTGCGCATGAGCGGCCTCCCCTACGAGCACCTGCGCTTCATCCGCGCGTGCCCGTGCGACGTGAAGGATCTGATGCTCTGCTCCGGCTCGCGTGTGCTCGAGGACTTCAAGGGGCGCAAGCTCATCGCCTTCGGCGGCGAGTGGAGCGTGGGCTTCCTCACCAAGCACAACGAGGGACTCGTGCTCGAGGACTGGCTCAGCGTGTAAGCAAAAAAAAGATCTGCGGCGGCGGGGCGATCCCGCCGCCGTCCGCGTTCTTCGTCGATGTGCCGAACTTCGCAAATTCCCTTGCTTTTTCTCAGATCCATGTTATACTGATAATTGTAAGCAATCCCTGACTTGACAATTGTCAATCATACGCTGTGCGGCTCACAGAAACGAGCAAATGCGCAGACAAAAGGCACAGCCGGCGAAAGCCGGTGTCGCAAAGCCAAGAGCCTAAACGGTGTCCCCGCACCGCATGGCAGCCGGTTGCCGATGCATTCATGCTCCCCCTTCTATGTGCCGTATTGCGCCCAAAAGAAGGAGGAATTTTTTTATGGCTGGAAAGAAAACAGGAAAGCGGCTGCTGACGTGGGTTCTGGTGCTTGTGATGGCACTGTCCCTGCTGCCGCTCAACGCATTGGCAAAAAGCAACAGTACCGTTGTGCTGCATCCGTCCGTCAGCTCGACGGTGACGGGCGTCAAGGTCAAGGTCGGCGACATAATCAGCGGCCACAGGGTCTCAAGCATCAGCGGCTATGACATCACCGTTGACCTCGGCAAGTACAACGTCAACAACGATACCTTCCGTCTTCCCTATGCAAAGGATATCTGGAAGGGTGTTGACAATAACAAGGTCGACTACATCAGTTGGGCCGGAAGCGGCAGCAACAGACGCAGCGAGGGCGCAAGCGCCCTGCTTGCCAACGGCAAGAACACCGCATATTACTATTTCAAAGGCGCGCCCGTTCTGCCGACTTTCACGCTGAACTATAATGCCAACGGCGGCACCGGCGCACCGGCCAGCCAGACCCACAAGGCGACCTCTGAGTATGAGAAGTCCCATACTTTCACCATTTCCTCGCAGGCGCCGACCCGCGACGGCTATACCTTCCTCGGATGGAACACCAACCGCAGTGCAACGACCGCAAACTATCAGCCCGGCGGCAGCATCGTTGTGACCGGAAGCACCACGCTGTATGCTGTGTGGGAAGAGAACACGCCCCCCACCGACAAGCCCGCCAAGCCCACGGAAAACAACGTGACCGGCGTTGTTGTAGATATTGTCTGCGTTACGACAACCGGAACGCATGATATGGTACAGTATCCGCTCGGACACCCGACCGACGCACAACATACGATCGGCGAGGTCGTAAGCGATGGCGCGGGCGGATATATCTGCCCAGTGACTGTCCGGACGGCATGGTTCGTGCAGCAGGCCAGCGATCTGGTCTGGAAGGTACAGCACACCCAGACCGCGTTGACCATCACGTTCAACCTCACCTATGATAAAAATAGTGAGACGTGGGTGAAACCGGCAGCGAACCCGCGGATCGAAGCCACGCATGAAGTGACCCCGGACACGCCCGACGACACGAAGCCGGACTTTGAAAATGAGAATGTCAATATTCGTGTGCAGTGCGTCGAGTGGCCGTCCCAGCATGATCCGTACAAGAAGAGCTATGGCATCCTGCCCGATGCATACGAAGACCTCGACATGAAGACGGTCGAAGGAACATACTTCTATACCATCAAACTGGACAGAGCGAAATACATTGCGCAGTTCGATGAGGATATCCGCAAACCCCACACCGATACGGAGCCAAACGAGGAAACCTACATCGAATGGCGGTGGGAGAATGGCGCGTGGCAGCTGATTGGCGGCCCGGACGGCGTTGATGCTGACATTAAAGTCAAATGCGGCCAGACCGAGACCCCGCCCAAAGCCCCGACGGCTGACGAGCTGAAAAAGCTTGAAATGGCTGAAATGGCTGTTCTGGTCAAGTGCGATGTAGATGATGCGCAGCAGCATACGGAGGCCTACGGCCTGCTCGGCGAGTACAATGAAGACTACATCGTCGGCGAGCCGAAGAAAGTCGGGAACGACTGGCTTTGCGACATCAACTATGTCCCCGACCCCTATGTGGCCGAGTTCAACAAGACGTTCCCGACCCTGAAACATATCCAAAACGATGAGAAGATCGATCCGGTCACGCTGATCTGGGGCGGGGAGAACTGGCAGATCAAGACGCAGGGCCGTGTACATGTGACGGAGGAATATACCGTTACCTTCAACGCTTACGGCGGTTTCCCGACGCCCGATGAGCAGCACGTCAAGAGCGGCGAGAAGGCTGTCCTGCCTGTCGCCCCGACGCTCAAGGGCTATACCTTTGCGTTCTGGTATCTGGGCGAAGACGAGCAGAACGCCACCGCGTATGACTTTGATACTCCTGTCACAGGCGACATCACCCTGACAGCGAAGTGGAACATCAACAAGTATACCGTCACCTTTAATTCCTACGGCGGCACGCCCGTTCCGCCCGCGCAGGAAGTGGAATACGGCCTCACCGCGACCGAGCCGGCTACCGCTCCCACGAAGACCGGCTATACCTTCGACGGCTGGTATCTGGGCGATGAAAAGTATGACTTCTCCGATGCTGTTGAGCAGAACATCACCCTGTACGCCAACTGGGAGAAAAACATCTACACGGTGACTTATACCGACGGCGTGGACGGCGAAGAAGTCTTTGCAGACCAGACCTACAGAGTGCCGTTCGAAGACACTACCCCTGCGTTCAAGGGTACCAAGACCCGCGCTGGCTACGTCTTTGCCGGTTGGAAGCCCGCATTTTCTGATACCGTGACTGGCAACGTCACCTATGTCGCTCAGTGGAAAGACGACAAGAACAACAACGGCATCGCTGACGACGAAGAGGAAAAGTACACCGTGACCTACACTGACGGCGTGGCTAACGAAGAAGTCTTTGCCGATCAGGTGTATGGCGACCTCCTGTCCGGCACCGCTACCCCTGCGTTCAAGGGCAATCCGACCCGCGATGGCTACGTCTTTGACGGTTGGAAGCCCGCATTTTCTGATACCGTGACTGGCAACGTCACCTATGTTGCCCAGTGGACGGCCCGCACTGACCTGAGCTATACCGTCCACTACTATCTCAAGAATACAACGAAGAAGGTCGCGGATGACAAGACGGTCGACGGTCAGACCTTCAACGCCGTCGTGAAGGAAGAAGCGATCCGTATCAGCGGTTACCGCGTCTATGGCGACAGCGAGAAATCCATCACCATCGGCACCGGCACGAATGAGATCATCTTCTACTACACCCGCGCCTCCCGTCCCTCCGCGTCGAGTACCAGCAAGCCCACGCTGAACACGGGCGATCACTACGCCTACGTCATGGGCTATCCCGACGGCACGGTGCGCCCGAACGGCAGCATCACCCGTGCCGAGGTCTCGACCATTCTCTTCCGTCTGCTCTCTGACAAGACGCGCGATGAGTATTTCACGACCGAGAGCAGCTTCACCGACGTCAAGGCCGGTGCGTGGTACAACAACAGCATCGCGACCCTTGAAAAGGCCGGCGTGATCGTTGACACCGCCAAGGGCGGCGCGTTCCGTCCCAACGAGGCCATTACCCGCGCCGAGCTCGCCGCGATGCTCGCGCAGTTCTCGGACGCCAAGCCCGTCAAGGGTGTGAAGTTCTCCGATGTGTCTGCCGAGCACTGGGCGTATGAGGCCATCGCCATTGCTGCGAAGATGGGCTGGATCGAGGGCTATCCCGACGGCACGTTCCGTCCCGATGCGACCATCACCCGCGCCGAGATGATGACGCTTGTGAACCGTGCGCTTGAGCGTGTACCCTCCGACGAGGATCACCTGCTCTCCAAGCGCGTAATGCTGACCTTCCCCGACTGCAAGAGCGGCGACTGGTTCTATATCGCCGTGCAGGAGGCGACGAACAGCCACACCTATGAGCGCGCCGCGACCGAGAAGAACGGCGACGAGCAGTGGACCGCCCTGCGCGCGAACCGCGACTGGACGCAGCTCGAAAAGTAAGCTTACTTCCTCCACCCCCCATAGGAAGGAAGGAACGCTCTAAGGAGCGTTCCTTCCTTCCTTTTTATTGTCCCTTGCCGCCGGTCTTTCTAAAAATGTGAAAATATGGTTTTTTCTAAATTCCTATTGACAAAGTAGGAATTTATCGTTATCATATAAACATACTTGATAGATAGGAATTATCCATTGCAAAGGAGCGATACCTATGACAACTGTTTACGCAGACAACGCTGCCACCACGCAGATGAGCCGCGCGGCCATCGACGCGATGCTGCCTTATATGGAAACGGTCTACGGCAACCCCTCGAGCCTGCACTCCGTCGGGCAGCAGGCGGCCGAGGCGCTGCAAAATGCGCGCGAGCGCATCGCAGCGTGCCTGAATGCCTCGCCGCGCGAGATTTACTTCACCTCCGGCGGCAGCGAGGCCGACAATCAGGCGATTCTCTCTGCCGCGCGTCTCGGCGCGCGCAAGGGCAAAAAGCACATCATTTCGACGGCTTTCGAGCATCACGCCGTGCTGCACACGCTCAAAAAGCTTGAAAAAGAGGGATTCGAGATCGAGCTTCTGCCCGTCGGCGCCATCGGCACGATCACGGCGCAGCAGGTGAAGAGCGCCCTTCGCGCGGACACCTGTCTCGTGACCGTCATGTACGCCAACAACGAGATCGGCTCCATTCTGCCGATCGCCGAGATCGGCGAAGTCTGCCGCGAGGCGGGCGTGCTGTTCCACACCGACGCCGTGCAGGCGGCGGGGCATGTCCCCATCGACGTGCAGGCGCAGCACATCGACATGCTTTCCCTCTCCGCGCACAAGTTCCATGGCCCGAAGGGCATCGGCGTGCTGTACGCGCGGCAGGGCGTTCCCCTCACGAGTCTCATCGAGGGCGGCGCGCAGGAGCGCGGCAAGCGCGCCGGCACGGAGAATCTCCCCGCCATCATGGGCATGGCCGCAGCGTTGGAGGACGCCTGCGCGCACATTGATGAAAACGCCCGGAAGGTCAGCGCCCTGCGCGACCGCCTGATCGATGGCCTGTCCAAGATCCCGCACAGCGTGCTCAACGGCGATCCCGTGAATCGTCTGTCCGGCAATGTGAGCTTCTGCTTTGAGGGCATCGAGGGCGAAAGCCTTCTTCTGCTGCTCGACGCGAAGGGCATCTGCGCTTCCTCCGGCAGCGCGTGTACGTCCGGCTCGCTTGACCCGAGCCATGTGCTGCTGGCCATCGGCAGACCGCACGAGGTGGCGCACGGCTCGCTGCGCCTGAGCCTTTGCGAATGGAACACCGATGAGGACGTTGACCGCATTCTTGCCGCCGTGCCCGAGGTCGTCGCATATCTCCGCGAGATGTCTCCGATGTGGAAGGATCTCATCAGCGGCAGGAAACCGTTCATTTTATAACATCAGCCCACAAAGGAGGATTCGACAATGGCTCTTTATACGGAAACTGTGATGGATCACTTCATGCACCCGCGCAACGTCGGCGAGATCGAAAACGCGGACGGCGTCGGTCAGGTCGGTAACGCCAAGTGCGGCGATATCATGAAGATGTATTTGAAAATCAAAGACAGCAAAATTGACGATGTGAAGTTTGAGACCTTTGGCTGCGGCAGCGCGATCGCCTCGAGCTCTATCGCCACCGAGATGATCAAGGGTAAGACCATCGACGAGGCGCTCAAGATCACGAACAAAGATGTGGTCGATGCGCTGGGCGGTCTGCCCGCCTACAAGCTGCATTGCAGTGTGCTCGCCGAGGAGGCGTTCAAGTCCGCCATCAAGGACTATTACGACAGAAACGGCATTGCTTACGATCACAAGGAGTTTCCCGACTGCGAAAGCTGCGAGGCCTGCCGCATGGTATGACAGATTCGGTGCCCCCGCCGCGCGCAGCATGATCGAGCAAATAATGCAGCGTTTTTTCCCTCTCCTATCCCGCTTCTCCCCCTGAGCGGGCGCGGGGCGCACAAGCGCCCCGCGTTTTTTTATTCCCGTTTCCCCATGGCCTCCTCCAGCTTTTGCAGCGCGCGCTTTTCGATGCGGGAGACATAGCGCGGGAACTATTGTAAGTGATTTCGTCTTGAAAATCGCGCCGCTCATAACGGCGCAAACCATTGATATGGCTAGATTTATCCCGCCTGCTGAAGTTCTGCAAATCGAAACTTGACAATGATCTCCCTGTCCGCCGTCAGCTCGATCCGCTCGATCAGGCTCACCAGCAATTCCCGGTTGGCATATGCCGTATCAAGGTATCTTTGTACCAAATCTTTTGCTCGCTCTGTTTGGCTGATAGGGTTCTTTTGCTGCTGTTGAAGCTCCTTGATTCGTTCCTCCAGCTGCGCCCGTTCGTCCTTGATACGGGTGAAGATACGCTGAAAGTCCTCCTCCGGCAGCAAACCGGAAAGACGGTCGGTGTACATTCGGTCAAGGTGCTCTGTAAGGTTGGCACTCTTATTTTGCAGGGCGCTGATCTCCGCCGCCGTCTTGTTCTCCTGCGACGCCTCCTTCACCGCCTTTTCCGCAGCGGGAAGCAATGCTTCCGCGGTCAAATAGTCTTCGCAGACCTCTCGAACCTTGGCAATCACTGCATCCGTTACCGTTTTTTCCTTGATATAATGTGTGGTGCAGGCACTGTTCTTGGTAAAACGCTGATAGGTACGGCAGACGAAATACAGTGTCTCTTCTCCCTTGGCGTTGGGGCGATTCAGCACGCCCAAGGGATGACCGCATTCGTGGCAGAAAATCAAGCCCTTCAACAGGAAATCGTAGGTACGGCTTCGGGTGCGTTTGCGGCTGTTCACCAGCATCCGCACCTTGCGGAAACTCTCAGCGTCGATCAGTGGCTCATGGGTATCTTCAACCACAACCCAATTATTACGATCCTGATGCAAACACTTCTTGGACTTGTAGCTGATCTTCACTTGCCGCCCCTGCACCATATTGCCGATGTAGGTCTCATTTTGCAGCATATTGGAAATGCGCTCGCTGCTCCACAGCCCCGCATAGGGTCCTTTGCGGCCCATGTTCCAGCCGCAGTAGGTGGCCGGTGTGAGGACGCCCTCCTCGTTCAGCGTAGCGGCAATTTGGCGGCAGCTAACGCCGTCCAGCGCCATGGCAAAGATTCGCCGCACTATGGGCGCAACCTCCTCATCAATGATGATCTTGTTCTTTTCGGTCGGGTGCATCTTGTAGCCATATACTGGTTTGCCGCCGATAAACTGCCCCTTGCGCTGCTTATCCCGCTTGACGGACTTGATCTTCTTGGAAATGTCCTTGGCGTACATGTCGTTCATAATGGCGCGGAAGGGCGTAATATCATTGGCGCTGGACTCCACGCCGGTGTCAATACCGTCCAAGAGGGAAATGTAGCGCACCCGATGCTCTGGAAAGTACCGCTCCATATAGTGACCGGTCATGATGTAGTCACGTCCCAGACGGCTCAAGTCCTTGGTAATGACCATGTTGACCTTCTTGGCCTCAATATCGCCGATCATTCGCTGAAAATCCGGGCGGTCAAAGTTGGTTCCGCTCCAGCCATCGTCAATGTAGGTGTCATAAACTTGTAAACGGTGCTTTTGGACAAATTCATCTAAAAGAGACTTCTGATTGGTCACGCTCTGCGATGGTCCTTCGCTCTCATCCTCCTTTGATAGTCTGATGTATAATGCCACGTGATAATCCATAGGGTTGCTTATCTCTTGATACATACTCTAACCTCCTGAGATAAGCGGCCATTCATCCCGTCTATCATACAGGATGCTCCTGTGCGGGCGCAAATTTTCCAAGCTCCCGCTTGAGGAAGGCAGCGAAGGATGAATATAACAAGTCCCGTATGGACTCCCCATCATTATCGTAAAAACAGCTGATTACCAGTTCCTGTGCTTTCATGGCACACCTCCTTCATCAAAAACTATGTAATTGCCTGATGAAAAAGCACAGCCACCTCGTTGAGTTACGGGGTGGCTGTGCTTTTCCTATCAATTTAGCTCAGAGTTGATTCAACGCAGCAGCGTGTCGGTATCCTACCGTAAAAATGATAAAGACACGATTTTGGTCGTCTACCCAACCGTTCCGATAGGACAACTCCATGCGATCAAGCAGTAGTCCATACAATAGCTTTGCATCAGAGGAAACGCCATCAAACCGACTATCGGTGATTAGCAGTTTTGGAATGCGAAAGAAAGCGTATTGTTCACCAGCGTGACCGTAGTAATAAGGAAAACTCAATGGCATAAGATTCACCTCCTCCTACATAAGCAAATGGAGCATACATCATGTATGCTCCATTTGCTTATGTAGGCAACAAAATATGTGTGTTATAAAATATATCCAAATGACGATTATAGCTGTCGAACCGCATATTACCAGACAGGGTTTCTTTACTATCTTTTGAATCAATATTTAGGGAAGATATGGGGCAGGGAACAGCTTCTTGTGCCTTTGAACCACATGCTAAAGAAGTACTATACGCAGTCTGACGAGCAGGACGACCTGATCTCGATCGGCACCATCGGGCTTATCAAGGGGGTTTCCAGCTATCGCCCGGAAAAGGGAACTCGCCTTGCGACTTATGCTGCCAAATGCGTGGAGAATGAGATCCTCATGTACTTTCGCAGCCGGAAGAAGGCGCAGGGCGAGGTGTCGCTCAACGATTCACTCGATTCCGATTCCGACGGCGAGTCGCTCTATCTCATGGACGTTGTCGGCGTGGAGGACACGATGTACCTCGATATCCAAGATCGGGACGACTGCCTGCGCGTGCGAAAACTTGTACACGAATGCCTGACGGAGCGGGAGGAAGAGGTCATCACCTCGCGCTATGGCCTCGGCGGGAAAATGCCCCGCACGCAGCGCGAGGTCGCAAAAAAGCTTGGGATCTCGCGCAGCTATGTATCCCGCCGGAACTAATGTAAGCGATGCCCGGAAAGCCTTGAAAATCAAGGGTTTCCGGGCATCTGGCATGTTAGGGGTAGCGCCGCCATTATTGTAAGCGGTGAGAAATTTAGGAGAATAGGCGACCATTCATCAAAGTGATAAGTATTTAAATCGCAGTTCGCACCGTCCAAATATTTCACCCGTTATTGGCGGTTATAAACAACCGTCAAAATCGGCGCAAAGCATTGAAATTACTGGATTTATTGAGAAATCAAAACCATCCCAAATTATCTTCCTTTATACGCTGTTACCCTTGACCGCGTGAGCTGATAAGGGCAAAATCAAGGGAAAACCCCGTGCGGGAAACACAATTATTTGACAAACGGCTGACAGTGATGTGTTAAGTCAAACTGAATAAGAATCCACCGGCAGGTCCGGTTACGGTAAGGGAGCATTGCGTGGCAATGCTCCCTTTTACTATACCACAGACCGCCGTTGAGAGATAGATAAAATCTGTGGCAGAACGGAGGTGTCAGATATGCCGCAGGCGATCTTTGCGTACCATCTTGGCATGGACGCCGAGCAATACGCCTTTTTCCGCATCCCCAAGCTCCTGATCACCGAGCCGTACTTTCGGCGGCTCTCCACCGACGCGAAGCTGCTGTATGGCCTCATGCTGGACCGCATGAGCCTGTCCATGAGAAACGGCTGGATGGACGATGACGGCCATGTGTACATCTACTTTACGCTGGAGGAGGCGTGCGAACAGCTCTGCTGCAAGACGGATAAGGCGGTCAAGCTGTTCGCGGAGCTGGACAGTGCCAAAGGCGTTGGCCTCATTAGGCGGGTCAAGCAGGGGCTTGGCAGACCGGCGAAAATCTATGTTCTCCGCTTCATGGGCATGGAGGACGAACCAGGCGAGGATACACCGAAAGCGGAGCCTCCGAGCTGCCGAAATCCAGACTTCGGAAAAACCGAAGTCAAGAGTTCTGAAAAACCGAAGTCTGGACCTCGGAAAATCAGAAGTCAAGACCTCGGAAAAACCGAGTGTAATAAGACTGATAAGAATAATACTGAGTTGAGTAATACTGATTCATCTATCCATCCGGGCGCGCAGCCGGAGGAGGTGATCGAGGAATACCGAAAAGAGATTCGGGAAAACATCGAGTATGACCACCTGCGCCGGCAGCATCCCTACGACGACATCGACGAGATCGCGGACCTCATGCTGGAGGTCCTCTGCACACAGGGCAGCTTCATGCGGATCGGCGGAAAGCAGCTTTATACGGCGTTAGTGAAGGAGCGTTTTCTGAAGCTGGATTCCTCCCACATCGAGTATGTGCTGGACTGCCTGCGGGAGAGCACCGCGGACATTCGTAACATCAAAGCCTATCTGCTGGAGATGCTGTTCAACGCCCCAACTACCTGCGGCAGCTACTACCGCGCCAAAGTGAATCACGACTTCCATGACAGCGGATAGGCAGAGCGAACAGCTCTGCTTTTTTGAAACCCATTTTACGACTGAAAGGAGCATCGAACCCGTGAAAACAATCGCACTGGCAAATCAGAAGGGCGGCGTGGGTAAGACCACCACAGCCGCCAGCCTCGGCATTGGTCTTTCTCGGCAAGGTAAAAAAGTCCTGCTGATCGACGCCGATGCACAAGGCAATCTCACGCAGATGTTGGGCTGGCCGCAGCCTGACGAATTATCCCCCACGCTCTCCACGCTAATGGAGAAGATCATCGCGGAGCAGCCCATCGCCCCCGGTGAGGGCATTCTGCACCACCCGTCCGGCGTCCACCTTGTCCCCGCCAATATTGAGCTGTCGGCACTGGAGGTCACGCTGGTCAACACCATGAGCCGTGAAACGGTGCTGCGGCAATATCTGTCCACCGTGGCAGAGCGCTACGATTACGCGCTCATCGACTGTATGCCGTCGCTGGGTATGCTGACCATCAACGCCCTGACTGCGGCGGACAGCGTGATCATCCCCGTGCAGGCGCAATATCTCCCCGCAAAGGGGCTGGAACAGCTTTTGCGAACCATCACTCGCGTGAAACGGCAGCTCAACACGAAGCTGGAGGTAGACGGCATTGTACTGACCATGGTGGACAGCCGCACCACACTGGCGCGGGAGATCAATGCGCTTGTCCGCAAAACCTACGGCGGTCATGTGTTCGCAAGTGAAATTCCCCGTTCCATCAAGGCAGCGGAGATCAGCGTAGAAAACAAAAGCATTTACGATCACGACCGCAGCGGCAAGGCGGCGCTGGCGTATGAAAATCTGACGAGGGAGGTGCTGAGCCTTGGCAAGCAAATTAAGCGGCATCGAGCTGACCCGGTACGATGACCTGTTCAAAACGGACGCGGAGCGTGAAGCCGACCGACAGGAGCGGATTCAACTCGTTCCGGCCGCAGAAGTTTTCCCGTATTCCCGTCAGCCGTACACCATTGACCGCCCCACGCCTGATCTGGTGCGCCTCATGGACAGCATCGAGCATATCGGCATCGCGGAGCCGCTGATTGTCCGGCCCCGCGAGATCGGCGGATATGAGATCATTTCCGGCCACCGGCGCGATTACTGCGCGAAAGCCGTGGGATTGGATACCCGCCCCGTCATCGTCCGCAATTACAGCGATGAGGAAGCGGACATTTTGGTGGTAGACTACAACATCAACCGTGAGGACTTGCTGCCCAGTGAGAAAGCCAAAGCCTACAAGCTGAAGCTGGACGCCATGAAGCGGCAGGGGCAACGGACCGATTTAACATCGGACCAAGTTGGTCCGATGTTAATGGGAGTGCGAACCAACCAAGTCTTAGCCGAGCAGGTTTCAGATAGCAAAACGCAAGTCCAACGCTACATTCGCCTAAACAAGCTGATTCCCCCACTGTTGGACGCGGTGGATACGGGCACGCTCAAGTTCGTTCCCGCAGCGGATTTCCTCTCTCACCTGTCCGAAAAAGAACAGACCTACCTCCTGTTGGTCATGGAGCGCGATGAGGTATCCCCGTCGTTGGGACAGGCCCAACGGCTCAAGCAGCTCAGCGGCGAGGGTAAGCTGGAAAATAACATCATCGACCTCATCATGCGGGAGGAAAAGCCGCTGGAACGCAAGGTCACCATCCGCAACGACCGTCTGCAAAAATACTTCCCCGCCAGCTACACCCCAAAGCAGATGGAAGATGTCATTATCAAGCTGCTGGAGGGCTGGCACCGCAAGCGGCAGCAAGAAATGAGTCGATAATACTTCTGCCGGGGCATTTGTTGACATCGGACTGGTGTGTTGCTATGATACGGGCATCAACGAAAAGTGAGGTGCCGCAAGTGGCTTTGCAAGACGATAGAAAAGACAATACCGATGGTCACAGTGATTGGGAACAGAATTTGCCGGAGTTTTTGCAGGAGTCAATCCAAGCTATGGTCAGCGCATGGGATAAGCTGGATCGTGGTGAAGAATATTATCTCTGGGATTGCGATTATTGTTCTCTGCAAAGCGACATCAATAGCGCGGAGGTAAACCGGATCATCAGTCCTGAACAGGCATGGTATCTGCGCGAAAAGTATTTGCGAATGGAGCGTGAAGTCATAGAATGACTGCGAATCTACGCTGCCTGTCGGAACAGAAGATTTCAATGAAAACGGCACGGTTTCCCGTGCCGTTTTGCATTGCAGCCGCCGAGACAGGCGGCTTTTTTCATGAGCAAATTGGAGGTGATTTCATTCAACAAGCAGATTTTTCATGCAGTGTCCCTCTCAGGCGGCAAGGACAGCACGGCTATGCTCTTGCTGATGATTGAACGAGGTTTGCCCATAAACACGGTCCTTTGGGCAGATACGGGCATGGAATTTCCGGAAATGTATGACCATATCCGCAAGGTGGACGACTACCTTTATCGGGAGCGTGGTATCCACATCACCATGCTCAGTCACCCAAAAGGCTTTGAATACCTGATGTTCGAGGAAGAAAAGCAAAGGCCATCTTCCATCGAAAACCGGCAAAGGCTGGGTGTTTCGCTCTATGGCAACGGCTGGCCCGGTGCTAAGGTCCGATGGTGTACAGGGCAGCTTAAAACCCATCTTATCAGCAAGGAGGTCAATCGGCTCAAGGGCGAGTATCAGGCTCTCCACTATGTCGGTATCGCGGCAGATGAGCCGAAACGGATCAAGAACGAGCAGTATCCGTTGGTGGACTGGGGTATCACCGAAGCAGAGGCTTTGAAAATATGTTACGACCGTGGTTATGATTGGAGTGGACTATATGAGATCTACCACCGCTGTTCCTGCTGGTGCTGCCCCCTCCAGCGAATCAACGAATTGCGAAAGCTGCGGCATCACCACCCTGAATTATGGAAAAGGCTCCGCGATATGGATCAGCGGGCCATCGCCCAATTCGGGCATAACCCTTTGGGGCAATTCAAACAGAATTGGACAGTAGAACGATTGGAACAGAGATTTGCGGCAGAAGATGCTCAAATCTCTGTTTTTCTATCTTCTGGAAAGGACGGCACTATGACAGAAAAGCAAAAGCAGGAGTGCAGCGAGTTGGAAACCATGCTGCAAGGCACACCGAAGCAAAATGTTCTGATCTCCTTTGATGGCAAACCGCCGAAAACGCTGGAGGAATTGGAAAAGGAACAGCAACGGCAAAAAAAGAAACTTAAGGATCGGGGTGAAGCACGATGAGTGACCGTGAACCGATAAACATCACAAAAGAAAAGATGACAGTTTTGTACGTTAAGCCAGGGGAGAAACCCAAACACATTGAAATTGAAAATGATCTTGAGGCATTGCAGCGAGCGGTTGGCGGCTATATCGAAGCCGTATACCCGTATGAAGATCCTGTGGCTCTGATTGTTAATGCGTAGTTAGTTGTTATGTGTAGCATTATTGAATCTCTTTTCTAATCTCCTGATTTTACTTGGTTATTGGCAGTTCACAGTCTTGTGTTACTC
>OGQY01001538.1_pt1 | contig 15459 bp, 9 predicted proteins | sample 1553361 | NCBI WGS metagenome assembly OGQY01 (sample SAMEA2579963, study PRJEB22360) | human gut metagenome | reverse complement strand
AGAAAATAATATCTTTTTTAATTTAGGTCTTGACTTTACCATATGTTTTGTGGTAAAGTATGAAATGGTCATTTTTGGAGAGGTGTGTCCAAAAATACCGGAATATATAGGCAGAGCAAAGTAGGGAAGGAGGATTTGACATGAAGGTTAGATCATCAGTTAAACCAATTTGTGAAAAATGCAAAATTATTAGAAGAAAAGGTAGTATCAGAGTAATCTGTGAGAACCCGAAACACAAACAGCGCCAGGGCTAAGGCATTGAACACTTGATGAGTGCAAGCGTAAGCGTAGCACGAATTTAGTGAGAAAGCCTATCAGGAGACTTGGTGAGGTATTATCGAACCTAGTCGAGTGATGCTACTGATGTTTTGTGCAATTATCAAGCGGCTGACAGCATGACACGCCAGGAGGTGTGTGGAGCTGTTTAATATACAGTAAGGATACATCGCATCTGTCCGCAGGTACCGACAGAGCGTGTAGTCTGGGCATCTGACAGACGTTTGTCATCTTTATATTAAAGAGGGAAGATGCTATTGTATATTGCTTATAATACCCGGCATTTGCATTGGCGGATGAGAGTATGATCCGTGCCGGGAAAGGGTATGTAGTTTCCGTACATACCTGGGCTGGGATATCGGAAGGATACATTCCGGTAGGATGCAGCAGTAAATGAGTTACACCAGACTTCATTTATAAAAAGAAGAGACTCATTTCGCATTCGCAGCCTCAATTAGGGACAATTAACAAGAAAACCAGAAAAGAAAATGGAGGAAAGACACATGGCTCGTATTGCAGGTGTAGACTTACCAAGAGACAAACGTGTAGAAATCGGTCTTACTTATATCTACGGAATCGGTAGAACAAGTGCAGATCGTATCTTAAAGGATGCAGGAGTTAATCCTGATACTCGTGTAAGAGATCTTACAAGTGAAGAAGTGAAGAAAATCAGCGCAGTGATCGATGAGACTCAGGTTGTAGAAGGTGATCTTAGAAGAGAGATTCAGCTCAACATCAAGAGACTTAAAGAGATCGGATGCTACCGTGGAATCCGTCACAGAAAAGGACTTCCGGTACGTGGACAGAAAACTAAGACTAATGCAAGAACATGCAAAGGTCCTAAGAGAACTGTAGCAAATAAGAAGAAATAATATCGTATAAAATAAAGAAAGTAGGTTAGTTTAAATGGCTAAGAGAGTTGCGAAAAAAGTAACAAAAAAACGTGTCAAGAAAAACGTTGAACGCGGACAGGCACATATTCAGTCATCATTCAACAATACAATTGTTACACTGACTGACGCTCAGGGAAATGCTCTTTCATGGGCAAGTGCAGGCGGTCTGGGATTTAGAGGTTCAAGAAAATCTACTCCATATGCAGCACAGATGGCAGCTGAGACAGCAGCTAAAGCAGCATTAGTACATGGTCTTAAGACAGTAGATGTATTCGTAAAAGGACCGGGATCAGGAAGAGAAGCAGCAATCCGTGCACTTCAGGCATGCGGAATTGATGTAGTAAGCATCAAGGACGTAACACCGGTACCGCACAACGGATGTCGTCCACCGAAACGCAGAAGAGTGTAATTATACTCTGCTGTATAAGAAAAGCAGTTATTTAATAGTAAATGTTGACGCAGCGGCATGAGTACCGCTGGCATGTATAATATTAGGAGGATAGAAATGGCAGTAAATAGAGTTCCTGTTCTTAAAAGATGCCGTTCATTAGGAATGGATCCGATTTACCTCGGAATCAATAAGAAATCTAACAGACAGTTAAAAAGAGCAAACAGAAAGATGAGCGAGTATGGTCTTCAGCTTCGCGAGAAACAGAAAGCAAAATTCATCTACGGTGTTCTTGAAAAACCTTTCAGAAACTACTATGCAAAGGCAAAACAGCAGGAAGGAATGACAGGTGAAAACCTTATGATCATCCTTGAGTCAAGACTTGACAACGTTGTTTTCCGTCTTGGACTTGCTAGAACAAGAAAAGAAGCTAGACAGATCGTTGATCATAAGCACGTTCTTGTAAACGGCAAACAGGTTAACATCCCATCTTACCTTGTAAAGGCTGGAGATGTTATTGAAATCAAAGAGAACAAAAAAGGTTCACAGAGATACAAAGAGATTCTTGAAGCTACAGCTGGAAACATGGTACCAGAGTGGCTTGAGGCAGACGCTGAGAATCTTAGAGGTACAGTAAAAGAGCTTCCTAACAGAGAAGCAATCGATGTACCGGTTGACGAGATGCTTATCGTCGAGCTGTATTCTAAATAATAATTTGTAACTGTTCAGAGCCAAGCAAAATTTCATAAAACAGCTATAAAATGCTTGCATTTTTAAGACTGTTTTTGAAATTTTATTTGGCGGATACGCCACACCGACGAAATGCGTAGCATTTTGGAGGTTGGCTCTGAACAGTTACAATAATTACGATTTGAAAGGATTGCGCAGGCATTTATGCAGGGCAATCCTAACTAATCTGAACAAGTTGTTTAGATACAGTTTTGTACCCCCTCAACATATATTAAGCCCATAAGGAGGGTCTGTGTAGTGTTTGATTTTAATAAACCGAATATTGAAATTACAGATGTTTCAGATGACAAGAAATACGGAAGATTTGTCGTAGAACCGCTGGAGAGAGGATACGGAACTACGCTTGGTAACGCGCTGAGAAGAATCATGCTTTCTTCCCTGCCGGGAGCAGCAATCAGTTCTGTGAAAATCGACGGTGTACTGCACGAGTTCAGTTCCATCCCGGGTGTTAAAGAAGATGTGACAGAGATCATCATGAACCTGAAATCTCTGGCTATCAAGAATACATCTGAGTCTGATGAAGTGAAGACAGCTTATATCGAGTTCGAAGGAGAAGGCGTTGTAACAGGTGCTGATATCCAGTGCGACTCTGATATTGAGATTGTAAACCCGGAGCAGGTAATTGCTACATTAAGCGGTGGCAAAGACAGCAAGCTTTATATGGAACTTACAATCACAAAAGGAAGAGGATATGTAAGCTCAGATAAGAATAAGACAGAAGATATGCCAATCGGTGTTCTTCCAATCGATTCTATCTACACACCGATCGATCGTGTCAACCTGACAGTTCAGGATACACGTGTAGGTCAGGTTACAGATTATGACAAACTGACACTTGATGTCTGGACAAAAGGTACAATGGCTCCTGATGAGGCTGTCAGCCTTGCAGCAAAAGTGTTAAGTGAGCATCTGAAACTCTTCATCGACCTGTCAGAGGTAGCTCAGCAGGCAGAAGTTATGATTGAGAAAGAGGATGACGAGAAAGAAAAAGTTCTTGAGATGAGCATTGATGAACTTGAGCTTTCTGTTCGTTCTTACAATTGTCTGAAGAGAGCCGGAATCAACACAGTTGAAGAGCTCACAAACAAGACTCCGGAAGACATGATGAAGGTTCGTAACCTTGGTCGTAAGTCTCTCGAAGAAGTTCTTGCAAAACTGAAAGAACTCAATCTGGAACTGAACCACGGAGAAGAATAATATTCTTTATCCGTACTATGATAAAGTATCAGGACGCTTAGGTCCTGCACAGGCTGAATTCACAGATTGTGAATATTAGCCCGCTGAAGATTAAATATCCTGATGGTAAGCCCGAAGAGCACAGCAGGAGCATTTGATTAGTAAGCCCGAAGACGCATAACCAAATGTTAATTAATGGAGGAAATTTGAAATGGCAAAGTATAGAAAACTTGGCAGAACAGCAAGCCAGAGAAAAGCTTTACTTAGAAACCAGGTAACAGCACTTCTTAACAACGGAAAGATCGTTACAACAGAAGCTAAGGCAAAAGAGATCCGTAAGCAGGCAGAAAGCCTGATCGCTCTTGCTGTAAAAGAAAAAGATAACTTCGAAGAAGTTACAGTAATGGCTAAAGTAGCACGTAAAGACGCTGATGGAAAACGTGTGAAAGAAGTTGTTGACGGTAAGAAAGTTACTGTTTATGACGAAGTTGAAAAGACAATCAAGAAAGATAAGCCAAGCAGACTGCACGCTAGACGTCAGATGCTGAAAGTTCTCTTCCCGGTTAAAGAAGGCGAGAAGAGAAACATGAAAGATGTTGACATGGTTGCAAAACTCTTTGATGAGATCGCTCCAAAATATGCTGATCGTAACGGTGGTTACACAAGAATCGTAAAGATTGGTCAGCGTAAAGGTGACGCAGCTATGGAAGTTCTGATCGAGCTTGTTTAATTTGATAATATAGCTGATTTTTGACTCCTATGTGAGATGTATGTCTTACATAGGAGTTTTTTGTATATTAGGAAAGTGCTTTCCTAATATCTTTACAACTGTGCAAGTCAAGAGATTACCGAAAAAATCTTTGGATGTATGGGGGAAATTTTTGATGAGGTGAAACTCAAAAATAAATTACCCAATTTCAAAATATATTACGATTGCCGGAAAAGAAAGTTTAAGTGATAATGGTGGCAAGATATTCATAAAGAAATCACATTTACACAACACAGGGATGATAAGGAGCGAACACTATGAAAAAGAAACAGGCAATCGCATTATTACTTGCAACAGTACTTGCCGGTACAGGTACTGTACCATATGCATTTGTGTCAACTGTGTATGCAGGACAAGGAAATGCACCGGATGCACCGACAAATCTCAAGACAGAGATGCTTAATGAAGCATATGGTATTGATACGAAAGACCCGGCTTTCTCATGGGTAGTCAATGACAAAGATCAAAAAGAAGTACAGACAGCTTATCGTATTATTATTTCAGAAACATCAGAACTGAAAGGTGAGGTGCTTGATACAGGCTGGGTGGAATCGGACGAGAACAGTTATGCACATGCAGAGGGTCTGTCAGATAAGCTGCAGGATAATGAACTTTATTACTGGCAGGTGCAGACAAAAGATAAAGATGGAAATGAGAGCCCGTTATCAGAAGCTTGTCCATTTATGACAAATGTATCAGGAGAATGGCAGAGTCTGAATGGAATTTGGGCAACACCGAATGCAACTCCGGAGTCAGGAGAAGAAGAGAAAGATCCAAGTCTATGGACAGACTTTACATTGGAACAGAAGATGTCCATCAAAGAAGGTGGAGCATTTGCAATGCTTGTCAGAATAGATGACGCTGGAAAGAATGGTTATATGGTTCAATTCCGTTCAAATGATAATCAGATTAAGATTCATCAGATTGATAATGGCACAATTAATACAAATGCATTTCAGGTAATCAATTTAGCTGAATCAGAAATAACATTACCAGAAGATGGAAGTGAATTTGGCGTAAGGATTGATTTCAAAGGAATAAGGATGACATTTTCTATTCTTACAGATTTGCAGAGTGAAGATGCACAGTATGTAGAAGTTGGGTCTGCTGAAGTAGATGGTGGTCGTACAGATGGAAGAATCGGATATCGTACCGGAAGAACAGAAGCTGGAACAATAGATGATTTGGTAATTACATCAACAGATGAAGCAAAGACAGTTTTGTATTCTTCAGATTTTGAGTCAGATGATAAGCTTTTCTCAGGTCTGTCTGTTGTAGATGGCAAATTAAATGTAGGAAAGTCAGTGTACAGTGTATGGTCCGGTGATACAACAAAGCCATATACAGGAGAGACAACTCCGGAAGAGTCAGATAAAGAAGATGAGAATCTCTTAACAGAAATCTCAAGATATTCTTTTTTCCGTAGTCCAAAGCTTACAATTGAAAATACTGATAACATTGATAAGGCAATTGTAAGTACGGCAAGCCGTGGAACAGCAAAGGACAGAGGCACGATTTATGATATATTCATGAACGGAACCTGCCTTGGGGCCGGATCAGCAAGAGAGATGTCTAATGTAGGTAAATACAGCACCGGAAGTGGATATACTCAAGTTTATTATAATTCTTATGATGTGACAGAACTTCTTACAAACGGAGATGCTAATGTAATCAGTGCTGTTGGAAATTCAAGAGATGACAGTCGAAGTATTTTGGTGCAGATGACGGTATTTTATAAGGATGGAACAAAACAGGTTCTGACTAATAGTGGTGTTGAAAATTCAGGATGGAAGACACTTGATGGAACAAATGCGTTTGGCGATGACGGCAGCGGTATCGGAACAGGATATGTAACACTTTTACATGATAATATTAATGCTGAGAAATATCCGGCAGGATGGCAGAATGCAGACTATGATGATAGTAAATGGGCGTCAGCAGTGATTAAGAATCAGGTGGCTGATTCAGCAACAGGAACGAGTGGAAGAGTTCTTTATCCATATACATCAGAGAATGTGCTTCGTGAGACTACGAAGGAAGCAACCAAGAAGGTATATATCAATAAATCAGGAAATGTAGTTGTAGATCTTGGAAAAGAGATTATCGGTGGTATGAAAGTCAACATCGAGAGTGACGCAAAGCAGTCTGTTACAGTTCATATGGGAGAAGAGATGAATGGTGATAACGTAAAATACCAGTTATCTGCAAAACCTGTTTATGAAGATACATGGACATTAAAAGAAGGCACAAACGAATTTGAGACCGCTACAATGCGTAATTTCCGTTATGTCGAGCTGATTGGTCTGGATGATGTAACAAAGCAGGCAATTGTGGACAATCCAGACAGCATCATGGGATGGGCGATCAAACAAGAATTTGATCAAGAGGATTCAAGCTTCAAGGCAACAGACGGTTCAGATGCAGCAACATTGTTAAATCGTCTGTGGGAACTTTCAAAGTATTCGATTGAAGCAACAAATCAGGATGTGTTTACTGATTCACAAGCCCGTGAGCGTGCTCCTTATGAAGGCGATTTATTGGTTAATTCAAGCACAAGTTATGCAGTGTCTGAAAATTATTCATTGGCAAGACATTCTAACGAATGGCTGATCGATAATCAGACCTGGCCAAATGATTACAGAATTTTTTCTGTAGAGATGTCTTATCTCGATTATATGTATACAGGAAACAAAGATTCTATTTCGGAGTACTACACAGGACTTAAGAAAAAACTGACAGAAGAAGTGGAATATGAAGATTCTGCAACAGGATTGATACGGGCAAATGGAAGTCAGGCAGGTAATACATCTTTGATTGACTGGCCAACATCCGAAAGAGATGGATACCAGGGAAGTTATTATGATGTGGTATTCAATGCAGAGTATGTTGGAATCTATCTTAAGATGGCGGATATTAGTACAGCACTTGGAAAGACAGATGATGCAAAATACTACACTGAGAAATCAGAGAAGCTCAAAGAAAGTCTTCTGAAATATGCATATGATAAGGAAAACGGATGCTTCTACGATTCTCTTGCAAAGGATTATGCAGCAACAAAGCATTCTTCCACCCATGCAACTGCTTATGCATTGACTTATGGTGTGTTTGACAGCCAGGAAATGGCAGATCAGATGTGTGATTTCGTATATGAAAAGTGCAAGGATGAATTTAAAGGAAGCGTTTATGTGACGTACTTTATTCTGAAGGGCTTGTATAATGGAAATCATGGAGATTATGCAGAAAAGCTGATGACGAATCAAAAAGTCGGAACGGATGTAAAGACATTTGCCTCTCTTCTGGATGATTTGAACTGTACGATCACACCGGAGGCATGGGGACACAAGTGGAAAGGAAACATGACAATGTCTCATCCGTGGGGTGCTGCACCAGGCTGCTCTATTGTACAGGGAACTTTTGGTATTATGCCGATAGATGCAGGATTTGATGAATTTACGATCAAGTTCCAGCCAGGTGAAGTTGCATCTGCAGAAGTGACAACACCGAGTGTGAAGGGAGAGATTCAGGCATCCTATGCAAATGGAACAGCTGACGATATTGAAAACCTGAAGATGACAGCCAGCGTTACGATTCCAGTAAATACAAAAGCAAAGGTTTCTCTTCCGGTTCCAAGTGCAAGATATACAACAATGTGTGTAAATGGAGAGAAAGTAAAAGGAACTAACGACGGGACTTACCTGACGGTAGAACTTGGATCAGGAACTTATGATTTGTCTCTCAGTGATGAGAAAGAAGATGCAGAAGTGACTCTGACTGGTAAAGTATCCGCAGATACAACAGAATTAATTCTTGGAAAGACAGCACAGATTAAGACCACCGTAAAGGATCAGTTTGGTGAAAAGTATACAGAAGCAAAAGGACTGAAATTAACCTATACAAGTTCTGACGAAACAGTAGCTACTGTAGATGAGAAGGGTGTTGTTACACCAGTGAAAGCCGGAACAGCGACCGTAACTGTAACAGCAGAGTACAACGGAACTAAGACAGAAATCGGTACATTGGACTTTAATGTAGTCAAAGTACTGAAAGGTACAGAAGTAAAAGTCAAGACAGATAAAGAAAAACTGGAAGTTGGAGATACTGCACAGGTTGTTCTTGTGAATGTTTACGATGACGGATCAGAAGAGGAAGTAAGTCTGGCTGGTGTAACCTTCAGTGTAGAAGGAGAAGGCGCAACAATTGATGAATCTGGCAATCTGACAATTACAGGAGCCGGTGAATTTAAGATCAATGTATCAACTACAACAGAATTTGAGGATGCAACAAAAGAGACAGGAACAGAAAACCTTACTTATGACACGATCTGGAGTTTTGATGGACAGAGTAGTCCGCTAAGTGGCGTTAATCTGAAAGATGGGAAGATTTATGCAGCAAAAGGACAGAAAGTTGTCAATACAGACGAAGACAAGAAGGGAAATGTAGTCAGCGGAACATTTACAATTGAAAATATTGCTGCCAATATCGCATTCAATGTACAGGATGGAAGTCATCAGTACTTCTGGCAGTTCCGTTCGGACAGCAAGACATTAAAGAAGCATACACAGATTGGTAATAACATTGCTGTTTATGGTGCAGAGGTTCCGATTGTTCTGAATGATGGGGAAAATACATTCCTTATTGCAACGGTAGGAGACAAGATTTACACTTACCTGAATGATGAACTGATTGATGTGTGCGATGTAAATAAAGAACTGCCGACAAGCGGTGGATTCGGAATCCGTAACGGTGGGTCTGAGAGCTCTTATATCAGTAATCTTAATGTAGGAAGCAATCTGAAATACACAGTGAGTACAACTGTAACAGCAGAAGAAAAAGTCCAGGTAAATAAGAACTTCCTGAATAAGACAATCGAGTATGCAAAACAGCAGAAAGAGTCTGAGGAGTTCAATAATGCAATTGTAGATGTACAAAAGTCTTTCAGCGAAGCACTGGAGAAAGCAGAAACAGTCGCAGCGGATAAAAATGCAACACAGGAAGAGGTTGATGCAGTATGGCAGAAACTACTCACGGAAGTACATAAGCTTGGAATGATCAAAGGAGATATTACTTCTCTTGAAAAACTTGTTGATGTTGCGGAAGCAATTGATCTTGATAAATATGTAGAAGTTGGTCAGGTAGAATTTAAAGATGCACTCAAAGCAGCACAAGATCTGATTGCAGATAAAGATAATGCAATGCAGAAAGAAATCACAGAAACAGAAGACAATCTACTCTCAGCCATGCTGAATCTGAGATTTAAAGCAGATAAGTCAATCCTGAAGAGTCTGATCGAAGATGCAGAGACGAAAGAAGAATCAGCATATACAGCAGAGAGTTATACAGTGATGGCTTTAGCACTGAATGATGCAAAAGTTGTAATAGAGAACGAAAACGCAACGCAGGAAGAGGTTGATGAAGCAGCAGCAACACTGAAGAGTGCGATTGACGGTCTGGTTGTTGTCAAGGATGACAAGAAAGATGACAACAAAGATGATGGCACCAAAGGCGATGATAGCAAAGATGATGGCACCAAAGGCGATGATAGCAAAGATGACAGCACTAAAGGAGACGACAACAAGGATAATTCAGCCGGTGAATCCAAAGATCAGAACAACAGTCAGAGTGGAAGTGACAAGAAGGAAACGACAGCAAAGAATAGAGCTTCCAAGACAGGTGACATGACAAGTCTTCTGTTCCCGGCACTGATGCTTACAGCGAGTGCAGGAGCAATCGGTGGAGTAGCGGTTCAGCGTAAGAAAAAAGGAAACAAAAGAGAAAACAGTAAAAAATAATAAAAGATAACGAGATATAACGTTAGATTTTACGACAGACTGTCGGGCAGGATGGAAGAGAAATTTCCACTGTCCGGCAGTCTTTTTGTCAAGTTAAAATTCAGTTTTGTAAAAAGTGCACAAATGATGTTAAAAAAATAACGTTAAAACTTTAACAACAGGCACATTGACAATTAATTAACGAACTGGTATACTAATAACTGTAATCGGGAAACATAAAAACAACCCGATCGGATAAAACTTGCAGGTTACGAAAACAGTGACTATAAAAATGATTTATTCAAGTACAGGAGGAATACTCAGATGGCAAAGAAAGAAGCGGCAAAAACTGTAGAGACAAAGACAGTAAACACCGGATTCGTTGATAACGTTGAAGCTCTTGAAGCAAAAATGAAAGAGATGCGCGAGGCACAGAAAATCTTCGCTACATTTACACAGGAGCAGGTTGACAAAATCTTCTATGAAGCAGCTATGGCAGCAAACAAGCAGCGTATCCCGCTTGCAAGACTTGCAGTAGAAGAGACTCAGAGAGGTATTCTCGAGGATAAGGTTATCAAAAACCATTACGCAGCAGAGTATATTTACAACGCATACAAAGATACAAAGACATGTGGTGTTGTAGAAGAAGATAAGGCATTTGGAATCAAAAAGATCGCAGAGCCAATCGGACTTGTTGCAGCAGTTATCCCTACAACAAACCCGACATCAACAGCAATTTTCAAAACACTGATCTGCTTAAAGACAAGAAATGCAATCATCATCAGCCCACATCCGGCTGCTAAAGCATCTACAATCGCAGCAGCTAAAGTTGTTCTTGATGCAGCAGTGAAAGCAGGAGCTCCGGAAGGAATCATCGGTTGGATCGATGCTCCATCACTGGAACTTACAAACACAGTAATGAGAGATGCAGATATCATCCTTGCAACAGGTGGTCCTGGAATGGTTAAAGCAGCTTACTCTTCAGGAAAGCCGGCACTCGGAGTTGGAGCTGGTAACACACCGGTTATCATCGACGATACAGCAGATGTAAGAATGGCAGTTAACTCAATCATCCACTCTAAGACATTTGATAATGGTATGATCTGTGCTTCTGAGCAGTCTGTAACAGTACTTGAAAGCGTATATGAGGAAGTTAAGAAAGAATTCCAGTACAGAGGATGCTACTTCCTGAAACCAGGTGAGGAGCTTGACAAAGTTCGTAAGACAATCATCATCAACGGTGCACTGAACAGCAAGATCCCAGGAAAATCAGCTTATGAAATCGCTCAGATGGCAGGCGTTGATGTACCGAAGAATACAAAGATCCTGATCGGAGAAGTTGAATCTGTAGATATTTCAGAAGAATTTGCACATGAGAAATTATCACCGGTACTTGGTATGTACAAAGCCAAAACATTTGATGAGGCTCTTGAGAAAGCAGCTCAGCTTGTAGCAGACGGTGGATATGGACATACATCTTCACTCTACGTACATCCGGCAGAGACAGAGAAGATTGCAAAACATGCAGCAGCAATGAAGACTTGCCGTGTACTGATCAACACACCTTCTTCTCACGGTGGAATCGGAGACCTTTATAACTTCAAGATGGCTCCGTCCCTTACACTTGGATGTGGATCATGGGGTGGAAACTCTGTATCAGAGAACGTAGGAGTAAAACATCTGCTTAACATCAAGACAGTTGCAGAGAGGAGAGAAAATATGCTGTGGTTCAGAACACCTGAGAAAGTTTACTTCAAGAAAGGTTCTATGCCGGTTGCACTGGATGAGCTTGGAACAGTAATGCATAAGAAGAAAGCATTTATCGTAACAGACTCCTTCCTTTATAAGAACGGATATGTAAAACCAATCGAAGATAAATTAGATGAAATGGGAATCCAGCATACATGCTTCTTCGAAGTAGCACCAGACCCGACACTTCAGTGTGCACGCAAGGGTGTTGACCAGATGAGACAGTTCGAGCCAGATACAATCATCGCTCTTGGTGGTGGATCTGCAATGGACGCAGGTAAGATCATGTGGATCATGTATGAGCATCCGGAAGCAAACTTCGAAGATATGGCTATGGACTTCATGGACATCCGTAAGAGAGTATTTACATTCCCTAAGATGGGAGAGAAAGCTTACTTCATAGCTATCCCAACATCTTCAGGAACAGGTTCTGAGGTAACACCATTCGCAATCATCACAGACGCTGACACAGGTGTTAAATGGCCAATCGCTGACTACGCTCTGCTTCCAAATATGGCAATCGTAGACGTAGACAACATGATGACACAGCCGAAGGGACTGACAAGTGCTTCAGGTATCGACGTTATGACACATGCAATCGAGGCATATGTATCTATCATGGCAACAGATTACACAGATGGTCTTGCTATGAAGGCTGTTAAGCTTGTATTCGAGAACCTTCCATCTGCATACGAGAACGGAGCAAACGATCCGAAGGCTCGTGAAGAGATGGCAAACGCTTCCTGTATGGCTGGTATGGCATTCGCAAATGCATTCCTTGGTGTTAACCACTCCATGGCTCATAAGCTTGGTGCTTTCCACCACCTGCCACACGGTGTTGCTAACGCAGTAATCCTTACAGAGGTTATGAGATACAATGCAGCAGAGGTTCCGACAAAGATGGGAACATTCTCACAGTATCAGTATCCACATGCACTTGCAAGATACGCAGAACTCGGACGTTTCGCAGGATGCACAGGTAAAGATGACAAAGAAGTATTTGAGAACTTCATCGCTAAACTTGAAGAACTCAAAGAGAAGATCGGAATCAAGAAGACAATCAAAGATTACGGCATTGATGAGAAGTACTTCCTTGACACACTTGATGAAATGTCAGAGCAGGCATTTAACGATCAGTGTACAGGAGCTAACCCAAGATACCCACTCATCCAGGAGATCAAAGATCTGTACCTGAAATGCTACTACGGAAAATAAATCGCATTGCATAAGCAGGCATATGACCGTTAGAATCTAAAATATACGAAGAGAGACAGAATGATGTTGAAAAGCATTGTTCTGTCTCTTTTTTACGTGAGCAACGAGCCAAAGTCTGTGCTTGCACAAGACCCTGGCGACTGCCGCGATAACTTGGAAAATACAGTTTTTGAGTTTTCCAAGTATACGTGAGCAATGAGCTAAAGTTTACGATTGTTAATAAATAGACAATATATAACAGATAAAAAAACTTGTTAAAAACTGCACAAACTTGCTCTAAAGGGGTTTTATTTCTAAAAATTGTGAGATATAATGACATCATCAAAACAAAGTAAGAGCCGTAAGGCAAAAGGAACAGCCCCGCAGAGCTGAGATAAAATAAGAGCAGACAAGAAGGAGCGTTCAAGATATAAGGAGGTCTATATTATGAAGTTAGAAGAAAAAAATCTCATCGTGAAACGTGCTTACAAATCAGTCTATAAATGTGATGATTGTATCGTGAAAGTTTTTAATGAAGGACATCCGAAGTCAGATGTATTTAATGAGGCTCTGAATACTGCAAGAGTAGAAGAGACAGGTCTGGACATTCCGAAGGTAAAAGAAGTAACTCAGATTGATGGAAAGTGGGCAATTGCTATTGAGTACAAAGCAGGTAAGACACTTGAGGACATGATGGAATCTGATATGAAGAATCTGGAAAAATATATGGAAGACTTTGTTGATCTCCAGTTACAGGTTCAGAGTAAGAAATCACCGCTTCTGAAAGGAATGAAAGATAAATTAGCTCGTCAGATCAATGGATTGAAAGATCTTGATGCGACTACACGTTATGAACTTCTGACAAGACTTGAGAGTATGCCAAAGCATAATAAAGTATGTCACGGAGACTTTAATCCGAGTAATGTGATCGTAGGAAAGAATGGAAAGATGACTGTAGTTGACTGGGCTCATGCAACACAGGGAAATGCAAGTGCAGATGCAGCAATGACATATTTGCTTTTCGCACTGAAAGATCAGAAAGTAGCAGATCTCTATCTGAAATTGTTCTGCAAGAAGAGCGATACAGCAATGCAGTATGTACAGCAGTGGCTTCCGATTGTGGCAGCAGCACAGTTATCTAAAGAAAATGAACTTGAAAAAGATTTTCTGATGAGATGGATTGATGTTGTTGATTATCAGTAGAAAATAGAGTTGTTTCTAAAAAAGAAGCGCCGGAAGATGAAAATGAAATCTTCCGGCGCTTCTTAATCTTCTTTTTATTATTTTACCAACTTGTAAAGAAAACGTTATCGCCAATTACAACACCGGTTCTGCTTGTCGATGGTGCGTACAGGAAGTAATAACAGTCGGCTACGGCAGGAAAACGAGCTCCCGTGATCGCATCCCTGGCTCCAATGATAGAAAGACTTCGTGGACCTTGCTTTAATACACGGTCTAAGGAACCTGTCCATACAGGAGCAAACTGTCCGTTGGCATAGATGACATCATGAATAGAATTCGGAAAGCGACTGCTATATACACGATTCATAATGACTGTAGCAACTGCAAGCATAGAGTCGTAATCATAGTGGGCCTCACATTGCAGGATTGCTGCAAGAAGTGTAAGGTCATCAGACGCAATGGCAGATCCGGAACTATTGGAGCCACCAGAAGAACTTGAACTTCCGGAGGATGAGGAACCTGAATTGCCGGAGTTCCCAGAGGAACTGGAAGTATTTGCTTTGTTCGCACTGGCAGCAGCCTCAGCTTTTGCAGCAGCTTCGGCTTTCGCAGCGGCTTCCGCCTGTTTCCTGGCTTCTTCTGCCTGACGAGCTGCCTCTTCTTCTTTGGCTTTCTGCAGTTTTGCATTCACCTCATTCAAATTAGTAGAAGTTGCAGCAGCTTTTGCCTGTAATTGTGTCTGCTGTGTCTGCAATTGGTTCTGTAAATCTTTCATGGAAGCCTGCTGTGCTTCCAGGTCTGCTTTCTGATCGGCAATCTGCTGGTGAACATCTTTCAGATCGTTCAGAGCTTTGCGGTCGTAGTTACTTAAATTTTCAATAAAATCAGCTTTGTTTAGAAAATCTGACATATTTTCTGCTGAGAAAAGCATCTCAAGCATTGTAGCACTTCCGTGCTCATACATATATTTGATACGGCTTTTCATATCTTCATACTGCTGATCTTCGTTTTTCTGCGCTTTCTCAAGATCATCCTGTGTTTTGTCTATATCACTGTTGAGGATCTCAACCTGCATCTCAGTATCAGATATCTTCTCACTCAGGGTGAGGATATCCTGGTTGATGCCTTTTAATTCGTTCTCAAGGGCAGAGGTCTGGTTTTGCAGATTGTCTATCGTGTCTGTAGCATAGACAGGAAGTGCAGAAAATACAATTGCAAGGGAACAAATGAGCGCGGTGCCCGTATGTAACTTGCTTTTTTTGTAAAATGCCATAATCTCAATATCCTTTCTTTAAATGACATTGCATAGTTGTT
>OGQY01001533.1_pt1 | contig 15487 bp, 16 predicted proteins | sample 1553361 | NCBI WGS metagenome assembly OGQY01 (sample SAMEA2579963, study PRJEB22360) | human gut metagenome | reverse complement strand
AGAAAAGAGCCGGAAGTATTCGCAGCGTTGGCAACAACAGCACACAGCCGATGAATTGAAAACCATAGCGGCAGCGGTCAACTATCTTTCCGAGCATAGTATCTCTAATCTTGACGAGCTGGACGCTTCTCTTTCCTCTGTCAGTGATAAAGCCTATTCAATCCGGGCAGGAATGAAAACCGCCGAGCAGCGCATGAAAGAACTGCAAAAACTAATTGAATACGGGAAGAACTACACAGAGTACAAGCCCATTCACGATGAACTGAAAAAGCTGCAAAACGGCTGGACAAACAAGCGCGACAAGTACGAGGAAGCCCACCGTGCCGAGCTTACCCTATGGGACGCGGCAAACCGCTATCTCCATGCCCATTTGCCGGAGGGCGTGAAAACCCTGCCGATCTCCGCGTGGGAGAAAGAATATACCGCCCTCAAAGCACAGCGGGAAGCGGAATATGACACGCTGAAAGAGACCCGCGCCGAGGTTGCCGAGCTTCAAAAAATCCGCAGGTGCGTGGATATTGCACTCCGCGCCGACCAACCGGAGCAGACGCAGAGCCGCACCAAGCGGCATGATATAGACCGCTGAAAGGAGTTGAACTTTTATGTACTACACCCAAGAACAGATAGACCGCGCCAACCAAGCCGACCTTGTTTCTTTCCTGCAATCACAGGGAGAGCAGCTTACCCGCGCCGGAAATGAATACCGCTGGAAGCGGCACGACAGCCTGACCGTCCGGGGAAACAAATGGTACAGGCACAGCCAGAGCAAGGGCGGCGGCCCCATTGATTTTGTCATGGAGTTTTTCGGAAAGAGTTTTACCGAAGCCGTTGAAATGCTGACAGGAGAAAAAGGCGCAGCCCCGCCGCCGGACAGAACAAGCCCCGCGCCCCTCTCTGACTTCCGACTGCCACCCCGCAGCACCGACAACCGCATATCCAAATTTCGCAGGAGTTCACAGGCACGGTGCAGGGTTTCCGGATTCTCGGCCTCCAGCACGGCGGCGTAGGTCAGAAGCGCACCGTCCTGCTGCCAGATGCCCTCCAAGGCTTCGGCAAAATCGTTGTAATCCTCCACGGCGGGGCAATCCGTATCACGGATCAGTTCCCCGATGTAAGGCACCTTGAAGCGAATATCACAGAGCATGGCATCCGCAAAAGCATCAATATCAAGATAATTTTTCACAGCATCGAGGTATTCCTCATCAGCGGGGAGGACGAGGGTGTAGTCCGGCTTTCCCTCAACACGCAGCGTCATGCGGAGCATTTCATCCCGATTTTCATTGCGCCAAGGCTCTGCCGGCGAAAGATAGCTGCGGTCGACCCCCATATTCGGCGTCAGCAAGCTGCGGGCGTTGGGGACAAAGGCACTGTACCGGGCGTAGTTGTACCCCTGTGGGTCAACAAGGAAACCGTCCGTTCCATCCGCGTCGAGGATGAGCAGGCAGTGGCTGGTGTCACCATCGTGCCGGATGGCATTTTTGTTCTCCGCGATGAAATCATAGTCAGCCAGCAGTGCGCGGCTGAACTGCTGGAACCGTGGGCTTGGCAGCTCGATGACCTTATCCACGGCACAGGGTTCCCCCTCGTACTCGGACTGTTTCCGCCTGAGTTCTGCTTGAATAATCACATCATCCCTCCCATCTCCATGCGGCTGCTCTGGCTGCCGTTCATCACTTCCTCCATACTGTAATAGCCCTTGTAGGCAACATAGCCCCGGTCGGTGAACATCCCGTCCTCCTCATTCATGCGCTGCAGGGCGTAGCCTTCGTAGTCGTAGAACTCATCCAGATTCTCATCGTAGTCGAAGTGGCCGGACTGCCGGATGATGTACTTGCCGTATTCCTCCGGCGTATGCGCACCGGGAGCGAAATCGAACAGGTCGAGATTCTCCGCGAGGTTCTTAATCTGTTCTGCATTCTGAGGCTTCGCCAGCATCACCACAGCCCCCAGCTTTTCCATGTCATCCGAGGAAAGGGCATCTGTAGCCTGCGCCAGGGCATTGAGATCTGCAAGGCTTTCCTGTTCCATATCCCGTAACACATCCGCCTCATCCGGCAGCTGCGTATCCTCCAACCGAAGTCGAATATCCGCAGGATCCGTGATGCCCCCACGAAGGAGGGCACGGTCGATCTCCTCCTGCACCACGGGAAGGTACAGCCATGTGATATGCTCCGTGTCCTCCGGCTCAGACTTGGCGGTCACCGCAACCGTGATGGCATTCGGCTCATAGTAGTAGCCGGGGAAGAATCGACCGTCATAGACCGGCTCCAACTTCATGCCGTTGTCATAGACCACACCGTAGGGCGTGACAGCACCGTTTCCATTTTCAATGAGCTGCCTTGCTGTTTCCACACCATCCAGCGTGCTCAGTTCATCCACGCTTGCGCTGCCGCCGTGCAGGTTCATGTAGTGGTCACGGCCAACAGCGGCGAGGTCGGAAAAGTCGGTAATGACCGTGGCCTGCTGGCAGCAGAAGGTCAGGTTGATGAGATCCTTTAACTCAAACAGCTCCAGCTTGTGTGCCATGGCTTGAAACTGTGCGGCCTCGCCCGCATCGAAGCCATCCAGTCGCTTGGCAAGGTAGTTCAGTTCCTCCACATTGACTGTGAGCATTTCCACTCGCTTGAGAACAGTGTAGAAGCTGTCGACCTTCTCCACCTTGCAGTCCGTCTTGACCGCGTCACCGATCTCCAACGCCTCCAGCAGCTCCATGCAGTGCGCGTACTGGTCGCGGGGGATGGGGAACGGGATGGTCGCTACGCCATATTCCGGGTGGCTGGGGTTACTTAAAACTGCTCGAATCATTCTTCGGCCTCCTCTCGATTTTCTCCATATCTGTGCGCAGACAAGTCCCGTCCCGATGCCAGCAGACGATGCCGTGGCGTGGGTAGGGACAGCCCTGACACCGCTCGTGTTCATTGCAGAATACCGGTTCCAGTGACCTCTGCTGATAGGGCGCTGGCTGCCGTTCATCGATCCGCCGCGCCAGCGGCCTTGATGGTTTTCGCATATATCGCTCCTCTCTGGGCTTCCACCCTTGATCTGTCCTGAAACGCAAAAAGGCCGGAGTTTCATCAAAACTCCGGCCCTGCTGTTCGATATTACATGGTTTGTTCCTGCGTCGGTTCCGCGTTCTGCTGCTGGATGCGCTCCGCAATGTCCGGCAAACATTGCTCGATCTGCTCCTGCACTTCTTGAATGGTCTTTTCCCGCTTATACGATAGAGCGGTGTCGTTTTGCAGTGTGTCTGCGCAGCACCGATAAATCTCAATGAGCTGTTCCTCTCGAAAGACCTGCTGTTCTGGGATCAGCCCGGAACGAGTGGCAAAGTCACGCTTTGCCGCTTCATAGTTGCCGGACGCATACAGTCCAGTGTAGTAGTGTCCGTGGGATACGCCCTTGTGGTCGAAGTCCCGATCCCAGGTGACGAACTGCGTGCCGTATTTGCTCGGACACCCCGCCAGCACAACGCTGTTAAAATCTGCCAGCACCTTGTAGCTATCCTCAAGACCGTCCACCTTCAGAATGGGTGCCCGCTCCATCTGATACATATACTCCGCTACGGCTCTGACGATGCTGTAGACCTTGTCCTTGGCGGCGATCCGTTCCGGTGTACTGACATCTGCCATTCGGTAGGTAACGCCGCCGCTCTCAGGCACCTCGCACAGCGGCGCACCATCAAACAAGACACGCAGGCTACCAGCGTGTGTCCTATCCGTCAGGAAACCCTCTCTGGCAAGAACGACCTCCGCTTCCCTGAGATAACGATTCTTTTCTTCTGCACTGATATTCATTTGGCTCCTCCTTAAACGCAAAAAAGCGCCGGTTCGATGGTTCTACGAAACCAACAAACCGACGCTCTAAACTTTGTGAAACTTTTTTATGAAAAAAGCCCCCTTTTGCGAGGAAACTCCTCGTACAACAGGGGGCTGCATCCGATTATTTCGCCAGAAAACAGGAAAAGAGGGGTTCAAATCACGTTGAACGCCTCTCAGACGGCTCTGACATCCATGCTTGAAACCGTTAAAATCGGGGTATGGGAAACCCCGGAAAGGCTTGATGCCACGCGGTTTTCACCGCATGGCATCTAAACCTGTTTGTTAACTTGGTGCGCGAGGCGGGACTTGAACCCGCACGCCCGTAGTGAGCACTAGAACCTGAATCTAGCGAGTCTGCCAATTCCACCACTCGCGCGTCGAACAAGTGAGATTATAGTATGTACCGGCTGAATTGTCAACCCCTTTTTTCAAAATTTCCAAACTTATTGTTTTCCGGCGCGTTCATGCCTTGACCTGCCGCCCAAAACTTGTTATGATAGAAAAAACCATTCACCGAAGGAGTGCGTATATCTCTATGAAAAAAGAGCTTACCCCCCGGAAAAAACAGGCCCTGGAAATGCGTAGTCGTATCCAGAACGTAGCGCTGGAGCTGTTCGACAAGGAGGGCTTTGAGAATGTCTCTGTGGAGCAGATCGCCCAGGCGGTGGGCTGCTCTGTGGGCAACATCTATCATTATTTCAAGAGCAAGGACGAGCTGGTCATCCAGGTGACCAGCAGCGTGGACGCCCAGTACAGCGTGCTGGAGGAGAGCTACCTGGCCGACGAGGCCAACTCCTGGCACGATAAGCTGCTGGACTTTGTGGGTCAGACCCTGGTCATCAGCGCCGAGGACCCGTCCCTCTACCGCAGCTTTATCCACGGCATCCGCTATCCCCAGCAGGGCATCCTGCGGGACAACGAGAAGCGCGTGTATTTCCGCGTTCTGCGTGAGCTGGTGGACGGCTGCAAGCAGGAGGGCACGATCCACCCCGACCGCGACCGCGAGGAGCTGGTGGCGGACCTGGTGGCCCTGCACCGCGGTATGCTGCTGGAGTGGCGTATCTACGAAGGTGCTTTCGACCTGCCCCGCCGCGGCCGCCGTATGGCCGCCGCACTGCTGGAGGGCTGGCGGCACGAGGAGTGAGTAGAGGCATACACAGAAAAGGAGGAGCGGATGGGTAAGAGTGAAGAGAGGCGGCCGCCGGAGAGTGGGCGGGAGCCGGGCGAAAACACAGCTGTTGCGGGCTTGATAATGGGCATTGCCGCCGTGGTATTCTGGTTTTTCGGCTACTCTGCCGTGGCATCTGTTGTACTGGGCATCCTCGGCTTGGTATGGACTGACAAGGCAAAGAAAGAGGGCTATACCGGAGACAAGCGAACGATAGCCTTCGTGCTGTCGCTGGTGGGTCTTATCGGCGGGCTGGTTGTGCTTATCATTACGGTGATCCTCATCAATGTGCTGGCAGTACCGGGGATAACGGCCTTGAGGGATATGCTGGGAATGATAGGCGAAATGGCAAATGATATCTGAGCGGACAGCCCTGCGGCAAGGGAAATAAGTTAAACACCGCGAACGTTGTTTTCAACAGCGCTCGCGGTGTTTTTTTGTGCGAAATGCTGACTTTTCGAAAAAGCGCAAAAGGCCGTTGACATCCCGGATCGGCGGTGCCATAATAAAGTATAATCACCGAGTGGTTCGGTGAAAAGTTTAACGAAAACCGCCCTCCGGGCGTGACAGAAAAGGAGAGAGACTATGAAGCTGTTGATCATCAACCCCGGCGCAACCTCCACCAAGATCGCGGTGTTCGAGGACGAGGAACAGCTCTTCAAAGTGACCATCGACCACTCCGCCGAGGAGCTGGACCGCTTCCCCCGGGTCATCGACCAGGCGGACTACCGCAAGGAGGCCATTCTCAAGGCCGTCACCGAGGCTGGCTATAAGCTGTCCGACTTTGCCGCCGTCTGCGGCCGCGGCGGTCTGTACCGGGCCATTCCCTCCGGCACCTACGCCGTCAACGACAAGGTCATGGCCGACGTAGAGGCTGCGCCCTACGGTGAGCATCCCTCCAACCTGGGCGCTTACCTGGCCCGAAAGCTGGGCGACATGGTGGGCATTCCCGCCTTCTTTGTGGACCCGGTCTGCGTGGACGAGATGACCGAGGTGGCGCACTACACCGGCTTTGCCGAGTTCCGCCGTCTGTGCCAGTTCCACGCCCTGAACCACAAGGCCGTGGGCCGCAAGGCTGCCGAGAAACTGGGCAAAAAGTATGAGGACGTGAACCTCATCGTCTGCCACCTGGGCGGCGGCGTCAGCGTGGGCGCGCATCAGCACGGCCGCGTGGTGGACGTGTGCAACGTCAAGGACGAGGGTGCCATGGGCATGGACCGCGCCGGCGGCCTGCCGGTGAACCAGCTCATCAACTACTGCTTCTCCGGCAAGACCAAGGACGAGGTCAAGCGTACCTTCGGCCGCCGCGCCGGTATGTTCTCCTACCTGGGCACCACTGACTTCCGCGTGGTCTGCGCCAAGGTGGTGGAGGGCGACCCCAAGGCCGTGGAGGCCTATCAGGCCCTGGTCTACCAGCTGGCCAAGGACATCGGTGCCATGGCCGCCGTGCTGCACTTTGACGTGGACGCCATCGTCTACACCGCCGGCATGGCCTATGAGGACTTCTTCTGCGACGACATCACCGCCTATGTGGGCAAGATCGCGCCCATCATCCGCCTGCCCGGCGAGGAGGAGATGCGCTCCCTGGCGGAGGGTGCCCTCCGGGTCCTCCGCGGCCAGCAGGAGGCCGGCCAGTATTGATCTGATATTCCGGCAGGAATATAGATAAACCGTTTTTGATTTGCAAGTGGAAATAAGAGGAAAAAAGACAAGAAAGGTGGAAACTGCTATGAAACATCTGATGTCCGGTAACGAGGCCACCGCCCGCGGCGTCTACGAAGCCGGTATCAAGGTCTGTTCCGCGTATCCCGGAACCCCCAGCACCGAGATCCTGGAGAACCTGCCCCAGTACGGCAAGGACGTGTACTGCGAGTGGGCCCCCAACGAGAAGGTCGCCACCGAGGTGGCCTACGGCGCGTCCGTGGCCGGCTCCCGTTCCTTCTGCACCATGAAGATGGTGGGCCTGAACGTGGCCGCCGACCCCCTGTTCACCGCCGGCTACATGGGCGTCAACGGCGCCTACGTGGTCGTCACCGCCGACGATCCCTCCTGCCACTCCTCCCAGAACGAGCAGGACAACCGTCACTACGCCCGCGCCGCCAAGATCGCCATGGTGGAGCCCAGCGACGCCCAGGAGTGCAAGGACTTCGTCCGCCTGGCCTGTGAGATCTCCGAGGAGTTCGACACTCCCGTTCTGTACCGCACCACCACCCGCGTCTGTCACAGCAAGGGCCTGGTGGAGTTCGGCGAGCGTGTGGAGCACGTGGCCCCCGCCTATGCCCGCAACACCCGTAAGTACGTCTGCGCCCCCGCCAACGCCTACCTGAACCACCCCATCGTGGAGGAGCGCCTGGTGAAGCTGGCCGAGTACGGCTGTACCCGCGCCCTGGAGAACGGCCTGAACAAGGTGGAACTGGGCGACGGCAAGGTTGGTGTCATCACCGCCTCCATCAGCTACCAGTACGCCAAGGAGGTGTTCCCCGAGGGTACGTCCTTCCTGAAGCTGGGCCTGACCTATCCGCTGCCCATGGACCTGATCCGCGACTTCGCCAAGAAGGTGGAGAAGCTCTACATCATCGAGGAGCTGGATCCCTTCATGGAGGACGAGATCAAGGCCGCCGGCATCGACTGCGTCGGCAAGGAACTGACCGGCAAGCTGTATGAGCTGAACACCGAGCTGGTGCGTGAGCGCGTGCTGGGCATCAAGCCCGCGTACAAGACCGTGGACGAGGTCAAGGTCGCCAAGCGTCCCCCCGCACTGTGTCCCGGCTGCCCCCACCGCGGCTTCTTCTACACCCTGTCCAAGAACAAGAACTACGTGGTCACCGGCGACATCGGCTGCTACACCCTGGGCTTTGCGCCTCCGCTGAACTGCATGGACGTGTGTATCTGCATGGGCGGCGGCTTCTCCGCCGGCATGGGCATGGCCAAGTCCTTCCAGCGCGAGGGCGTCACCGACAAGGTGGTCTTCGGCGTCATGGGCGACTCCACGTTCTTCCACTCCGGCATGACCGGCGCGGCCGAGATCATCTACAACAACGGCCGCATGATCCCCTGCGTGCTGGATAACCGCATCACCGGCATGACCGGCCACCAGGACAACCCCGGCTCCGGCTTCACCCTGATGGGCGAGCCCGCCCCCATGATCAGTGTGGAGAAGGTGCTGGAGGCCTATGGCTTCGCCCCTGTCTTCACCGTGGATCCCCAGGACCTGACCGCCATGAAGAAGACCGTGGACGACGCCGTGGCCGCCCTGAACGAGGGCAAGCACCCCGCCATCGTCACCCGCCGTCCCTGCCTGCTGATCAAGCGCGTGAAGCACGACACCGGTATGTGCGTCGTCAACGCCGACAAGTGCAAGAGCTGCAAGAGCTGCCTGAAGGTGGGCTGCCCCGCCATCTCCATGGAGAACGGCAAGGCGTTCATCGACCGTACCCAGTGCGTGGGCTGTACCGTCTGCGCCCAGGCCTGCCCCTTTGGTGCTATTGAAAAGGAGGAGAAGTAACATGAACGATGTGAAAAGCTGCCTGTTGGTCGGCGTTGGCGGTCAGGGCGCTATCCTGATCTCCAAGATCATGTCCAACGGCTTTATGAAGGCCGGTTACGATGTCAAGCAGAGCGAGGTCCACGGCATGGCCCAGCGCGGCGGCTCCGTGTCCACCCAGGTCCGCTGGGGCAAGAAGGTCTACGGCCCCGTGTTCGGCAAGGGCGAGGCCGATATCATGGTGGCGCTGGAGAAGATGGAGGCCGTCCGCTACGCGGAGTTCCTGAACCCCAACGGCGTGGCCGTCATCAATGACTATGCCATCAAGTCCACCACCATCGCCTCCGGTGCCGAGGCGTATCCCGAGGGCTGCATCGAGGCCATGCAGAAGAACTTTAAAACCATCGCCGTCCCCGCCAGCGATATCGCCATTGAGCTGGGCAATCCCAAGTGCATGAACGTGGTGCTCTTCGGCGCCATGTGTGACTCCCTGGGCTGCCCCGAGATCGACTGGGAGCAGGTCGTGGCCGAGACGGTCCCCGCCAAGGTCAAGGAGCTGAACCTCAAGGCCTTCCGCGCCGGCCGTGAAGCTGCCAAGGCCGCTAAGTAAACCGATACCGCAAAAAGGACCGCCTTCCGGCGGTCCTTTTTCCTCTTTTTTTCCAAAAGCCCTCCCCTTGAGGGGCCCGCGCCGTTGAATGCCGCGCCCCTCAAGTCTTCCCCCTGGGGGGTCCGCGGTGTTGAATGACACGCCGGTGGCGTGTCAGACCCGCGGACCGACCGACCTGCAGGGAGACAGGTGGCGCGCAGCGCCGGTTGAGGGGGCCCTCGTCCTCACCGCGGCGGCGAAACTTCCGCCGCGGGAATTTATTTGTTGCACTCCGTCTCGCGCTGCATTATAATGGACAAAAAATCAGGAACGAGGTGTATCACCATGACCTATGGATTTATCGGCACCGGCAACATGGGTGGGGCGCTGGCCCGCGCCCTGGTCAGGACGGTTTCCCCTTCGAACGTCTATCTCAATAACCGCACTCCCGCCAAGGCGGAGGCCCTGGCAGCAGAGCTGGGGGCCCGGGCGGACACCGCTGCCCACATCGCCGCTGCCTGTGACTATATCTTCCTGGGTGTCAAGCCCAACCTCATCGCCGGCGTGCTGGCCCAGCTGGCCCCCATGCTGGCGCAGCGGACGGACAAGCCCGTGCTGGTGTCCATGGCCGCCGGCGTCACCATCGCCGCGCTGGAGCAGGCGGCTCCCGGCTGCCCCATCCTGCGTATCATGCCCAACACCGCCTGCGCCGTGGGGGCGGGGCTGACGCTGTACGATGCCAACGCCCTGCTGACGAAACCACAGCTGGACGCCTTCCTGGCGGACATGGCCGCCTCCGGACGGCTGGAGGCCCTGCCGGAGCACCTGATCGACGCGGGCAGCGCCGTGGCCGGTTGCGGCGGTGCCTTTGCCTGCCTGTTCATGGAGGGCCTGGCCGACGGTGCCGTCACCTGCGGCCTGCCCCGTGACAAGGCCAATACCTTCGCGGCCCAGATGCTGCTGGGCGCGGCCCGGCTGGCCCTGGAGAGCGGCAAGCCCTTCGGGCAGATGAAGGATGAGATATGCTCCCCCGGCGGCACCACCATTGCCGGTGTCCGCGCGCTGGAGGAGGGCGGCCTCCGCGCCGCCGCCATGAACGCTGTCATCGCCGCCTACGAAAAGACCCTTCAGCTGAAAAAGTGAACCACGCCGCCCCCGGCTCAGCCGGGGGCGGCGTACCGTGTAAAGAAAGGCCCTCCCCACCGGGGAGGGCCTTTGTCCTTATTTTCCGTACAGGCAGTAGATGAGCCAGTTTAAAAACCGTGCCGGCAGCACCTTGGCCAGGAAGGTGAAGAACTTGTAGTCGAAGCGTATGGCGTACAGCGGGTGGTGGTGTCCCTCCCGCATGGCTACGCTGGCGATGTACGCCCCGGCCTTGGCCGGGTCCATGCCCGTCTCCTCATCGTGCTCCATGCGCTTCACGGACCGGGAAATGCGTCCCTGATAGATAGCGTCTCCCGCACTGACCTTCCGCCGCGCGGCGGTGAAGCCCGTGTGGATATCCCCCGGCATCACGGCGCATACCGTCACGCCGAAGGGCCGCAGCTCGTTGGCCAGCGCCATGGTGTAGGCGTTGACAGCCGCCTTGGTGGCGGAGTAATAGGCCTGGAAGGGGATGGGCACCGGCGCGGCCACGGAGCTCAGGTTCACGATCCTTCCCCGGCCCGCCTGCCGCATCAGGGGCACCACGGCCCGGTTCATGTTCACCATGCCGAAGAAGTTGACGTCGAACAGCGCCTTGGCCTCCGCCGTCTCCGTGAACTCGATAGCCCCGGAGATGCCGAAGCCCGCGTTGTTCACCAGCACGTCGATGCGCCCCTCCGCCGCCATGATCTGCGCCACGGCGTCGTTGACTGCCTGCTGGTCCGTCACGTCGGCAGCGATGTGGTGCAGACCCTCCACGCCCTCCGCCCGGCGGGACAGCTCATACACGGCATAGCCCGCGTCCTTCAGCGCCAGGGCGGTAGCCCGCCCGATGCCGGAGGTGCCGCCGGTGACGACAGCGACCTTACTCATGGGCCATCACCTCCCCGATGATGTCCATGGCCTCGTTCAGCAGGGCCTCCGTGTGGGTGGCCATATAGCTGGTCCGCAGCAGCGCCTCGCCCTCCGGTGTGGCCGGCGGCAGCGTGGGGTTCACATACACGCCCCGGTCGTAGATCTCCGCCGCTACCCGCAGCGTCCGGTACGTCTCATAGGTGTAGATGGGGATGATAGGCGTAGGCGCCTCCAGCGCCGAGGGCCGGATGGGCAGTCCCCGGTCCGTCAGCCCCTTCCGGGCATACAGACTCAGGGCACGCAGGCGCTCCGGCAGCTCCGGATGCGCCTCCAGCTTCCGCAGGGCCGTCAGCGCCGTGGCGCAGTTGGCCGGCGGGATGGACGCCGAGAAGATGAATGGCCGCGATGCGTGCCGCACGAAATCCGCCACCTCCGCGCTGGCGGCCATATAGCCGCCCAGCGACGCCAGCGACTTGGAGAAGGTCCCCATGTACACGTCCACCTGGTCCTCCAGGCCGAAGTAGCTGGCCGTGCCCCGGCCGCCCTCGCCCAGCACGCCCAGCCCGTGAGCATCGTCCACCATGACCCGCGCGCCGTACTGCTTCGCCAGGGCGCAGATCTCCGGCAGCTTGGCGATGTCGCCGCCCATGGAGAACACACCGTCGGTGACGATCAGCGCTCCGGCCGTCTCCGGCACCTTCTGCAGGCACTTTTCCAGCTCCGCCATGTCGCTGTGGCGATAGCGCAGCATTTTGCCGTAGGACAGCTGGCACCCGGCGTAGATGCTGGCGTGGTTCTCCCGGTCACAGATCACGTAGTCGTGCCGTCCCACCAGCGCGGAGATAATGCCCACGTTGGACTGGAACCCGGTGCCGAAGGTCACCACCCCCGGCTTCCGCAGGAACCTCGCCAGCTCCGCCTCCAGCTCCAGATGCATCTCCAGCGTGCCGTTGAGGAACCGCGACCCGGAGCACCCGGTGCCGTACTGCTCCAGCGCCCGGATGCCGGCCTCGATGACCTCCGGGTCCGTAGTCAGTCCCAGATAGTTGTTGGAGCCCAGCATGATGCGGCGCTTGCCCTCCATCTGCACCTCCACATCCTGCCGGGACTGCAGGGCGTGAAAGTAGGGGTACACGCCCTTTTCCTTCAATTCCCCCGCCAGGGACGGCGCAAAGCACTTCTCAAAGATATCCATACAAGACCTCTCTATCTGATATAAAATATTAGCATTAACGGGAGCTTAACAAGCTGATATCGCTTTTTTTGAATGAAAATATTATATAGGCAGATAGAAAACTTGTCAACGTCTACTTGCGTCAGCGTTCCTGTCCGTCGATAACATCCAGCAGCCGCAGTATGCCCCGGCTCAGCGCCGCCGCCCCGCACACCGTGCAGATCATCGTGATGGCTGTCATAAAAACGTCCTCCTTGCTGTGTTTTCCCCATCATAGCAAGGCTACTGTCCAAAAAAACGGACAGAAAAATTCTTTCAAAAGTCATGGAACCTTTTTTGCCCTGCGCGCATCTAAGGGGTGTACAAAGAAAAGGACACTGTGTCCCACCCGGAGACACAGCCCGCCAAAAGAAAAGCGCAAAAAAAGAGACTGCGAAAGCAGTCTCTTTTTTATATGCTTTTCAGCAGGTCACATGGCCTTGATAATGTCCACGATCTCCGCGCCGATGCGCTTCTGGGCCTCGTTGGTGGCAGCGCCGATGTGGGGCGTGCAGGACACCATGGGATGGCTGTACAGCGCCTTGTTGGTGGCGGGCTCGTCGGCGTACACATCCAGACCGGCGGCGCGCACCTTGCCGGACTCCAGGGCGGCCAGCAGGGCGGCCTCGTCCACGTTGGTGCCGCGGGAGGTGTTGATGACCACCACGCCGTCCTTCATCTTGGCGATGTTCTCGGCGGAGATCAGAGCGCCGCCGTCCACAGCGGGGGCGTGCACGGACACGAAGTCGGACATGGCCAGCAGCTCATCCATCTCCACATAGGGGATACCCAGCTGCTCCTCGATGCCGGGGATGTGGAAGATGTCGAACGCAACGACCTTCATGCCGATGGCCTTGGCCATCACGCCCAGGTGCTGGCCGATGCGGCCGAAGCCCACGATACCCAGGGTCTTGCCCTGCAGCTCGATGCCCTTGCCGTAGGCCTTCTTCTCCCACTTGTCCTCACGCATGGTGTGGCCGGCGATGGAGATGTAGCGGGCGCAGGAGAACATATGGCCCATAGCCAGCTCCGCCACGGACTGGGAGGAGGCCTTGGGGGTGTTCTTCACGTCGATGCCGTTGGCCTTGGCGTAGTCCACGTCGATGTTGTCCACGCCCACGCCGCCGCGGATGATCAGCTTCAGCTGGCTGCCCTTGGCCTCGTCGATGTGGTTGGCGCGGACCTTGGTCTTGGAACGGACCACCACCACGTCGAAATCACGCAGCGCCTTGCCCAGCTGATCGGGCTCATAGAACTGCTCCACGACCTCGTGGCCCATCTCACGCAGCTCCGCCATCGCGGTCTTATCCATACCGTCAGTAACCAGAATACGCATGGTAATACTCTCCTTCTAAAATACGTTTTGTTGTCGGAATTTGCCGACCAAGAGGGGAATGCGATCATTTTTGCCGCGGCGTGTACGTGGCAAAAATACCACGGCCCAGCCGCCTTGGGCGGCGTTCACCAGTGACCGATGTCAGCTGGTGAGGGGGATATACAAGGGGGATGTTATCCCCCTTGTGCGTTACTTCGTGTGCTCGGCCTCAAACTTCTTCAGGAACTCCACCAGCGCCTGGGCGCCCTCGATGGGCATAGCGTTGTACACGCTGGCGCGCAGGCCGCCCACGGACTTGTGGCCCTTCAGGTTGTCGTAACCGGCGGCCTTGGTGGCGGCCACCACCTCGGCGTCCAGCTCGGCGCTTTCGGTGACGAAGGGGATATTCATCAGGCTGCGGAACTCCGGCTCCACGGTGCCCTTGAACATCTTGGACTGATCCAGGAAGTCATAGATGACCTTGGCCTTGGCGATGTTGCGCTTGTGCATCTCCTCCAGGCCGCCGATGCTCTTGAGATACTTGAACACCTTACCGCAGCAGTAGATCGCCCAGCAGTTGGGGGTGTTGTACATGGAGCCGTTGTCGGCATGGGTCTTGTAGCTCATGTAGACGGGCATCTTGGGGTCGATGTCCTCGCGGATCAGATCCTCGCGGATGATGACCACCACCATGCCGGCGGGGCCCACGTTCTTCTGCACGCCGGCGTAGATCATGCCGTAGTCGGACACGTTGCAGGGCTTGCTCAGGAACATGGAGGACTGGTCGGACACCAGTACGTGGCCCTTGGTGTTGGGCAGCTTGTTCCAGGTCACGCCGTGGATGGTCTCATTCTCGCAGATGTACACATAGTCGGTATCCTCGGGGATATCCAGATCGGAGCAGTCGGGGATATAGCTGTAATTCTTATCCTTGGAGGAGGCGGCTACGATGACCTCGCCGTACTTCTTAGCCTCGGCAATGGCCTTCTTGGACCATGCGCCGGTCTCGATGTACACGGCCTTGCCGTTCTTCATCAGGTTCCACGCCACAGCGGCGAACTGCAGGGTAGCGCCGCCCTGGATGAACAGCACCTTGTAGTTGTCGGGGATGTTCATCAGCTCGCGCAGATCGGCCTCGGCCTCGTCGATGATCTGCTGGAACACCTTGGAGCGATGGCTCATCTCCATGACGCACATACCGCTGCCGCGGTAGTTCATCATCTCGTCGCGGATCTCCTCCAGCACGGGCTCCGGCATCATGGCGGGACCGGCGGAGAAATTAAAAGTACGACCGTATTTCATGTGGTTTTCCTCCTATTTGTATATTGTTGGGTCTTCCTTGTGCCTTTTGCGTTTGGTAATATATAGTATACGGCAACACCGCGGCATAATCAACAGGGAAAATGAAAAAAAGTCAGATAAACTGAAAATTTTTCAGCCCTGCTGAAAGTTTATCCGACAGGGTTTGACACACTCCCGCATAGATGGTAGAATAATCGTCTGCAAAGAGAACGTTACAGGAGGCGGCACGACCATGGAGAAGGTAAAGGAGCGCATCACACACTACAGTCTGTACGTCACTGCCCTGCTGAAATGGCTGGCGGTGGGCGCACTGGTGGGCGGCGTGGGCGGCTTCGTGGGCGCGCTGTTCCACCTGGGCGTCGACTGTGCCACCAACGTCCGCCTGGCCCACCCTTGGATTTTGTACCTGCTGCCCCTGGGCGGCGTGGTCATCGCCCTGCTGTACAGGCTGTGCCGGCTGGAGGGCGCGGGCACCAACGCCGTCATCGAGTCCGTCCACTTCGGCAAAAAAATACCCACCCTTCTGGTGCCGCTGATCTTCGTCTCCACGGTCATCACCCACCTGTGCGGCGGCAGCGCCGGCCGTGAGGGCGCGGCGCT
>OGQY01001532.1_pt1 | contig 15490 bp, 12 predicted proteins | sample 1553361 | NCBI WGS metagenome assembly OGQY01 (sample SAMEA2579963, study PRJEB22360) | human gut metagenome | reverse complement strand
AGGCAGCGGCAGCGGAAAGCTGTGCTGGCACAGTCGGGGGAACGACAACGATCAGAAAAACGCCGGTTACGTGAGGGAAAGCGCGGGCGGCAGCGAACAGGCATAGCGCGCTGAGGAAGTGCAGAAACGCAGTTTCTGCCGGCGTTCTTTCCCGCATTTCTTCCGCTGTTGGAAGAAATGGGGCCGTCGGAGACAAAAGAAACGCTCGCGCCGGGGCGCGAAACTATCCCTGCGCCGCTGTCGCTGACAACAGCGAGGGTAGGGGTTGGTGCGCTGGTCGAGTGGCGATTATCAAATCGCGCCCATTGCGGCGCGAAGCACCGCAATGGGTAGGTGGCGGCTAACGCCGCCGGGATATGGGGGCACCTGTCTCCCTGCGGGTCGGTCCGCGGGTCTGACACGCCACCGGCGTGTCATTCAATACCGCGAACCCCTCAAGGGGAAGGCTTTGGGGGATGGCGGTAGGAGCGAAAAACGCCTGCCGTGGCTGGGGCAAGCGGCCGCGTCAGCCTCCGCGCCGGTGAGCGTACACGCAGTCCTTTTGACCGACAACGGTGATGAAAGGTTATGCCCGCGAGAAGATGCGGGAAATCGCTGTCGGGCGTAGCGCGCTGAGGAAGTGCAGAAACGCAGTTTCTGCCGGCGTTCTTTCCCCCATTTCTTCCGCTGTTGGAAGAAATGGGGCCGTCGGAGACAAAGAAAGCGCTCGCGCCGGGGCGCGAAACTATCCCCATCGGAGACAAAGAAAGCGCTCGCGCCGGGGCGCGAAATTGTCCGCTGCGCCGGCTGCGGGCGGGGGACGAAAAAAGGACCGGCGGGGCCGGTCCTTTTGCCTTCTTTTCGGCTGCACAGCTTACTGGGACTTGTTTTGCAGCTTTTGGAGCATGGCGGTGAATTCGGGCGGCAGGGGGCAGTGGAGCTCCACCGGCTCACCGGTGCGGGGATGGATGAAGCGCAGGCCGGTGGCGTGGAGGCACTGGCCGGTGAGGCCGGGGACCGGCTTTTTGGCGCCGTAGACCGTGTCGCCCAGGATGGGGTGGCCGATGTAGGCCATGTGGACACGGATCTGGTGGGTGCGGCCGGTCTCCAGACGGCAGCGCAGGTGGGTGACGCCGGGGTAACGGGCGACGACCTCCCAGTGGGTGACGGCACGGCGGCCGGTGGGGACCACGGCCATCTTTTTCCGGTCGGCGCTGCTGCGGCCGATGGGGGCGTCCACGGTGCCGCTGTCCTGCTTCATATTGCCGGTCACCAGGCACTCGTAGGTGCGGGAGAGGGAGTGGTCCTTCAGCTGCGCGCTGAGGGCCAGGTGGGCGGCGTCGTTTTTGGCGGCGATGATGAGGCCGCTGGTATCGCGGTCGATGCGGTGGACGATGCCGGGGCGCTTTTCGCCGCCGATGCCGGAGAGACTGTCGCCGCAGTGGTGGAGCAGGGCGTTGACCAGGGTGCCGTCCGGGTGGCCGGGGGCCGGATGGACCACCAGGCCCGTGGGCTTGTTGACCACGATGACGTCGTCGTCCTCGTAGACCACGTCCAGGGGGATGTCCTGGGGGGGCAGGGCCGTCTCGCGGAGCTGGGGGACGTCCACGGTGACCGTCTCACCGCCGGAGAGGCGGGCGCTTTTGGCGGCGGGCTTGCCGTTGACACGGACGCGGCCCTCGGCGATCAGGCGGGCGGCCTGGGAACGGGTCAGCGCGCCGTCGGCGGAGAGGAAGGCGTCCAGGCGGACGCCGGCGTGTTCAGTTGCGGCTGTCAGCTCCCGCGTCATGGTCAGGCTCCTTTTTCGGCTTGTCGTATTTGTCGTAGAACCACAGGTAGTACACCGCGCCCAGCAGGACGCCGATGACCACGAAGATATCCGCCAGGTTGAAGATGGGGTAGGACATGAATTCCAGGTCAAACATATCCACCACGTAGCCGCGGCAGAGACGGTCGATCATGTTGCCTGCGCCGCCGCCAAGCACCAGCATGGCGGACGTAAGGCCCAGGGGGTGGCGGACGATCTTCTTTACCACCAGATAGACCACGGCGGCCATCAGGACGATGGTGACGGCGGCCAGAAGGCCGGTCTTGCCGGAGAAGCTGTTCCAGGCAGCGCCGGTGTTGTGCAGGCGGGTGAGCCGGACGATGCCCGGCAGCAGCGGGGCCGACTGGCCCACGTCCAGGTGGGAGGTGACCCACCACTTGAGAAGCTGGTCGCCGCCGATGCAGACGGCCAGCAGGATGACATACCACATAGTGTTTCCTCCGGGAGAATGTACTGCTGTTATGATAGACTATTTGGGCGGGGATTGCAACCGGAAAAGAAAAACGCCCCGAGGGGGGGCGCTGCGAGGGGCGGGAAAGGGGCGCCGGGAGGTCAGTCCTCCGGGAAGCCGGGCTTCATGCGGAAGGTGTAGGTGCCGTCGGCGCAGAGGGTATCCTGACTGTCGGTGACCCAGGCGTGCATGACCACCAGGGTGCGGCCCATGTGGATGGCCTGAGCGTGGCCGCAGAGGACGTCGCCCTGGGCGATGCCCAGGAAGCGGGTCTCGCAGTTCACCGTAAGGCCGCGGCTGCCCCGGGTGCAGGCGGCGGCGCCGGCCACCTGGTCCAGCAGGGTGCAGTACACGCCGCCGTGGACGATGCCCAGGGGGTTCAGATGGCCGGCGGTCAGGCGGACCTCGCCCTCGGCACCGCCGTCGGACAGGGACGTCAGGCGGATGCCGTTTTCCACATTGAAGCTGCCGGGGCGGTTGGCCCGGCGGAGGATGGTGTCAAAAAGGGCTTGTTGTTCTTCGTGGGTCATGCGGCGGCCTCCGTGGCGGTGTCGGCGGGGGCGTCCTCCAGCTTGACCAGTTCGCCCAGGACCACATAGCGGTAGTTGGCCGCCTCGTAGGAGCAGGTGCAGAGGGTCACGATCTGGCCGGAGGGGACGCTCTTGCCGGAATAGAAGGTGGAATTATTGATGAAACGCTGGAGCTGGTCGGCGGAGAGAGAGGTGCTGAACACCTCGTGGGTGCCGGGGACAACGATGCCGGCGAACAGGTCTACCCGGTACTTGCCGGCGTTGGTGTAGAGGAAAAAGTAGGGGTGGGCGTCGTAGTACCACTGCTGCTTATAGTTGGAGATGGAGGCGAACATGGAGCCGTCGGACATATGGTGGCCATAGAGCACGTTGTTGTGGCCGGAGAAGTCGCTGGGCACGCGGGCATCCAGGAAGATGGTGCCGTATTCGCTGTAATTGCCGTACAGATCGTGGTGGAGGTAATACTCGTTGTTGCCGTCGTAGGCGATGGGGTAGCTGATGGGGGTGCCGGGGCTGTAAATGTAGCCGATGATGTCGTTGTAGTGGCTCTGCCACCAGCTCAGGTCGATGCCCTTGGGGCCGGTCTGGCGCTCGATCTCCCGCTGGAGGTCGGCCCTGGTCTGGGCGATCATGGCGGCGGCGTCCGTCTCCGGGGTCATAGCGGCGGCCAGGTCCTCCACGGAGGGAAGGGCCTTCAGCAGGGCCACGGCCTGGGCCGGTGCAGCGGAGGAAACGGTTTTGGCCGCGGCGGTGGGGGCGGCGTTGGCGGCCAGCAGGTACAGCGGCACGCCGAGGACCAGCGCCAGCAGCGCGGCGAGGATGCGGTTTTTCATATATGGAGCTCTCCCCTTCTGTCGGTTTGGGAATACACAATGGAAATATTATACTTGCATGAATGGTGTATCGTCAAGGAAAAATATGGGCGCTTGACAAGTTTTGACAGCGGAAGGGGAAACGCAAAAAAGAGACAGCCGCAAGGCTGTCTCTTTTTGCGCTGTGAGGAGATACGGCTTATTTGTCGTACATATCGATGAGCTTGAGCAGATGCTCGTAGCGGGCCTTGGCCTCGTCCTCGTTGCGCTTGAACAGCACGTCCGCACGCTCGGGGAATTCGCGGGTCAGGCGGGAGTAGCGGGCCTCGTTCATCAGGAACTCCTGATAGCCGCCGGCAGGGGCCTTGGAGTCCAGGGTGAACTTCTTGTCGCCGCCGTCGGGATTGTAGCGGAACAGGTTCCAGTAGCCGCAGTCCACAGCCTTCTTCATTTCCTTCTGGCAGTTCATCATGCCGCCCTTGATGGAGTGCATCTCGCAGGGGCTGTAGCCGATGATCAGGGACGGGCCGTGATAGGCCTCGGCCTCGGTGATGGCCTTGATGGTCTGGGCGGGGTTGGCACCCATGGCCACCTGGGCCACGTACACATAGCCGTACTGCATGGCGATCTCGGAGAGGCTCTTCTTCTTGACCTCCTTACCGGCGGCGGCGAACTGGGCCACCTGACCGATGTTGGAGGCCTTGGAGGCCTGTCCGCCGGTGTTGGAGTATACCTCGGTGTCGAACACGAAGATGTTGACATCCTGCTTGGAGGCGATGACGTGGTCCAGACCGCCGTAGCCGATATCGTAGGCCCAACCGTCGCCGCCGAAGATCCACATGGACTTCTTGGCCAGGTATTCCTTCTTGCTGAGGATATCAGCGGCCAGCGTGCAGGCGGCGCAGTCGCACAGCAGAGCGCCCTTGGCCTTCAGCTCGGCGGCGTGCGCGGCGAGCTGAGGCATGGCGGCCAGCTCCTCCACGGTGCAGATGCTCTCCTCCAGAGCCTTGACGTAGGCCTTGGCAGGCTCGGCGTTGGCGGTGCCGTCGTTCATGGTGTCCAGCCATGCCTGTGCGGCGGCCTTCAGCTCGGGACGGGCCCATTCCACAGCGATCAGCTGGCGGGTCTCGTCGGCCAGATCCTCGCGGATCTTGTTCTGACCGGTGAACATACCCAGGCCGTGCTCGGCGTTATCCTCGAACAGGGAGTTGCACCAGGCGGGACCGTGGCCGGCCTTGTTGGTGCAGTAGGGAGACGTAGCCGCGGGACCGCCCCAGATGGAGGAGCAGCCGGTGGCGTTGGAGATATACATGTGGTCGCCGAACAGCTGGGTGACGAGACGGGCGTAGCTGGTCTCGGCGCAGCCGGCGCAGGAGCCGGAGAACTCCAGCATGGGCTGCTTGAACTGGCTGCCCTTGACGGTGTTGTCCTGCATATCCTTCTTCTCGGACACCTCGGCCACGCAGTAGTCGAACACGTCCTGCTGGGGCAGCTCGCCCTCCTGGGCGACCATGGACAGGGCGTTCACCGGGCAGGCGCCGATGCAGACGCCGCAGCCCATGCAGTCCAGCGGGCTGATGGCCATGGTGAACTGATAGGTGCCCTTGCCCTTGCCGGCCTTGACATCCACGATCTTGGCAGCCTCGGGGGCCTTGGCGGCCTCGTCAGCGGTGAGAGCGAAGGGACGGATGGTGGCGTGGGGGCAGACGTAGGCGCACTGGTTGCACTGGATGCACTTCTCGGCGTCCCAGGTGGGGACGGAGACGGCCACGCCGCGCTTTTCGTAGGCGGCGGCGCCCAGCTCGAACTGGCCGTCCACATGGTCCACGAAGGCGGAGACGGGCAGGCTGTCGCCGTCCATCTTGCCCACGGGCTCCAGGATATCCTTGACCATCTTCACCAGCTCGGGCTTGCCCTTGAGCTCCTTGGCGGGCTTGGTATCCACGGCGTTGGCCCAGTCGGCGGGCACGTCGATCTTCTTATAGGCGGTGGCGCCCAGGTCGATGGCCTTGTAGTTCATGTCAACGATGTCCTGGCCCTTCTTCAGGTAGGAGGCCTTGGCCTTCTCCTTCATGTAGGTGATGGCCTCCTCCTCGGGCATGACCTTGGCCAGAGAGAAGAACGCGGACTGGAGGATGGTGTTGTTGCGCTTGCCCATGCCGATCTCGATGGCCAGGTCAATGGCATCGATTGTGTAGAGCTGGATGTTGTTCTGGGCGATATAGCGCTTGGAGGCGGCGTCCATGTGGTGGTTCAGCTCGTCGAAGTCCCACTGGCAGTTGATCATGTAGACACCGCCGGGCTTGACATCCTGCACCATCTTGAAGCCCTTGGTCACGTAGCTGGGGTTGTGGCAGGCCACGAAGTCAGCCTTGTTGATATAGTACGGGCTGCGGATGGGGTGATCGCCGAAGCGCAGGTGGCTGATGGTCACGCCGCCGGTCTTCTTGGAGTCATACTGGAAGTACGCCTGGACGTACTTGTCGGTGTGGTCGCCGATGATCTTGATGGAGTTCTTGTTGGCGCCCACGGTACCGTCGCCGCCCAGACCCCAGAACTTGCACTCGATGGTGCCGGGGGCCGCGGTGTTGGGACAGTTCTTATCCTCGGGCAGGGACAGGTTGGTGACGTCGTCCACGATGCCGATGGTGAACTGACGCTTCATCTCGTCCTTCTTCAGCTCGTTATACACGGCGAACACGGAGGCGGGAGGCGTGTCCTTGCTGCCCAGGCCGTAACGGCCGCCGATGACCTTGATGTCGTTCCAGCCGGCGTTGGCCAGGGCGGTGACAACGTCCTGATACAGAGGCTCGCCCTGAGAGCCGGGCTCCTTGGTGCGGTCCAGCACGGCAATCTTCTGCACGGAGGCGGGCAGGGCCTCGATGAGCTTCTCGGCGGCGAAGGGGCGGAACAGACGGACCTTGACCAGGCCCACCTTCTCGCCGTGGGCGTTCAGGTAGTCGATGACCTCCTCAGCCACGTCGCAGATGGAGCCCATGGCCACGATGACGCGGTCAGCGTCGGCGGCGCCGTAGTAGTTGAACAGCTTGTAGTCGGTGCCCAGCTTGGCGTTGATCTTGTCCATGTACTTCTCGACCACGGCGGGCAGGGCGGTGTAGTAGCTGTTGCAGGCCTCGCGGTGCTGGAAGAAGATGTCGCCGTTCTCGTGGCTGCCGCGCATATGGGGATGCTCGGGGTTCAGGGCGTGCTTGCGGAACTCGGCCACGGCGTCCATGTCGCACATATCCTTCAGGTCCTCGTAGTCCCAGACAGCGATCTTCTGGATCTCGTGGGAGGTGCGGAAGCCGTCGAAGAAGTTGATGAAGGGGACCTTGCCCTCCAGCGCGGCCAGATGGGCCACGGGGGACAGATCCATGACCTCCTGGACGTTGCCCTCGCACAGCATGGCGAAGCCGGTCTGGCGGCAGGCCATGACGTCGGAGTGGTCGCCGAAAATGTTTAGCGCCTGAGTGGACACGGTACGGGCGGACACGTGGAACACGCAGGGCAGCTGCTCAGCCGCGATCTTGTACATATTGGGGATCATCAGCAGCAGGCCCTGGGACGCGGTGTACGTGGTGGTCAGGGCACCGGCGCCCAGAGAGCCGTGGACAGCACCGGCGGCACCGGCCTCGGATTGCATCTCGACGACCTTGACCTTGGTGCCGAAGATGTTTTTCAGACCGTTGGCGCTCCACTGGTCCACGAAGTCCGCCATGGGGCTGGACGGGGTGATGGGGTAGATGGCTGCGACCTCGGAGAACGCGTAGGAAACGTGCGCCGCGGCGTTATTGCCATCCATGGACTTCATTTTTCTTACCATAATGAGCCTCCTTACATTATATACTTCCGTACCGCCAGAAGGGCGCAAAGACCCCTTTGTACGGAATGTTAGGCACCGTCATAGTAGCACAAAAAATCCTGGATGTAAACCCACATTTTCGTGATTTGTGCCACGATAAAACTTTTTTAGCGCCATGCACAAAAATTCTCACGGCGGCGGGGCAGGTTCATGCACTCCGCGCAAAAGGCAGGGGACTTTTTTGGAAAAAGTGGCTGTTCACGGCGGGAATTTTGTGGTAAAATGTACGGTGCTATAAAATTAGTGTAAAGGGGGCGCTGTCCATGATGGTGACGGTACGGTCGCTGGGCCTGACGGGCATCACCGGCTATGAGGTGTCGGTGGAGTGCTTTCTGTCCGGCGGACTGCCGGGGTTCGACGTGGTGGGCCTGCCGGACGCGGCGGTGAAGGAGTCGCGGGAGCGTGTCCGGGCGGCGGTGAAAAACTGCGGGGCCAAGTTCCCCGTCAGCCGCATCACGGTCAATCTGGCCCCGGCGCGGGTGCGGAAGGAGGGCACGGTGTACGACCTGCCCATCCTGCTGGGCATTCTGGCCGCGGCGGAGGAGATATCTCCCCTGCCCCAGGGCGCGGCGTTTTTAGGCGAGCTGAGCCTCTCCGGCGCGCTGCGGCCGGTGACGGGCGTGCTGCCCATGGCGCTGACGGCGGCGCGGCTGGGCATCGATACGCTGTATGTGCCCGAGGCCAACGCCGCCGAGGCTACCCTGGCCGACGGGCTGACCGTGTACGGTGTGGCGGACGTGGGACAGCTCATCGCCCACCTGAAGGGCGAGCAGGTCATGACGCCGGCGCCCCGGTGGACGCCGGGACATCAGGACCGGCCCCTGCCGGATTTTGCCGACGTGATGGGGCAGGAGAATGTGAAGCGGGCGCTGGAGATCGCCGCCGCCGGCGGCCACAATGTGCTGCTGGTGGGCTCGCCCGGCGCGGGCAAGTCCATGCTGGCCCGGCGGCTGCCGTCCATCCTGCCGGACATGACCCGGGCGGAGGCCCTGCAGACCACGGAGATCTACTCCGTGGCGGGCATGACCGACCCGCGGCACCCGCTGGTGGATACGCGGCCCTTCCGCAGCCCCCACCACACGGCGTCCACCGTGTCGCTCTCCGGCGGCGGGGGGATACCCCGGCCGGGAGAGATATCCCTGGCCCACAACGGCGTGCTGTTTCTGGACGAGCTGCCGGAGTTCAGCAAGGCGGCGCTGGAGACGCTGCGCCAGCCGCTGGAGGACGGCTTTGTGACCATCACCCGGGCCTCCGGCTCCCTGACGCTGCCCAGCCGCTTCATGCTGGTGTGCGCCATGACCCCCTGCCGCTGCGGCTGGTACGGCCACCCCTCCGGACGCTGCACCTGTTCACCCCAGCAGGTGGAGCAGTATATGCAGCGCATCTCCGGCCCGCTGCTGGACCGGATCGATATGCACATCGATGTGCCGTCGGTGGAGTATGAGGCCATGCGCCGCAAGGAGCGGCCGGAGCCGTCATCGGCCATCCGGGAACGGGTCAACGCCGCCCGCGAGGTGCAGAAAAAGCGCTTTGCCGGGACCGAGGTGTCCTGCAACGCTTACATGACCCCCGCCATGATCGGAACATACTGTGCGCTGGACGCCGCCGGCGAAAAGCTCATGCAGGGTGCCTTTGAGCGCCTGGGCCTGACGGCCCGCAGCCACGACCGCATACTGCGCATGGCGCGCACCATCGCCGATCTGGAGGGCGCGGAGAGTATCGAGGCCGCGCATCTGGCGGAGGCTATACAGTACCGCAGCAGCAACACATTAAAGTGACGGCGGTATCTTTTCCGCCTTGCCATCGTCAGACCCGGTACGCCGCCGATAAACGTCCGTAGGGGACGGCGTCCCGCAGTGGAGCGCAGCGGAACAAATGCCCTTGGGGTACGCCGTCCCGTTGTAGGGGCGGACGAAGCTGCCCGCCCGCCGTCCCCACATCTGTACACCAACAACAAGGAGAGAACCATATGCACGAGATCATTCTGTGCAAGCTGGGCGAGGTGGTCCTGAAGGGACTGAACCGCCGCAGCTTTGAGATGAAGCTGATGAGCAACATCCGCCGCCGCACCCAGCGGTTCGGCAAGTGGAAGATATATTCCCGCCAGTCCACTATCTATGTGGAGCCGGCGGAGGAGAACTGCGACATCGCCGGGGCCTATGCCGCCTGCAAGCAGGTGTTCGGCATCATCGCCATCACCCGGGCGCTGCCCTGCGAGAAGAGCAAGGAGGCCATTTTCGACACGGCAAAGACCTATCTGGGCGGTGCGCTGACCGCGGCTAAGAGCTTCAAGGTGGAGAGCAAGCGGGCGGACAAGTCCTTCCCCATGGGCAGCATCCAGCTGAGCCAGTGGGTGGGCGGCGCGCTCCATGACGCCTTCCCCCACCTGACGGTGGACGTACACCACCCGGAGCTGACGGTGTACATCGAGGTACGGGAGGACGCGGCCTACGTCCACGGCCCCGCTGAGAGCGCCGCGGGCGGCCTGCCCCTGGGCATGGGCGGCCACGCGGTGAGCCTGCTGTCCGGCGGTATCGACAGCCCGGTGGCCAGCTATATGATCGCCAAGCGGGGCGTACAGCTGGAGATGATCCACTTCGCCTCCCCGCCCTATACCGGCGAGCTGGCCCGGGAGAAGGTGCTGAAGCTGGCGGAGGAGCTGACCCCCTGGTGCGGCCGGCTGGCGGTGTTCATCATCCCCTTTACCGAAATTCAGGAGGAGATACGCCGCAAGTGCCCGGAGGATCACTTTACCCTGATCATGCGGCGGTTTATGATGCGCCTGGCCAATATGCTGGCGCTGGAGCTGCGGTGCCGCGCCCTGGTCACCGGAGAAAATCTGGGTCAGGTGGCCAGCCAGACCATGCAGGCGCTGGCCGTCAGCGAGGACGTGACCACCATGCCGGTGCTGCGGCCCCTGATCGGCATGGACAAGGAGGAGATCGTGAAGATCGCCCGCCATATCGGCACCTTCGACACGTCCATCCTGCCCTATGAGGACTGCTGCACCGTGTTCACCCCCCGGCACCCCAAGACGAAGCCCAGCGTGGAGGAGACGCGGGAGTACGAAAGCGCGCTGGATGTGGAGGGCCTGTGCCAGCGGGCCATGGCCGGACGCGAGATGATCCGGATCAAACCGACGCTATAAGGAGGCGCGTCTATGCCCCGTACCGCGGAGATCATCGCCGTGGGCAGCGAGCTGCTCGACGGCGGCGTGACCAATACGAATGCCGCGTTCCTCTCCCGGCTGCTGACTGCCGCCGGTGTGGAGGTGCTGTACCACACCACTGTGGACGACGACGCGGCGCGGCTGGAAAAGGCCGTGACCATCGCAAGGGGACGGGCAGAGCTGCTGGTATTCACCGGCGGGCTGGGTCCCACCTACGACGATATGACGAAAACGGCGGTGTGCGCCGCGCTGGACACGCCGCTGGTGTTCCACCCGGAGGTGGTGGAGGATATGCGGCGGTATTTCGACCGGGTGTTCCACCGGGAGATGCCGGAATGCGATATGCAGCAGGCCTATCTGCCGGAGGGGTGCACCGTGTTCCGCAATCCGGTGGGCACGGCCCCGGGGTGCGTGTTCACCGCCGGGAAGACCACGGCAGCGCTGCTGCCCGGCGTGCCCCATGAGTGCCGCTATATGGCCGAGCACTGCCTGCTGCCCTGGCTGGAGCAGGTCCGGGGACAGACGGTGCGGTCACACACGCTGCATATCTTCGGCCTGACGGAGCCGCAGGTGCAGGAGCTGCTGGACGACCTGCTGCGGCGGGAGGCGGACATGACGCTGGCACCCTATGCCAAGCCGGGTGAGGTGATGCTGCAGCTGTCCGCCCGCGGGGCGGACGAGCGTGCCTGTGAGGCGCGGATGGCGCCGGTGCTGGCGGAGGTAAGGGCCCGGCTGGGCGCGTATCTCTACGGCGTGGATGTGTCCGGGCTGGAGGAGACGGTGCTGACGCTGTGCCGGGAACGAGGACTGACGCTAACGGCGGCGGAGAGCTGTACCGGCGGACTGATCGCCAAGCGGCTGACGGATATCCCCGGCGCGTCGCAGGTCTTTCTGGGCGGCGTAGTCAGCTATACGAACCATGTGAAGCAGCAGGTGCTGCACGTGCCGGAGAATTTGCTGGCGCGCTGCGGCGCGGTGTCGGCGGAGGTGGCCCGGGCTATGGCCCTGGGCGTCCGGGTGCTGACAGGCGCGGACCTGGCGGTGTCCGTCACCGGACTGGCCGGTCCCGACGGGGATGACCGGGGAAACCCGGTGGGCACCGTGTTCGTGGGGCTTTCCACGCCGGAGGGCGTGACCGTGCGGCATCTGACATTGGGCGGCGATCGGGAGCGCATCCGGACGCTGTCCGCCCACCACGCTTTTGATATGCTGCGGCGTTATCTTACCAATCTACCGACAGAAGGAGAATAAAACCATGGCAAAGAACAGCTACAAGGCCAACGTGAACCAGTACGCCAACCAGGAGGAGGCCATCCGCAAGGCCAAGGGCAACCCCAATAAGAATATCCATTCCAAGAAGAAGAACAGCAACTACGGCGGGTACACCACCGGCGCGTACATGGCCCAGAAGGTGGCCGAGAAGGTGAACCAGCAGGAGAAGGTGAAGCTGCCCACCTGGCTGAATGTGACGCTGATCGCGGAGTTTGCCGTGGTGCTGGTGATCCTGATCCTGCGCCTGACAGCCTTCAAGGACAGCGCGGTGATGACCCACCTGTCCTCCCTGACGCTGGGCATCACCTGCGGCACGCTGTTCTATATCCGCAAGTACAAGCACACGAAGAAAACCAGCGCCATGTACAGTATCATCACCATTCTGCTGGTGGTCATGTGCCTGCTGTACACCACCTTCGGCATTCTGGGCCTGCTGGGCTTTTTGGGCTGAGCGCCCCGCGCCGTAAGGCGCAGACTTCCCGGAGGGAGAAAGGAGCCGAGCTATGGCTGAGCTGACACCCATGATGCGGCAGTATATGGAGGAGAAGGAGAAGCACCCCGACTCCCTGCTGTTTTTCCGGTTGGGTGATTTTTACGAGATGTTCGGGCCGGATGCCCGGACGGCGTCGAGGGAGCTGGACCTGGCCCTGACCACCAGGGACAAGGACAAGAGCAAGTCCGACGAGGAGCGCATCCCCATGTGCGGCGTGCCGTATCACTCCGCCGAGGGGTATATCGCGCGGCTGATCGCCAAGGGGTACAAGGTGTCCATCTGCGAGCAGATGGAGGACCCGGCCCTGGCCAAGGGGCTGGTGAAGCGGGAGATCATCCGCACCGTCACCCCCGGCACGGTGCTGGACGAGGCATGCCTGGACGCGGGACGCAGCAACTATCTGTGCGGCGTGTATCTGACAGACACGGCGGCGGGACTGTGCGCGGCGGACATCTCCACCGGGCAGGCCCAGGTGACGGCGTTCACCGGGGCGCAGCGGTTGACGGGGCTGATCAACGAGCTGGGGCGCTTCGCCCCGGCGGAAGCGGTGATGAACGCCGCGGCCTATGACGACCCGGCGCTGACCGCCGCGCTGGAGGAGCGCTTTTCCTGCCGGCGGGAGAGGCTGGCGGAGGGACGGTTCGACGTGTCGGACGCGGAGAAGAAGGTGCGGCTGCAATTCGGCGAGGCGGCGCTGCGGGACCTGCCCCGGAATGAGAGCGCACCGCTGCTGGCGCTGGGCGGGCTGCTGACGTATCTCTACGAGACGCAGAAGACCGACGTGAAGCAGCTGGACAAGCTGGAGTGGTACCGGACGGGGCAGTTCATGGAGCTGGACCTGACGGCGCGGCGCAATCTGGAGCTGACGGAGACGCTGCGGGGCAAGGAGAAGAAGGGCAGCCTGCTGTGGGTGCTGGATAAGACCAAGACACCCATGGGCGCGCGGAACCTGCGGATGTGGCTGCGCCATCAAGCCCAGCGTCTACATCTACGCCGTGCCCGTGGTCTCGGTCATCACCGCCACCCTCTTGCTGGGCGAACGCCTGACCGGGCTGGCCCTGACCGGCATGGGCGACATGGAACGGCTGATGAGCCGGATCGTCTACGGCACCGCCGGAGCCAGGGACCTGGTGAACCTGCGGGCGGCGCTGGAGCACCTGCCGGAGGTCAAGCGGTGCCTGACGCCGTTCCGGACAGGGGCACTGGGAAAGCTGGACGAGCAGCTGGAGACGCTGGAGGACATCAGCGGGCGCATTGCCGCCGTGCTGGTAGACGAGCCGCCGTTCTCCGTCCGGGAGGGCGGCATGATCCGCGAGGGCTATGACGATGAGGTGGACCGGCTGCGGGGGATACTCTCCGGCGGCAAGGGGTTTATCGCGCAGCTGGAGGCCCGTGAGAAGGAAAAGACCGGCATCCGTACCCTGAAGGTGGGGTACAACAAGGTGTTCGGGTACTATATCGAGGTGAGCAACTCCTTTAAGGACCAGGTGCCGGCAGACTACATACGCAAGCAGACGCTGGTGAACGGCGAGCGCTATATCACCCAGGAGCTGAAGGACCTGGAGCATGAGGTGCTCACCGCCCATGACCGGGACGCGGCGCTGGAATACGACCTGTTCGCCGCGCTGCGGACAGAGGCGGCGGGACAGGTGACACGGGTGCAGCTGGCGGCATCGCTGATCGCGCAGCTGGACACGCTGTGCGCCTTTGCCGAGGTAGCGGCCCAGAACCACTACTGCCGGCCGGAGGTGGACGAGTCCGGGGTCATCGAGATCACGGCGGGACGCCATCCGGTGGTGGAAAAGGTGCGGGGCGACGCATTCTTTGTGCCCAACGACACCCACATGGGCGCAAAGGAGGACCGGGTGGCCATCATCACCGGTCCCAACATGGCCGGTAAGTCCACCTATATGCGCCAGGTGGCGCTGATCGTGCTGATGGCCCAGGTGGGGTGCTTTGTCCCCGCCCAGCGGGCGCACATCGGCGTGGTGGACCGCATTTTCACCCGCATCGGCGCCAGCGACGACCTGGCGGCGGGACAGTCCACCTTCATGGTGGAGATGACCGAGGTGTCGGAGCTGCTTCGCTGCGCCACGAAGAACAGCCTGCTCATTCTGGATGAGATCGGCCGGGGTACGTCTACATTCGACGGAATGTCCATCGCCCGGGCGGTGCTGGAGCACTGCGCCGGGAAGCTGAAGGCCAAGACGCTGTTCGCCACCCATTATCATGAGCTGACCACGCTGGAGCAGGAACTGCCCAACGTGCGGAACTACAACGTGGCCGTCCACGCCCGGGGCGAGGATATCGTCTTTCTGCGGAAGATCGTCCCCGGCGGTGCGGACCGGAGCTACGGCATCGAGGTAGCCAAGCTGGCGGGCCTGCCGGACACGGTGCTCAAGCGGGCGCGGGAGATCTTGCGGGAGCTGGAGAGCCAGCCCCGGCAGCCCCACACCCCGGCGGCGCGGGAGGACCAGGTATCCCTGGAGGGCATGGCCGAGGGCGCCGTGGCGGATATCATCCGCCGGACGCAGGTAGACGCGCTGAGCCCCCTGGAGGCGCTGAACCTGCTGTATGAACTGAAGAGCAAGCTGCAATAGAAAAGGAGTGAATACCATGCCGCAGATACAACAACTGCCTGCCCATATTGCCGATCTCATCGCTGCCGGCGAGGTGGTGGAGCGCCCCGCCAGCGTGTGCAAGGAGCTGCTGGAGAACGCTTTGGACGCCGGGGCGTCCGCCGTATCCGTGGAGCTGGAGCACGGCGGCATGACGTATCTGCGGGTGACGGACAACGGCTGCGGCATCGAGAAGGAGCTTCTGCCGCACCTGTTTGAGGGCTATCTCACCCGCGATCAGGAGGAGATCTCCGACCAGCGGCGCAATATGGGCATCGGCCTGTCTGTATGTATGTCCATCGTGCAGGCGCACGGCGGTACGATGCGTGCGGAAAACCGGAAAAAAGGCGGCGCTCTGCTGCAATTTTCATTGCCATTGGAGGAAAACAGCCATGAACATCAGAGATAAGGTTCTTCTGGTCGAGGACGAGCGGACCATCCGCAGCTTTATGCAGGCGATCCTGACGGCAAACGGC
>OGQY01001531.1_pt1 | contig 15492 bp, 10 predicted proteins | sample 1553361 | NCBI WGS metagenome assembly OGQY01 (sample SAMEA2579963, study PRJEB22360) | human gut metagenome | reverse complement strand
CAACGTGATGTTTCCTGGAAAAGTTGGGAAAAACTAATCCTGTGGCTCTGCCTCGTAATCCCAGTATCTTATTTTTCCATATCTTTGTACCCTTAGGTGTATTCTCAAAGATCCTTTCTTTCTTCTCCTGCGACAAACCTAAATTATGATCAAAAGAAAAGAACTTCAGAAAAAATCATTAGCAGCCGTAATGGCAGCTTCCATGACCATGAGCCTGCTCCCGGGAACCGTACTGGCGGATTCCACAAGCGGCGTGTTGGCAGATGGTACTTATGAGTCTACCGCTCATGTTACCAGAACAGCAGAAGACGATGAGGATGAGAATGCATGGGATGAATATGACGTTAATGTCAAAATCACAGTTGCAGACGGCAAATTTTCTGACATTGCAGTAACGCCTGGCTCTGGATACAATACAGAGAATGCCACATATTTCAAAAAAGCAGCTACAAACAGCAAAGGATTCAAAACGAAACTTCTTGGAAAAGATGCAACGATTGAAAACATTGAAGGATGGGATATTGTATCGGGTGCAACCAGAACTTCGAATGCAGTAAAAACCGCGGCTCTTGCAGCAACCCAAAAAGCAACCCCGACTCCAGAAGCAGTAGACACCACAGCACTTGAAAAAGCAATCGCAGATGCCGAAGCATTAAAGGAAGTTGACTACACCGCAGACTCCTGGAAAGCTGTCCAGACTGCTCTTACCGCAGCAAAATCTGCTCTTTCTGCAAAAGAATCCCAGAGCGCTGTTGATACCGCGAAAGATGCGCTGAATACTGCAGTAAAAGGCCTTGTTAAAGCACCGACTCCGACTCCGACGGCGACCCCGACAGCAACGCCAACCGCAACCCCAACGGCGACCCCGACCGAGACTCCAACTGAGCAGGTGGCTTACGTTCTGATGAACATTCCGTATGATGAATTTTATGCTGCAGATGTAAACAACTCTGTTCCAGTGGATGTATTTTCCTCCGCAACGAAGAGCAAAACAAGAACAGCCACTCTTGCCGGTGGTTCTTATCATACCAATGCAGATGGAAGTGCAATCAATGGAATTACCTTCCCGGTTAAAGTAACAGGAGTGGATCTTTCCAAATTTAAGAAAGTAACAGATTCTGATTCTGTAAGTATTACAGTAACAAAACGTGGTCAGACATCTACACAGACATACACCGGAAAAGACGCCTTATTTGAAAACTCAGACTATGCATATTATGTATTAAGCGAAGTACCTTCTTACTACAAAGAAGCAACGGTAAATGCAGATGGCTCTCTTTCTTTTGGAAAAACAGTTGGAACTGCAATTGAACTGACCAATGTATCTCCGGAATTTATGACTGAATCAAAATATGGAGATTATCAGCTGGATCTCGACGGACTGGAGAACACGATTGATGTTGGAACCGATCAGATCTATGGTGTTATTGTCAGCACGAAAGAAGGCAATGACTATGGTATGCGTCATGTGGAAAATATCTGGCGCGGAACAGAGCTGGCATGGTCAACTGGATTTACAACACAGGTACATGGATGCCTGACTTCTTCTGCACATTACAAGAGCATGATGGGACAGCATATCAATAAGGTTACTTATTATACCAGCAAAGGAATCTACACGATTCCAGTGAATGATATTTTTGTTCCAACAAAATTTGAGGCAAGTGTATCCGTAGAAGACGCTTCTCTTTCCGCTGGAAAGACAACGATGACCGTAACCGGACTTCCGGCTGATTATGATGCAGAATATTCCGTAGATGGTCTGGATGGATTTGCAGTAGACGGAAATACCATTTCTTATTCCGCAAATGCGAAAAAAGGAATGTATACTCTGACGATTCATGATAAAAAAGGTGTTTATGCAGATCTGACACAGAGCTTTACTCTGTATACAGATGCAATGCCGGCTGCTTACAACGAAAAAGGAAGTGCTCCGGCGCTTGTAAAAGCAGAGAATGCATCAGAAGATGACTTTGCTGATTATATCAAGAACATCACTTCGGTAAAAGTAAATGGAAAAGAATATGCAGCAACTGGAAAACGGAAAATAATTCTGATCAAAGAAGACGGTACGCTTGATCTGACAGCTGCCGCTTTTGCAGAAGGAAATAAATTTGAAATCGAAGTAACTGCAACAGGTTACAAGACGCTTTCCTTTACTTATGAGAAGAAAGAAACAACATATAAATATGTATATGCAGGTCTTACCTGGGCTGAGTATTGGGCAGCAGAAGGAGTTCAGGCGGCAGGAAGCGACGCTGGTTCGGATGAAACTGACAGTCGCAAAGAAAGTGATAAAGGCGCTTTTGATGTTGTAACCCGTGCGACCACAAACCATGGACTGCACAGAGGAAGCTTCCAGTGCGCAGCGACTATCTACATGAAAGATGGCACAACCTATGATGTGGCATATTATACCGCAGCAACCACGGCAGTTCTGACCAACGGCGAGACCGTAACTTACGACAAAAGCCAGATTGATCATTATGAAGTAAAAGGCCTGAAATATGTGCCTGTAAAAGTTTCGGAAGATGATTACGAAAATTTCTGCAAAAAGTATGTTGTGGTAGAAAACGGCGGAACACTTTCCGGTGGATTTTCTGAAAATAAACTGCAGAGCTATACAGGCCTGGTTGCAGATGTAACAGAAAACACAAACGGTCTGAAGATAGCAGTGAAAAATGTAGATGGAAGCTTCTCCTTCTCGGCAGGAACAACAGGAAGTGAATCCGGAATCAAAGATCAGGCGCTGAAGACAGCTCCGGATGCTGAGACCGTAGGACTGACCGTGAAAGAAGCCAATGGTTCTTATGGAGAATTCCTTCGCGTAGATTTAACGGGAGATTACGGCGATCTGGCTGCTAATCTGCAGACCGTAACCTGGACTTATTACGGTGATGATTCCACTTATACGAATGCAAAAGCAACGTATGGAACAAAATTCGCAGCAGATAACTGGATGCATAAAGTAATGGGAATCCAGCTTGGCCTTACCGATTCCCTGCGCTGCACTTTACCGGAGGGAACGGATGGAACCGGTTATTGGAAGATTACGATTCATGCACTTGGCTATGCAGATGCTTCCTACACTTTTGAAGCAACCAAAGCGAACATTGTAGGAGCTGATCCGGTAGAGAGCACAGCAGCACTGGAAGAGGCAATTGCAAAGGCAGATGCACTGAATAAAGAGCTTTACACGGAAACTTCCTGGAATAATATGCAGACAGAACTGGCAGAAGCAAAAGAAGCATTGGAGAAAAAACAGAGCCAGGGAACCGTAGATGAAGCAACCGAGCATCTGAATGCAGCCATCGAAGCTCTGCAGTCCCAGTATGTATTAATGAATATTCCGTATGCAGCGTTCTATCAGGCAGAGGTTCATAATGATGTTCCGGTAGATGCGTTTACTTCCGCAACAAAGAATAAAACAAGAACCGCGTCTCTTTCCGGCGGATCTTATCATGTAAATGCAGACGGAAGCGATATTACAGGTATCACCTTCCCGGTAAAAGTAACAGAGGGTATGGATCTGAGCAAATACACGAAAGTGACAGATGAGGATTCTGTAGAAATCACCGTTACCAACCGTGGACAGACATCCACCACAACGTATACCGGAAAAGATGCACTGTATGAGAATGCAAGCTATGCATATTACACTTTACATGAGGTTCCGTCTTATTACAAAGAAGCATCTGTAGATGCAGACGGCAATGTAACCTTTGGTGCTGTTCAGGGAACCGAGACAGCAAAGCTGGAAAATGTAACGGCAGAGCTCTCCACTAACAGCAAATACGGTGATTATCAGCTGGATCTGGATGGTCTTACTGATACTATCAAAGCAGGCGAAGATACCGTATATGGTGTTGTTGTCAGCACAAAAGAGGGCAACGATTACGGAATGTGTCATCTGGAGAATATCTGGAGAGTGTCTGAGCTGGCATGGAGCACTGGATTTACGACAAGCGTTCATAACTGCCCGACCTCCTCGGAACATTACAAGAGCATGATGGGACAGACCATCAACAAAATTACCTATTACACCAGCAAGGGAATTTACGAAGTCGACGCAGAGGTATATATACCGGTTAAGTTTGCATATGAATTTTCTGTAGAGAATGCGTCTGTCACATCTGGAAATACTTCTGTTAAACTGGAAGGCCTGCCGGATGATTACGATGCTGTCTATACAGTAGAAGGTCTGACGGGAACCGTGTCCGGTAATACTCTGTACTTCAAGAATGCAGAGAAAGGTTCTTATACATTGACTGTCAGCGATAAGAATGGTAAATATGCAGATCTTTCCGCAGACTTTATCCTTTACACGGAAGAGATGCCGGCAGCATTTAACGAAGATACGACAACACCGGGTCTGCTTAAGAACGGGGATGCAACAGATGAAGAGTTTGCAGATTATCTGAAGAACATTACCTCTGTTACTGTAAATGGAAAAGCATATGCAGCAAGCGGAAGAGGAGCTGTTGTACTGTTCAATGAGGATGGTTCCTTAAAGACAGATGCAGCACCGTTCGCAGAGGGCGATTCCTTTGAAATTACAGTTTCTTCACTGGGATATCAGGATCTTAGCTTCACCTGGAAGAAATCAGCAGAAGAGCCGACTCCTACTCCTACCGAGACCCCAACCGTAACCCCGACCGAGACTCCGACCGTAACCCCAACTGAGACTCCGACGGTTACACCTACAACAGTACCAACAACAACCCCGACGACTGCTCCTACCACAATACCTACGACGCAGCCGACGAAGACCCCGACAAGCACCCCGAAAGCAACATCTACTCCGCTTGCAAGTAATAAAATATCCAATACCTCTACTTCCAAGAAGAGCGATAATGCAAAGACCGGTGATGCTACCAACATCTGGGGATGGGTAAGCATGGCAGTTGCATCTCTTGGCGCTGGCGGACTTGGATTCAAACTCCGCGGCAGAAAGAAAAAAGACGACGAAGAGTAATTCAGAACGAAATGACTGAGAAATTCTTCTGACATAAGAAATCGCAGAAACCTCTGTTCCAGCTTTTCTGGCAGAGGTTTCTGCCGTTTCGAGGAGTAAAAAAAGTGATTCTTTTCTTTTTGTAAAAAACAAAAAATTAAGTGTTCACACAACACCCAATTCATGCGATAATAATACTGTATTTTTTGCACATGCAGCATAATGGAGGTGACTTAGAAAACATGACAGCAAAACTGTTGGAAAAACATATTACCGATACGATTCGGGAATGGCAGGTGAAGATCGGCTATGAGGGCGGTACGATGAAGCTCTACTACCCGGCGGAGTCCCTGCGCCGTTCCCTCTCTTTAGACGAAACAGAAGACCTGGATGCGGCACTTGCCGCGTTCTGTAAGGAAGTACAGCCGCGTCTTGGAACACTTGCGATTTCAGCGGTCAAGGACCGCTACTGCATGGAAATCCCGGAGGAGGGATGTTCTTATATCGAGCGGAAAATTCCTATTCCGGAGCTCCTGCAGAACCTTCTGCAGGTGATCACAACGCCTGGAAACACAATGGAACAGGTTCGAAACTGCTTTTCTTCCTATGCAGAGAAAATGCATACTACCGTGGAAGAAAACGCATCCGAGGAGCATGAGATGGGCCATGTATTTTCTTTTTCAGACCCGTCTGTAGATGAATACTGTTACTGTGTCGAAGAAAATGAATTCGGCCTGACGTATCACCGTTTTTCACGGGAAGATTACGAGGCTTTATAAATAAAAGGAGGATATACACCATGGAATTTACAAAACTGCTGGAAGAAAGAAGAAGCATCCGCGCGTTTGATCCGGAGAAACACGTAACCGCAGAGCAGATCCAGGAGATTGTACAGGCAGCGATTCAAGCACCATCCTGGAAAAACTCACAGACAACACGGTACTATGCCCTTGTAACACCGGAGAAAGTCGAAGAATTTTCCGCAAAATGCCTTCCAGAATTCAATCAGAAGAGTTCAAAGGGAGCCGCACTTGTCGTAACAACATTCGTAAAAGACCGCTCCGGATTTACGCAGGACGGCACACCAGACAACGAAGTTGGAAACGGCTGGGGCTATTACGATCTCGGCCTGCACGACGAAAACCTGATCCTGCGCGCAAGAGAACTTGGCCTTGATACTCTGATTATGGGAATCCGTGATGAGAAAGCTATCCGTGAAGCCCTCTCCATTCCGGAGAATGAGCTCCTTGGTGCTGTCATTGCTGTCGGCTACCGTGCCATCAACCCGGACAAGCCGAAACGTAAAACCGTGGATGATATCTTAAAACTGTTCTAAATCCGGCGCATCCGTGTGAAGACGTGCGCGGTACTTTCCAGGCGGGAATCCAAAGAACCGGGAAAACTGCTTGCTGAACGCATAGACATCGCCATATCCGACAAGACCGGCAATTTCCTTCATCGGTACGCCGCCCTCGAGAAGAATACGGGCCTGCTCCATTTTCTTCCTGGTGCGGTACCGTGCAGGAGAGACGCCGGTCTGTTTTTTAAATACTTTTCGAAATGTCTCATAACCGATCTGGAGTGACCGGGCAAGCTCTTCGAGAGAAATTTCTTCATCAAGATTCTGCGAGAGCATATCGCAGGCGGCCTCGATCGGATCCCGCTGCAGATTCACCCGGTGCGCATGGTAGCCGTACATTCGCAGAATCTCTTTTTCCATCTTCGGAATCCGCAAAGGCAGCAGACTGTCCGGTGTGGCCTTTAACGACTGCAGAAGCTTCTGATACCGCTCGAGATCGCCGGGAAGCAGCTCTGCCTTTAACACCGGCTCCCGGTTCAGAACCGAAAGCGAGCAGAAAGAATCAAAAAACGGTTTCCCAATCGAGATAAAAAATTCCAGCCATTTCCCATCGGGGTCTACGCGTGTGGAATGCGGCACACCCGGCAGACGCTGGACCAGACTTCCCGCCTGCAGCGGATAGGAGGTGCCGTCCTCGTCAATATATTCCCCGCTCCCGCGCAGCAGCACGAAACAGCTGTAATACTCGTTCGAAAAATGATACTGCGAGCGGTCCGCCGTCTCTTTCCGCATAAAACCGCACGCCAGAATCCCGTTCTTCATTTCATTTCCAATACAGCGATAGATAACATCGCTCTTTTCTATTTTTGCAAGCAGATATTCCGGTATCATACGACTTCTCCTTTGCTTTCCCATTTTGGATAAAAGAAACACCAGATCAACTATTTCTCATCCACGTGCAGTGTTTTATACTGAATCATAAGATAACTGCATGAATCTTCTGAAAATCCACAGATGTATTATATCACAGGAAAGCAAAAAAGGAACACCAATCTGGATAAAAAGAAGAGAGGCAGTCGGAAAATGCGAAAGCAAAGGCAAGGAGGGCTTCAAGAACATGAGACAGACAAGAGACTGGGAAAATCAGTATATAACGCAGAAAAATCGTTATCCGATGCATACGCCGTACGGTGCGTATGAGACAGTAGAGCAGGCGCTCGCCGGAAATCGGAACGCGTCCCGCTTTGTAATGGATCTGAACGGAGACTGGAAATTCAAAATGTATCCGTCACCGGAAGCGGTGGAAGCATTTTATGAAGAGAATTTCGATCACGCAGCATGGGATACGATTCCGGTGCCATCCAACTGGGAATTGCAGGGATATGGAAAGCCGGTTTACACCAATATGCTGTATCCGTTCAAACGGGAGGCAAACGGAGAAGCATTTGAGATCGAGATTACCGAAGGCACCTACGAGCTGAATGCGCCGTACGTACCGGAGAAAAATCTGACTGGCTGCTATTTCAGAACCTTTGAGGTTCCAACAGACTATATCGGCCGACAGCTTCTCATCGATTTCGGCGGTGTGGAGTCCTGCTTCTATCTCTGGGTCAACGGAAAACAGGTGGGGTATTCCCAGGACAGCAAAGTGAACGCGGAATTTGACATCACCGAATATGTGCAGGAGGGAACGAACACCCTCGCCGTACAGGTAATGCGCTACTGTGACGGTACTTACCTGGAAGATCAGGATTACTGGCATCTGTCCGGTATCTACCGCGATGTCCGCCTCGTATCGAAACCGGTGCAGCACATCCTGGACTATAAGGCAGAGACACTGTTCACACACCCGGATTACACGAAAGCTACCCTCTCTGTCACGATCTGGCCGGACAACTCCAAACCGCTGTACGGCGAGTATCATGCCAAAGTGACGCTGTATGACGAAGAACAGAACAAAGTAACCGAGATGGCTTCGAGAACGTTTGCTGAGTGCGGCTTCTATCTGATGCCGAAATTCATCGCAACCATTACTGCTCCGGTAGAGAACCCGGCACTCTGGACTGCAGAGACTCCGACACTTTACACCCTCGTTGTCGAGCTGCAGAACAAAGAGAATGAGACGGTTGATATCGAGAGCTGCAAGGTCGGCTTCCGTCAGGTGGAAATCAACAGCCGCGGTGTTCTGACCCTGAATGGCAAACGCCTTGTGATCCGAGGTGTTGACCGCCACGATTTTTGCGCCGAGACGGGACGTACCGTTTCTGAGGAGCAGATGCGAAAAGAAATTGCTGTGATGAAACGCCTGAATTTCAACGCTGTTCGTACCAGCCATTATCCGAATTCCGTGAAATGGTATGATCTGTGTGACGAGCTCGGCATTTACCTTGTCGATGAGACAAATCTTGAGACGCACGGTTACGGCGGACAGCTCAGTGCATCCGCTGAGTGGACAGCCGCTTATCTGGAGCGTGCAACCCGTATGGTACTGCGTGATAAAAACCATCCTTCCATCGTCTTGTGGTCTCTTGGAAATGAATCCGGTGCCGGGGCGAATCATGCCGCGATGCACGGCTGGATCCGCGAATACGACAAGACAAGATACGTTCAGTATGAGTCCGGCAACCCAAAGAGTAATATTTCCGACGTTATCTGCCCAATGTATCCGACGATGAGCTGGCTTGAGGATGTGATGGCAGACGATTCCGATCTCCGCCCGTTCATCATGTGCGAATATGCGTATGCAAAGAGCAACAGCAACGGAAACTTCAGGGAGTTCTGGGACTATGTCAATAAATACCCGCGTTTCCAGGGCGGCTTTATCTGGGATTTCGCGGACAAGGCGATTGCGATCCACGAGGAGGACGGAAATATCAAATACGGCTACGGCGGAGCGTTCGGAGAGGATGTGACCGATCCGGTTCCGGATATGTGTCTGAATGGTGTTGTCTTTGCCGATCTTTCCTATAAACCGGGCGCCTATGAGGTGAGAAACGGCCAGTCCCCGGTTACGATTGAGCAGGTGAAAAATCCATATACCGGCGAAACTATATGGGTGCTGGCAAACCGCTACCATACCCTCGATCTTTCTCATCTGCAGGTGCGCTATGAAATTGTGCAGAACGGCGAAACGCTTGCAAAAGGCAGCTATCCGGCATTTTACACGGCAGCCGGAACAACAGAGACGCTTCCGCTTCCGGAGCTTCCGGCGAAACTGCATGGCGAGGCGTATGTAAATTATTACGTTGAGCTTGCCCAAGATACCTTCTATGCACCGGCGGGAACAGAACTATACCGCCGTCAGATTCCGGTTACTACAGGTGTTTATCTGGCAGACGAGAAAACGATTGTGGAGAAACCACTGACCGTAGCGGAGGATGAAAATCATGTTCGCATCACCGGCGAAGAGACCGAAATTATCTTTGATAAAAAGACAGGTGAATTTACCAGATATCAGGCAAAGAGCGTTTCTTTTATGACCGGCGGAAAAGATGAATTTTATCGTGCCCCAACCGGTATTGATGAGGGAACCCATGAAAGTGATTACGATGATATCTGGCGCGCGGAAGGTCTGGATCGTCTGAAAAAGGAAGTACAGTCAGTATCGGCTGTCAGTGCCGGAAATCAGGTGCTTCTTGAAGTGCAGGCTTCCTATACCGCGGAGCCGGACAACGCAGTACTCTTTACCGCTCATACTCTGTATCGCATCGGCAGTGAGGGAATGGAGCTGAAAAACGAAGTAACAAACAACAGCGGCCTTGAGACCATCGCAAGAGTCGGACAGTCGTTCTGCCTTCCTGCAGCGTTTGATACGCTCAGCTGGTATGGAAAAGGTCCCTGGGAGACGTATGCAGACCGAAAAGACGCAGCACTGATTGGACTTTATACATCTTCTGTAGCAGAACAGCACGTTCCGTTTGTAGTACCTTGCGAATGCGGTGGCCATGAGGATACGCGATTTGCCGTTCTTTCAGATGGAACACATACCGTTCAGATTGTAGGCAGTGATGATTTCCATTTCAGTGCGCTTCCATATTCTATGGCAGAATATCGAAAAGCCGCATATAAGGAAGAACTTCCGGAGCAGACGACAGGAACCTGGCTGATCCTGGATGCAGCACACGCAGGCCTTGGCGGAGATACTGGCTGGACGAAAAACATCCATCCGGAATATCGCGTATGCAAGGGAAGATATAGCTATACGTTCCGTTTCCATTTCGCATAAAAGAAAGAAATCGGCCAACTGTTTATTTTTCGGAAGGCAGACGGCCGATTTTATTTGCTCATTCGCAGCCATCATGAAAAGTTTTGCTTCGCAAAAGGAGAACTGCACACGCCTGAAGCACTTTTTTGCGCACCGGAGCAGCAATCATTTTGCCTGTTTTATTTAGTAGTGTTAATAATAAATACTTGACAATTTATAAGGAGTGGTGTAGGGTAAAGGTGTCAAAGGAATTTCACCGGATCGGGTGTAATTCCGTTCACTATCCTATACGAAAAGAAGAGGTATTCATGATGAAAGAATTAAAGCCAATCAAAGAGGGTAAGGTACGCGAGATTTATGATAACGGCGACAGCCTGATCATGGTAGCAACCGACCGTATTAGCTGTTTTGATGTCATTCTGAACAATGTGGTAACAAAAAAAGGTACCGTTCTGACCCAGATGTCCAAATTCTGGTTCGATCTGACAGAAGACATCCTTCCGAATCATATGATCTCTGTAGACGTAAAAGACATGCCGGAATTTTTCCAGCAGGAGAAATTTGACGGAAACAGCATGATGTGCCGTAAGCTGGAAATGCTTCCTATCGAGTGCATTGTCCGCGGCTACATTACCGGAAGCGGCTGGGCAAGCTATCAGAAAACAGGAAAAGTATGTGGCATCGAGCTTCCGGAAGGATTAAAAGAATCTGACAAGCTTCCTGAGCCAATCTACACTCCGTCCACAAAGGCTGAAATCGGAGATCATGACGAAAATATCTCTTATGAGCAGAGCATCGCCCATCTGGAAAAATACTTCCCGGGAAAAGGAGCCGAGTATGCAGAGAAGCTTCGCGACTACACCATCGCTCTGTATAAAAAATGTGCCGATTATGCTTTAAGCAAAGGCATTATCATTGCAGACACAAAATTTGAGTTTGGTCTTGATGAAAACGGAAATATCGTAATCGGCGACGAGATGCTGACTCCGGACAGCTCCCGCTTCTGGCCTGCAGATGGTTATGAACCAGGCCATGGTCAGCCATCTTTTGACAAACAGTTCGCGCGCGACTGGCTCAAAGCCAACGATGGAAACCACGACTGGACTCTGCCGCAGGAAATCGTAGACAAGACGATCGAGAAATATCTTCAGGCATATGAGATGCTGACAGGAAAACCGCTGGCATAAAGAACATCATAGTGTTAAAAAGCTACAGGAGGCAGGTTCTGCCTCCTGTTTTTGCATATTTTGTGATAAGATCAGATGATAATCTGATACTCAAATGCGTGAAACATGTGATATAATGGGAAGAAAGACAGGATGCGAAGGAGGAAACACGATATGAAAATTGCTGCTGCAATTGAAAAAATGACAGATTTTTATAAGGGAAATATTCATGATATTTATCATTTTCTGAAGGTATGGGCCTTTGCAAAGAACATCGGCGAGGCGGAAGGACTGGATCCAAAAACACAGGAAACGCTGGAGATGGCAGCTGTTGTCCATGATATTGCCTGCCCGCTGTGTCGGGAAAAATACGGAAATACCAGCGGAAAGCATCAGGAAGAGGAAAGTGCGCCGCTCGTTGCAGAATTTTTCAAAGATGTACCGGCAGGAGAACTGGATGTCGAACGCATCACATGGCTGGTTACGCATCATCATACCTATACAAATGTAGAGGGAATGGATTACCAGATCCTGCTGGAAGCCGATTTTCTGGTCAATGCCGGCGAGAGCGAATATTCAAAACAGGCGATTGAAAATTTCTGCAGAAAAGTATTTCGGACGGAAGCGGGAACGCATCTGTTGAAGAGTATGTTTCCGGAGAAGGAATAAGGTCATGAAGTGTGACATCCTCCACCACCTCTACAGGTGGTGGAGGATGTCACTTTTACAGCAGGACAGCCGGGGGCATTTAACCTTTATGGCGGTCAACCGGGAGATCCCGAAGTATCTGGATGCTACCTTATGGAACAGGGGATTTGTGGATACAAACGGCAAATACTATGAGCTTTGGAATGCGCAGGCACAGTATTATACGGAGTAAAATTTTGGCAATCTGTCGGCAGAAGCCATTCACAGAGAGATTGACGGTACACTGAAACGGCTGGGAACAGATTATCTGGATCTGTATATCATTCACCGTTTTGACTACGAAACTCCGATTGAGGAAACAATGGAAGCCCTGAATGTATGACCGCACTGGCATGGCAATGGGCGAAGGGAGTCAGCTCCCCGATTATCGGTGCGACCAAAGCGGCGTATCTGGAAGATGCGGTAAAAGCCTTCGCTGTAACATTAACCGATGACGACATCGCGTATCTCGAAGAACCGTATATACCGCACCGAATCGTTGATGCCATTGATCACAATCTGGCGCAGATGGGGTTATGCTGCTGGATGAAAAGAAATACTTGTTTCGTAAAAAACTATGGCATGTAAAACGCCGTCAGACTTGTTGTAGTCTGACGGCGTTTTGCGTTAGGAAGCTCTTTGAAGAAACATCTATATTATTTCGTTTCCTGTCCCGCTTTCTTCCGGAACAGTTCTTTTCCACAGCTGATGACAATGATGACACCAAGAACCATCAGCAGAATGGCGATGATGAGCTGCAGTCCCTCAACGAGGAAGACAGCGGTTCCTGCTCCATACGCTTTTACAAGTGCGATGACACGCTCTACCAGTGCGGTAAAGGTGACGCAGAGCATGATGATAAGCGGCGGGAACAGGGTTCTGTTTTCACGGCCGGTGACTTTCAGGAAGACACAGAGCGTGATCAGAACGAGTGCACTCAGCATCTGGTTTGCACTTCCGAACAGCGGCCAGATATTGGCATATCCGATCTGGGTCAGGATGTAGCCGCAGAGCAGAGTAACAATGGTAGAGAAATATTTATTGCAGAGCAGCTTTCTCCATCCGGCAGCATGTTCCATATCATCGACAGTGAACAGTTCCTGGAAAGACATACGGCCGATTCGTGCAACGGAGTCAAGACTGGTAAGTGCCAGCGCCGATACACACATCGTCATGAAGCACTGTGCTCCGTATACCGGGATGCCGAACATTTCCAGAAATCCGGCAACACCGGAAGAAAAGATCGCAAATGGCGTTCCGACAGCAGCCGTACCGTCTGCAGAAGCAGCAGCACCGGCAACGCACAGTGCCAAAACAGCAAGCAAACTCTCAAGAATCATAGCACCATAACCAACTTTTAACATATCTTTCTCATTGGAGATGGTTTTAGAAGATGTACCAGAAGAAACAAGGCTGTGGAAACCGGAAACAGCACCGCAGGCAACAGTTACAAACAAGATTGGGAACATATCGCCAAGCTTTTCATTGTGGAAACCAGTGTAAACTGGAAGATTCATTGTTGGGTGAGCAACAAGAAGACCAATTGCAGCGGCAGCAATCATGAAGATAAACATGAAGGTGGTCATAAAATCTCTAGGCTGCATCAAAAGCCACATTGGAAGGATAGCAGCAAAGAAGATATATGCGAATGTAACATAGTTCCAAGTTTCTCTTGTAGCAACAATTGGGAAGCTGATACCAAGTACAAAGCAGGCAACCATGCATACCAGTCCAAGAACAACCTCTTTCCAACCAGTAAACTTCATATTTTTCTGAATCAGACCAAAGACAACAGCGAAGGCGATAAACATAATGGAAATACTTCCGGCAGCACCGTTAACTGTAGACTTTGTGATCTCACCTGTGGCAGCATCAGTGACAAAACCATTGAAAGTGCCAGAAACCATATCTGCGAATGCAGCAGTAACAATAAGGGTAAATAACCAGCAGAACAGTAAGAAAAGCTTTCTTCCAGTTTTGCCGATGTACTGTTCAATTAACATACCCATGGACTTTCCTTCATTTTTTACACTGGCATACAGTGCACCAAAATCAGTAACAGCACCAAAGAAGATACCACCAAGTAAAATCCATAACAGAACTGGGAGCCAACCAAATGCGGCAGCCTGAATTGCACCAGTGACAGGACCGGCACCTGCGATAGAAGAGAACTGATGGGCAAATACAGTCCAGCCATCAGTTGGAACGTAATCTTCGCCATCCTCGTGTGTGTAAGCAGGCGTCTTTGCCTTTGGGTCAATTCCCCATTTTTTTGCCAGCCAGCGTCCATAGAAAACATAACCAGCTAACAGACATACAGCAGCGATTAAAACAATAACTAAAGTGTTCATACCTTATTGCAGCCCATTTGGGTTGCTTCCTCCTTCTTTATAATAATGAAACAGATGAAGCGTGAGTAGATAAAGTGTTCATGGAACGTGTGCTGTTTTTTGGCAACTCAACAAAAAAAAACGTCTCCCCGATTTGGATTTTTCCAAATCGAGAAGACGAAATCAATTCGCGTTACCACTTCTCTTGCCGGCTATGCCGACCACTCAGTCAGATCAGAGCTTCTTCTAAATCTGTACCCCGTTAACGGTGGGTTTCCGTCCTTCACTACTGCCAAAACAGGATTCGCAAAGGCTGCTTCAAGGGGATGAACTCATTCGACATCACTGCCTCGCACCATACGGCAGCTCTCTGGAGATGCTTGAAGAATGAAAACGTATCCTTGTCAATGCATTTCTTATTTATGGTTGCTATTATAGTCAGAAAAATATATTTGTCAATTGCAAATTTACAACAAATATGGACTGCAGAATGGATGAGTACATTGTCACTTTATCAAGGTGATTTAACAAAGCAAGTGGGTGACTGGTGAAAAAACAGACAGGCAGAAGCATGTTAAAACGAAGCGCTGTTGTCAAAAAGAAACTAGAAATGGCGCAAATACTAGGATAGAACAACACTTAAAAGGTATCCATGTTAGCCCAGATTTGTTCGAAAAACAGGCACAAAAGAACAGTTGAAGAAAAAAATGAAAAAATTTAAAAAAAACTGTTGACAAATCGCTTGTGATGTTATATACTAATAAATGTCTTGAGGAACACGAAAGACAACAACAAAACATCGGGGTGTGGCTCAGCTTGGCTAGAGCGCCTGGTTTGGGACCAGGAGGCCG
>OGQY01001511.1_pt1 | contig 15657 bp, 14 predicted proteins | sample 1553361 | NCBI WGS metagenome assembly OGQY01 (sample SAMEA2579963, study PRJEB22360) | human gut metagenome | reverse complement strand
AAAAATAAAAAGAACAGGCATGTGTCTGGCGTTGAGATTCACAGGAATCTGTACTATAATAGGTATCAGAAAAAACGATGAAAATGGGCCAAAGGAGGATTTTATCATGAACAATGAAGTATTGAAAGCAATGAAAACCCGCAGAAGCATCCGCAAATATAAACCGGAGCAGATCACAGACGAACAGCTGGATGCGATCCTGGAAGCCGGAACCTATGCGGCTACCGGAATGGGAAAACAGTCTCCGGTGATCGTGGTAGTGCAGAAACCGGAACTGATCGCAAAACTTTCGAAGATGAACGCGGCTGTGATGGGAAGCAGCAATGATCCGTTCTACGGTGCACCGACGGTTCTGATCGTACTCGCAGATCCGGAGATCGGAACCTATCATGAGGACGGTTCTCTGGTTATGGGCAATCTGATGCTGGCAGCTCATGCGGTAGGTGTGGATTCCTGCTGGATTCACCGGGCAAAAGAAGAATTTGAGAGTGCAGAGGGAAAAGAACTCTTAAAAGAGTGGGGACTTCCGGAAAATCTGGTCGGTATCGGTCACTGCATCCTTGGATATCGTGACTGTGAGTACCCGGAAGCGAAAGAAAGAAAAGCGAACTATATTGTCAGAGTATAGGAAGAGCTTTCGTAACTGTGAAGGTACTGAACAGTTACGAACTTTCATAAAAACGTAACGTAACTGCTCCGGACATGAACAGTCAGTGCGAAAATAAAAAGATAAGAAAAACAGAAAACGGGCTGTGTCCTGAAGCGGGCAGAAACGGGAGAGCTTATATAGAATGTTTCCGTGTGTCACAAAAGGTATACAGCCCGTTTTATAAAAGTTCAAACCAGGAATCTTCCTGATGACCTGTTCATGGGAAGATTTAGAAAATGAGGAATATATGTATCGAATTATGATCGTGGAAGATGATGAAGTGATTGCAAATGCGATCCGGAAACACCTGGTTTCGTGGGGCATGGAGGCGTTCTGTGTGCAGGATTTTTCCGATGTGCTGACAGAATTTGCCGCAACCAGTCCGCAACTGGTGCTGATGGACATTCATCTTCCCTTTTTTAACGGTTACCACTGGTGCCAGGAGATCCGGAAAGTGTCGAAAGTACCGGTGCTTTTCCTTTCTTCCGCTTCTGATAATATGAGCATCATCATGGCAGTCAACATGGGCGGTGATGATTTTATCGCAAAACCATTTGACCTGAATGTGCTTACTGCTAAGGTACAGGCACTGCTTCGAAGAACCTATGAATTTGCTGGAGCCACGAATCTGTTGGAGCACAAAGGAGCAATCCTGGATAAAGAAAACGGGATTCTGACGTATCAGGGAGAAAAGATCGAACTTACGAAAAATGAGTGGCGGATCCTGCAGGTCTTAATGGAACACAAGGGAAAAGCGGTGAGCAGAGACACGCTGATGATGCGGCTGTGGGAGTCGGACAGCTTTATTGATGACAATACACTGACCGTGAATGTGACGAGACTTAGAAGAAAACTGGAAGAAATCGGGCTTTCGGATTATATTCAGACGAAAAAAGGTGTGGGATATCTGTTGACATAATATGGGATTTATCATATGGTTCAGGAGATTTTCACAGTGTTACTCTTTTGAAAAGAGGATTCTGAGAGAAGGAAGTAGAAAAACGGAGAAGAACGATGCAGGAAAAGGGAAGAAAAAAGAATCAGGAAAAAAGAATTATCCTTGCATTTTTGCGGGAAGAGGCGGGGATCCTTCTCTGGGTGGTGTTTTTTATCGGAATTTTTTGGCTTTTGTGTTTCCTGGAAGATATTCCACAGGATGTCACCATTTACACATTGCAACTTGCCTCTTTTACCGGTATCGCAGTATTGATCGTTCGCTTCATCCGCTATTGGAAGCGCTGTAAGACACTGGAACTGCTGACAAAGGATCCAAGAGACAAGATAGAAGCGTTCCCGAATCCGGACACTCTGTCGGAGAAATTGTACCGGCAGATCATCGGGCAATATGAGCGGGAACTGCGAAAAGAAGAACAGCAGATGGATGACAGATACCGGGAGATGGTGGAGTATTATACGATGTGGACCCACCAGATCAAAACGCCGATCGCTGCCATGCACCTGTTATTACAGGAAGAAGAAACACCGGTTTCCAAAGAATTACAGGGAGAACTTTTTCAGGTGGAACAGTATGTGCAGATGGCACTACAGTATTTGCGGATGGAAAGGATGAACACGGATCTGGTATTTGAAAAACAGGAACTGGACGCTCTGATCCATCAGGCAGTACGAAAATACGCACCTCTGTTTATCCGTCGAAAGATCGCATTGCAATATGAGGATGTCCATTGTCAGATACTTACCGATGAAAAATGGCTGGAATTTGTCCTTGAACAGGTTCTCTCGAACGCCCTGAAATACACCAGGAAGGGAAAGATAAAAATTTATATGGATCCACAAAGCCCTAGAGCGTGTCTGAAAAAGGCTTTCTGCAAGATGTGCGTCACAATTTGTGGGAGATTTTGTCCGGATGAAGGCGCCGTAGCGGGCTACGGCAACTGAATTCGGGCAAAATATGCCGCAAACTGGGGCGTGCAGATTGCGGGAATGATTTTTCAAACACGCTCTAAGACGCTGGTGATCGAAGATACCGGTATCGGGATAGCACCGGAAGATCTTCCGCGGGTCTTTGAGCGCGGGTATACCGGCTATAACGGTCGCACGGACAAACGATCCACAGGTATCGGTCTGTACCTGTGCAGACAGATCATGGACCGGCTTTCCCACACGATCCGGATCGAATCGGAGATGGGTGTCGGAACCCGGGTGTATCTGGGGCTGGATACGGTGGAATTGTAGAAGCGCCGGAAACGAAAATCAGAGCATGCCAGAGAAACGAATCAGAAAAGATCGGGCGCGATAAACTGTGAATTTTGCCGGGAACCTTACACGAATGTAAGGTTCCCGGTATTTTTGTAAGCAGAGGTTAAGGCAGCCGGAAGAATGGATTGTTATAATAAACCTGTAAATGAGAACAGAACCGGCAGATTCCCGTAAAGGAACAGAAAATACCGGATTTCGGAAAAAAGAGTACAGAAAGGACAGAAAACGAATGGCAATTCTGGAAGTAGAACATCTGAAAAAAACATATACGACCCGCCTCGGAAGCAACCGGGTGGAAGCGTTACGGGACGTTAATTTCAATGTGGAACAGGGCGAATTTGTAGCAATTATGGGAGAGTCTGGAAGCGGTAAGACCACACTGCTAAATCTCCTGGCGGCACTTGATAAACCGACCGGTGGTCAGATCCGGTTAAACGGAAAAAATCTGGGAGATCTGAAAGAAAAAGAGATCGCGGCATTCCGGCGGGAGAATCTCGGATTTGTCTTTCAGGATTTTAATCTGCTGGATACCTTTTCGCTGAAAGATAATATTTTTCTCCCGCTGGTGCTGGAAGGCAAACGATACCGGGAGATGAAGCAGAAAGCAGATCCGATCGCCAGAAAACTGGGAATCAGCAATCTGTTGGAAAAATATCCGTATGAAGTGTCCGGCGGACAAAAACAGCGGGTTGCGGTGGCACGGGCACTGATCACCAGCCCTCAGCTGGTACTGGCGGATGAGCCCAGCGGGGCTTTGGATTCGCATGCGGCAGATGCACTGATGCAGCTGTTTGAGGAAATCAATCAGGAGGGACAGACCATTGTGATGGTCACTCACAGCGTGAAGGCGGCCTGTGCTGCAAAACGGGTTCTTTTTATCAAAGACGGAGAAGTTTTTCACCAGCTGTACCGGGGAAATCTGGGACGGGATGAGATGTATCAGAAGATCTCGGATACGCTGACCATTATTGCGACAGGTGGTGAGCGTCATGAATAGTCTGCTGTATGCAAAACTTGCAAAAACAAATCTCAGTAAGAACAGACAGAATATTCTTCCTTATTGGTTGTCGTGTATCGGTACGGTTATAATGTTTTATATTATGAGTACGCTGTCTTTGAGTGAAGGCCTTAAAAAAATGATGGGGGAAGCCACGATTCAGATAGTAATGCAGTTTGGCGTATATATCATCGGACTTTTTGCTGTGATCTTTCTGATCTACAGCAACAGTTTTCTGGCAAAACGCAGGAAAAAAGAATTTGGACTGTTTCAGATCCTTGGCATGGAAAAGAAACATCTTGCAAAGGTTCTGTTTTTTGAAAGTCTGTATCTGTGGATCCTGTCGGTTGGAGGTGGGATTTTGCTTGGAATCCTGTGTTACAAGCTGCTGTTTCTGGTGCTGTTAAAACTGACCCGGTTCCAGGGAACGATCCATTTTGCTTTTCACTGGAAGGCTACAGGAAACACGGTGGTTTTATTTGCCGTGATTTTTCTGATCAATTATCTGAAAAGCCTCCACCAGATCCACGCAGCTCAGCCGATAGAACTGCTTCATGGTGAACAGGAGGGAGAGCGGGAGCCGAAAACGAAGCTTCTTACCGCATGGATCGGACTGCTCTGTCTGGGACTTGGTTATTATCTGGCACTGACCTGTCAGAACCCTATGGAGGCTATGGGCAAGTTTTTCGGTGCGGTGCTTCTGGTTATGGCGGGAACATACTGTCTGTTTTCGGCAGGTAGTATCGCACTGCTGAAACTGTTAAAAAGCAACAAAAGATATTATTACCAGACGAGACACTTCACCAGTATATCCGGAATGTTATACCGGATGAAACAGAATGCGATAGGACTTGCCAACATCTGCATCCTGTTTACCGGTGTGCTTCTGGTAATCTCCACCACCAGTTGTCTGTGGTTTGGCATGCAGGAAATTATCCAGACAAGATTTCCCCATCAGATAGCGGTGGAAGTCAACGACACTCTTATGTCGGCCAATGGTGACGGTACTGCGCTGACAAAAGAAGAAATCAGTTCTGTGCGGGAACAGATTAACAACTATCTGGAGGAGCAGCAGGTGTCAAAACGATTTGAACGGGATGAAACCTACTGGTTAGCAGTGGCAGAAAACAAAGAAAACTGGGTAGGCCTGACGAAGGAACTGAAAGGGTTTGAGGACGGTCGCAGCATGATCGAATTCATGGAAGCTTCGGAATATGAACGGATGACCGGAAAATCTGCAGATCTGAAACCGGGCCAGGTACTTGTATTTACCAGAAAAGAGGAACCATACAAATATGATACGATACAGTTCGGAGATACGATCAGCTGTGAGGTAAAACATACGGAAAATACACAGGAAGATATGGTGGAAACCACGAATGTAATGTATGATACCAGAATTATCGTATTTGCAGACGGAGAAGAAGCACAGGCAGCATATGTGGCAATGACCGGAAGAACACCTGCCGGATACAGCTGGAAGTATCAGATAGATCTGATTGGGGATACGAAGCTGGAGACGCAGATCGGACAGGGAATTGAGAAGCTTGTGAACCAGGCGCAATGTGACGGCTATGTGGAAGTACGGGAAAATAACAAGGCCAGCCTTTATCAGATGTACGGCACCATCATGTTCCTTGGAATTTTTGTCGGTACTTTGTTCCTTATGGGTGCAGTGATGATCATTTACTACAAACAGATTTCCGAAGGATTTGATGACCGGAAGCGTTTTCAGATCATGCAGAAAGTAGGCATGAGCCGTCAGGAAGTCCGCCAGACCATCCGGTCACAGGTTGTTACCGTATTTTTCCTGCCGCTTGTAGTGGCTATTTTGCACACCGTGGTGGCATTTCCGGTGACGAGACAGCTGATGACGATGATGAATTTCCCGGACAGTGGTATTTTTCTGGTAGCCACTGCAGAGACGATTGTGGCGTTCGCTATTGTGTACCTGATCGTGTATACAATCACGGCAAGGGCATATTATAAGATCGTGGAATAACCGGAAATATTTTGTAGAAAAGTAAAACAATCTTTTTGCGTTTTTTTCTGTTAGTCGTGACTTTATCCGGTAAGCGTGGTAGAATAACAAGTATTCTGTGGGTGAGGAGTCCCGCAGGGCATTTTGAGAGAAAATGTCGGAAAAGTTAAAAGAAAGAGAGTGGAAAAGACGCAGATGAATAAGAAAAGAAGCGCATTTTCAGGGAAAATCGGCTATGTCCTGTCGGCAGCCGGTGCGTCTGTCGGACTGGGAAATATCTGGAGATTCCCGTATCTGGCGGCGAAGTATGGCGGAGGAATCTTCCTGCTGGTGTATATCATACTGGCATTGACGTTCGGGTATACGATGATCGTTGCGGAGTCCGCCCTTGGACGTATGACAAGAAAAAGTCCGGTGGGGGCATTTCGAAGCTTTGCAAAGGGGAAAAAAGTCGGCTGGCTCAGTTTCGGCGGCTGGATCAACGCGATCATCCCGGTACTGATCGTTCCGTATTATTCCGTAATCGGTGGATGGGTAGTCAAATATCTGTTTGAGTATATCAGAGGAAATGGCAGCAAACTGGCAGAAGACGGATATTTCTCCGGATTTATCTCAAATGGAGGAGCTACAGAAATCTGTTTTGTGATCTTCTGTATGGTTACCCTGGTGATCATCTACGCAGGTGTACAGAATGGTATCGAACGTGTGTCAAAGATCATGATGCCGATTCTGATCGTTCTGTCCGTGATCATTGCGATTTATTCGGTCACAAGACCGGGAGCCATCGAAGGTGTGAAATATTTCCTCGTACCGAATGTGAAAAACTTCTCCTGGATGACGGTAGTGGCGGCTATGGGACAGATGTTCTATTCCCTGTCCATCGCCATGGGTATCCTCGTAACCTTTGGTTCTTATATGAGAAAAGATACCTCCATCGAAGATTCCACAAGAAACGTGGAAATCTTTGATACTGCGATTGCGATGATGGCAGGTCTGATGATCATCCCGGCGGTCTTCGCATTCTCCGGCGGTGATCCGGATACGCTGCAGGCAGGTCCGTCCCTGATGTTTATCACGATCCCGAAAGTATTGGCCAACATGGGATTCGGAACCGCAGTCGGTATCCTGTTCTTCGTGCTGGTGCTGTTCGCGGCAGTGACAAGTTCTATCGCCCTGACAGAAAGTGCGGTATCTACTTTCGAGGACGAACTTGGCTGGGGGAGAAAGAAAGCAACCGTTCTGACCGGTGTGATCATGATCGCCCTGGGAACCTTGTCCTGTCTGGGATATGGTCCTCTGGACTTTGTAAAGATCATCGGCATGCAGTTTTTGGATTTCTTTGACTTCCTGACAAACTCCGTCATGATGCCGATCGCAGCCCTGATGACCAGCCTCCTGGTATCCCGTGTGATCGGTGTGGACAAGATCGAAGAAGAGATCCGCCACGGCGAGAGTGCTTTCCGAAGAAAGAAAATCTTTGTAGTCATGATCAAGTATCTGTGCCCGATCTTCGCCCTGATCATTCTGGCAAGTTCTGTGGCAAATGCATTTGGATGGATAGCTATGTAAAAATGGATGAATGAAAAAGCGAAAAGTCGTTGTTCTCAGTATTTTTTTGAGAACAGCGGCTTTTTACTTTTTCTGAAAGTATGTGTTGACAACTATAGTTGTCAATGATAGAATAAACACAAGTTAAATGACAAATAAAGTTGTCAAAATGACAAGAATGCAAGTCAAAACAGAAACAAGAAAGGAGGAAACTTTAAGTAATCAAATTCATTGTCAATAGTGATTAAATGTGTTAAAATATACTCATGGAGGGCATTATTATGAACACATCTAATATCACTAATTACAAACCAAAAGATTTTGCTGAATTATTGGGTGTCTCAGTCAAAACGTTACAACGTTGGGATAGAGAGGGGATTCTGAAAGCAAATCGGACTCCGACTGATAGGCGTTATTATACTTATGACCAATATCTTCAGTTTAAGGGTATAAATACTGAAAACGATAATCGTCAGATTGTTATTTATGCCAGAGTATCTACAAAAAACCAAAAAGATGATTTACAAAACCAAGTAACTTTTTTACGTCAGTTTTGCAATGCTAAAGGTATCATTGTAGATCAATGTATTGAAGATTATGGAAGTGGGCTTAACTACAATCGTAAAAAGTGGAATCAATTATTAGATGAAGTAATGGAACAAAAAATCAAAACTATTATAGTTACACATAAAGATAGATTTGTCAGATTTGGCTATGATTGGTTTGAAAAATTCTGTATGAAGTTTAATACAAACATAGTGGTAGTGAATAATGAAGAACTATCACCACAGGAAGAACTCGTACAGGATATTGTTTCTATACTTCATGTGTTCTCTTGCAGGTTGTATGGACTTCGTAAGTATAAAAAACAAATAGAAAGGGATGAGGAAATTGCTAAAGAGCTTCAAGACGGAAATAAATCCGACAGTCGAGCAAAAAATCAAGATTAACAAGACTATCGGCACTTGTAGGTACGTTTACAACTTTTATCTCAGTCACAACAAAGCTTTATACGATAACGGTGAAAAGTTTATGACTGGCAAGAGTTTCAGCGTATGGCTCAATAATGAGTACATTCCTAATAATCCTGATAAAGTATGGATGAAAGAAGTGTATTCAAAAGCTGTAAAAAAGTCTATTGAAGATGGATGTACTGCATTTACAAGATTTTTTAAACATCAAAGTGCTTTTCCTAATTTCAAAAGGAAAGGTAAGTCTGATGTAAAAATGTATTTCGTAAAGAATAATCCTAAAGATTGTAGATGCGAGAGACATAGGTTGAACATACCCACTTTAGGTTGGGTACGCATTAAAGAAAAAGGTTATATACCAACAACTAAAGACGGATGGAAAATCAAAAGCGGTACAGTATCCATCAAAGCAGGCAGATACTATGTGTCAGTTCTTGTAGAAATTCCTGACGCTAAAATTGCTAATAATAGCAATGGTGGTATAGGAATTGACCTGGGTTTGAAAGACTTGGCGATTGTTTCCAATGGTAAAACTTATAAAAATATCAATAAGTCAGCAAGAATTAAAAAATTGGAAAAGAAACTGCGTAGAGAACAAAGATGTCTCTCACGCAAGTATGAAAATTTAAAGAAAGGAGAGTCCACTCAAAAGAATATACAAAAGCAAAAGCTCAAAGTACAAAGACTTCATCATAAAATAGATAATATCCGTACGGATTATATCAATAAATCAATAGCAGAGATAGTGAAAACCAAGCCATCTTATATAACTATTGAAGATTTGAATGTATCAGGAATGATGAAGAACAGACATCTTTCAAAAGCTGTTGCGTCACAGAAGTTTTATGAATTTAGAACCAAGCTTAAAGCAAAATGTGATGAAAACGGTATTGAATTAAGAGTCGTAGACAGATGGTATCCATCATCCAAAATATGTCATTGCTGTGGTGCTATCAAGAAAGATTTGAAGCTTTCAGATAGAATATACCGTTGTGATTGTGGCTATGTCGAGGATAGGGATTTTAACGCTGCGCTTAATCTAAGAGATGCTTTAACTTACGAAGTTGCATAATGAACGCAAACGTAAGTATGTACTGCGGGCTATCGCAGGAATTTACGACTGTGGAGTGTACAAGAACTTGTGAGTAGCGTATTGTTTACAATCGCCAAAGCATACACATCGAAGCAGTAAGAAGTATCCGCAAGGGCTTCAATTTCTCGATGTGTTTGAGTATATTTCAACACATTTTGAGTGGCAGAAGCAGATATGCCGCTGGAAAACAGGTTAAAGGAACATCGCGCCAGACTTGGCATCAATCAGGCGGATATGGGAAAACGGGCAGGAGTGTCCCGGCAGACGATCAGTCTGATCGAGCGGGGGGATTATTCACCGTCGGTAACGCTGGCGCTGAAGCTGGCAAAGATTTGTCAGGTAACCGTGGAAGATATTTTCAGCTATACGGAGGAAGAGAATGATGAATAAAACAAAAAAGAAAAATGTATATGTAAAATATGCGGTAATCATGTGTATCAGCGGTGCGCTGGGAGGAATTCTGGGGGGTGCCATGGAAATGGGACATGTGCATGGAGTTCTGACAGGTATTCAGGAGGGAATGCAATTCTTCCTGAACAGTGTCCGCACCTGGATGCTTCCGCTGATGGCAATCTGTGGAGTGATAGCGCTGGTACTTTGTGAGCAGTATATGGGCAGACTGAAAAGAGCGGGTGAAGCCATGGAACAGGCAGAAGATGAAGCGTATGAACGGCTGGATTACGAGCTGGAAGCTGCGGGAAGTAGGGGAATGATCGTAAGCTTTGCCGGAAGTATTGCGATGATTCTGCTTCTCGCAACCGGATATTCCACAAAATATATTGAAAGTCTGAACGGTTCTGGGATAATGTGGTTTCTGCTTGAAATTCTTACATTTATTGCACTGGAAGTGTATCTGAATGTATGGCAGATTCGCTATGTCCGCGTGATACAGAAGATCTATCCGGACAAAAAAGGAGATCCGACTTCTTTAAAATTCCCGAAACAGTGGCTGGAAAGCTGCGATGAGGCAGAAAAGGAATGTATCTACCAGGCAAGCTACAAAGGCTATCAGACCGTGATGAAATGGGCGCCGATCCTGACGTTTGTGGCGCTGATCCTGCATATGTTTTTTGATACGGGGATCCTTGCCATCGTGATGACGTCAGTGATCTGGCTGGTAACATCGGTGACATACTGTAGAGCGTGTCTGCAGAACAAGGGAGAAAAACTGAGCAAATAAAAAAGATAACATCCTGTACGGAGAGAATGGAAAGCGTTTTTTTTTGTACAGGATTTTTTGTGTAAAAATACTGAAATTAAACACAGATACAGAAAAATATGGTAAAATTTGCAGTGAGGAATTCTGTACAAAAAAAGAAAATGATATTTGGCACAGAAGGGGATTTTTCACAGCAACATATCAAGGAGGAGAAGAAAAATATGGACAGAGCGCAGGCAAGAAAAAAAGCAGAAGCCCTGGTAGCAAAAATGACCATCGAGGAGCGGGCTGGACAGCTCAAATACGATGCCCCGGCGATTGAACGGCTGGGAATTCCGACTTATAACTGGTGGAATGAGGCACTTCACGGAGTGGCACGTGCAGGTACTGCAACGGTATTTCCACAGGCAATCGGTTGTGCGGCCATGTTTGATGAAGAGGAGATGCAGAAGATCGCTGATGTGATTGCAGAAGAGGGCAGAGCCAAGTATAATGCATTTTCCAAAGAAGAAGACAGAGATATTTACAAAGGACTGACTTTCTGGTCACCGAACATCAATATTTTCCGTGATCCGAGGTGGGGACGCGGGCATGAAACGTATGGAGAAGATCCGTTTCTGACCGCGAGACTCGGTGTGGCATTTATCAAGGGCTTACAGGGAGATGGTGAGACGATGAAAGTGGCGGCATGTGCAAAGCATTTTGCCGTACATTCCGGTCCGGAGGCGATCCGTCATGAGTTTGATGCGGTAGTTTCACAAAAAGACCTGTATGAGACTTATCTTCCGGCTTTTGAGGCGGCAGTTAAAGAAGGTGGTGTGGAAGCAGTGATGGGAGGATATAACCGGACCAATGGAGAACCAAGCTGCGGAAGCAAGACGTTACTGAAAAAAATTCTTCGGGAAGACTGGGGATTTGAGGGACATGTGGTATCGGACTGCTGGGCAATCCAGGATTTTCACCAGTTCCATAAGGTTACAAACGGACCGAAAGAGTCCGCACAGATGGCACTGGAAGCGGGATGTGACCTGAACTGTGGATGCACCTATGCATATATCATGGCTGCACTGCAGGACGGACTGGTGACGGAAGAACAGATCACCGAAGCCTGTATCCGTGTGTTTACCACCCGTTTCCTTCTGGGAATGTTCGACGGAAGTGAATACGATGATATTCCATATGAGGTTGTGGAGTGTAAGGAACATCGAAACCTGGCTGTGGAAGCGGCGCACAAGGGAATGGTACTTTTGAAAAATGACGGTATCCTGCCGTTGGATAAACGGAAAATCCGTACGATTGGCGTTGTGGGACCGAACGCCAACAACCGGATCGCACTGCAGGGAAATTATCATGGAACTTCTTCCCGTTACGTAACGGTGTTGGAAGGTATCCAGAAAGAAGTGGAAGACGACTGCCGGGTATATTATGCAGAAGGATCACATATGTATAAAGATACGATGGAAAATCTGGCCTGGAAGGATGACAGGATCTCGGAAGCGGTGATCACGGCGAAACAGTGTGATGTGACGATCGTGGTACTGGGTCTGGATGAACTGATGGAAGGAGAGGAACCGGATCAGAGCAACCGAGGACAGGCAGGAGACAAAGCCTCTCTGGAATTCCCGGGCTGCCAGCAGAGACTCCTCGAGGCGGTTGTGGCTGTCGGAAAACCGGTGATCACTGTTGTTCTCTCCGGAAGCGCCATGGATCTTCGGTATGCGGATGCCCATACGAATGCCATCTTACAGGCATGGTATCCGGGAGCAGAGGGTGGAACTGCTGTGGCGGATGTCCTTTTTGGCAGAGTATCGCCGAGCGGCAAATTGCCGGTGACCTTCTATAAGGATACCTCCGACCTACCGGAATTTACCGATTATTCCATGAAAAACAGAACTTACCGCTATATGGAACAGGAAGCGTTGTATCCGTTTGGCTTTGGTCTGACTTATGGGAATGTGAAGGTGTCAGCAGCAGAATTTGCTGAACAGCCGGAAAAAGAAAAACCGGTAAAGATTCGCTGTACGGTGACAAATACGGGAAAATGGGATACAGAAGAGGTTGTTCAGGTTTACATCAAAGACTGGAAGTCAAAATATGCAGTCCGAAATCACAGCCTGTGCGGATTCCGGCGCGTGAGGGTGAAGGCGGGAGAGAGCATCGAGACAGAACTTACCATCGATCCGCGGGCATTTACCATCGTGGACGAAGAGGGAAAACGTTATGTCGATAGCAACAAATTCTCTCTGTATGTAGCAACCACTCAGCCGGATGCCAGAAGTACGGCACTGACGGGACACGAAGCGGTAGAACTGCGGGTAGTGTTTGCATAGCAGATGGAGGTGTCGGGATGCAGATGACATTTCGCTGGTATGGCGATGGAAATGATGATATTACACCGGAGATGATCCGGCAGATTCCGGGCGTGGGCGGACTTGTCTGGGCACTTCACGACAAGCAGCCGGGAGAGATCTGGACAGTGGAAGAGATTGAGAAAGTGCGAGCGCGCATCGAGGGTGCAGGTTTTCACATGGATGTGGTGGAGAGTGTCAACGTCCATGACGATATTAAGATTGGTCTGCCCACACGGGATCAGTATATTGAAAATTATAAGACAACATTGAAAAACCTTGCAAAATTCGGTGTCAAAGTAGTGACTTACAATTTTATGCCGATCTTTGACTGGACACGGACGGATCTTTTTCATCCGCTGGAGGATGGATCCAATGCGTTATATTATGAAAAAAGCAAGATACAGGATGATTATAAGGAGATGGCGGAGTATATCCTGAAAAATCTGCACGGGAAAACATTTCCGGGCTGGGAGCCGGAGCGGATGACGAAGCTGGATGAACTTTTTAAGGCGTACCGCCCGGTGACGAAGGAAAAACTCTGGGAAAACCTGCAGTATTTTCTGGAAGCCATTATGCCGACCTGCCATGAGACCGGGATCAAGATGGCGATCCATCAGGATGATCCCCCATGGGATATTTTCGGGATTCCGAGACTGCTTTGTGATAAAGAATCTATAGGAAGGTTTCTTCATATGGTAGATGATGAATACAACTGTCTGTGTCTGTGTTCCGGATCGCTGGGTGCGAATATGGAAAATAATGTGGCAGATATCATTCGAACCTACTGTGACCGGATCGCTTTTGCCCATATCCGAAACCTCCGACACTACCCGAACGGAGATTTTTCAGAAGTTTCCCACAGAGACTGTGACGGTGATACCGGGATTCTGGAAATTATGCGAGCCTATCACGACTGTGGTTATACCGGCTATGTACGCCCGGATCACGGAAGACATCTCTGGGGAGAAGAAACCCATTGCCGACCGGGCTACGGACTGTATGACCGGGCACTGGGAATCATGTATCTGTGGGGATGTTGGGATATGCTGGAACGATTGGATGGAAAAATCTGAGGTAACCGAAAACAGTTAAATATTGTATGGCTGTTCTATATACCTGTAACGCTCAAAAACATTCGTAATATGCACGTTTTACTTTGGAGAATGGATACTTACTCATATTTTTGATTCTGATATTTCGTATAAAAGAAAAATATACATATTGAAAAATAGAAATGGAACCTGACAATTCAAAAAATGAATGCCTGGTTCCATTTTTTTGCATTGCATGAGACCTTGACGACTGCCGCACCAACGAGTCAAATTCGCGAAGCGTTTAACGATTAAGCAAAGGTTTTAATAAAGCCTCCATCCTCTGTCCAGGCCTTCCATTCTTCCTTCACATCTTCATTCGGATCTCCCTGCTTCATAAAGCTCGTCCAGCAGGTCACCATTTCCTCAGCCAGTGCATGATCCTCATCGGTCATCGGGCGCCAGCAACGGTTCAGAGTTCCGAAGGTGTACCACAGTTCCGAAGAGTGGAAAGCACCGTCATCACTACCCGGCAGATCATGGCAGAATTCATAGAGATATACCGGGAGATTCTGTTTCCGGCAGGCATTTGCAAAAGAAACGGCAGCAGTGAAGAACCCACCCTCTCTGTGGGAAGCACCCTCCGGAATAAACAGATCATCCTTGGTAACACCCATCAGATAAGGGATACGGGCCATGCCCCCTTCTTTTGTCAGAACATCCGGAGTATCCGGAAGTACATGACCGTCGACGACCGGACGAAACGGAAGGGATGGGTACAGAGTCATCAGTTCATCGGATTTGTCCAGCAGGTCTTCTGCGGGGAGTCTGCGTAACTCTTCGATAGAAGAAACACCGCACAGTTCATAGAACTTATCCGTTACCGCCTGCGCCTGTGTTTTGGTAAATACCATTGGAGACGGAAAACAGGCAATGCTTCCACTCTGAAGGATAGCCTGATGGATCATCGGTGTGGCCAGCGGAGAAAATGTGAGTACATGTGAACTCATGGCTCCGGCAGACTGGCCCATGATTGTGATGTTATCCGGATTCCCACCGAAGGCAGCGATATTTTCAGAGATCCACTCCAGTGCGGCAATCTGGTCGAGCAGTCCCTGGTTGCCGCTAAAACCAAGTTCCTTTTCCTGTTTCTGATCATAAAGGAAACCAAACACGTTGACGCGGTAAGAAATAGTCACCAGGATCACACCTTTTTTTGCATAAGCTTCCCCATCGAACTCCAGTTCTGTGGAAAACCCATGTTCAAAGCCACCCCCGTGAATCCATACTGCTACCGGAAGTTTTTCAGAGGCAGTATGTGCCGGCGTCCAGATGTTCAGATACAGACAGTCTTCAGAAATCGGAAAATGAAAGTCCGGGTTATCATAGAATTCTTTCTGATATAAACCGTCCGGGTCGGTGAAATGCTGCATGGGGATGGAACGGAAAGTAAACGCATCATAAGCTTCTTTGAAGCTTTCCGGTTTTTGAGGTGGTGCAAAACGAAGAGCACCTGTGGGAACCTTTGCAAATGGAATGCCCCGAAAAACAGAATATCCATCTTTCTGAATACCGTTAATAGTTCCATAATTACTTGATACAGTTGTTAAAGTTGCCATTGGATAACCTCCTTGTTATCTCCGTTACGTTATTTTAT
>OGQY01001510.1_pt1 | contig 15671 bp, 19 predicted proteins | sample 1553361 | NCBI WGS metagenome assembly OGQY01 (sample SAMEA2579963, study PRJEB22360) | human gut metagenome | reverse complement strand
CTGGGATGGCCGGGGCTGGGGGGTTAGACTTGGAGTGTGATTAACAGTTCATTGTACTCGTCGGAGTGCTTTTGTATGAACCTTCTAAGCGTAAACTAGAATATTAACAGCGGGGAGCCCGTTTCGATCTAGGACGGCTCCGAAATTGATGACAGTGCGAAATTTGTTTGCCGTATAGAATTCATCAAACTCTTCTGTCTGATCGCAGATATCCGTCTCGTATCCCTCGAAAATACGCTTCTGTTCTAACGTTTCGACATTCATTTCAGTTACGATCATCTTCGAGCTGGTGCGCTTCATGCAAATAAGATCCTCAAGTGTCATTTGAAACTCCTATCTGTTTTTTGCCATCTTGACATAATCTATTATAGTGCGATATGTTTACATATGCAACAAAAAAGTTGCAAAAATGGAAGTTGATAGGAGTAAAAAATGCCAAGTTATTACGAATGCTATTACGATCATGAAGATTATCAAGAGCTGTGGTGCGGAATGCTCGCAGAACATCAGCGCTACCATTTCGATACTTTCGCGGCTTATGATCGCGCTATGACGATCTTTCAAAAAAATAAGAATGTCGATTATATCATCCTGGCAGAAGATCGAGGCATGATTAATGCAGGATATTATTACAAGTTCACACGCGAGCTCGACGGTCATATATCGCTCTACTCGCACACACCCCATTTCTGTGAGGAAGTGCCCTTTTCGCGTATTTGCGACTACTTCAGAAAGCCCGTCTATAGGAGGTCTGCCGATGTCTAGACGCGTATTGCTTGACGGCAAGCTGTTCCCTTCGATTACGAGTGCGGCGGCTTTCGCACGGTGCGACAAGTCCACCATGGCCCGCGCCATTAAAAAGGGCGGACAAGTTTGGGTTAACTCCTTGGGCAAGTACGTTAGGCCGAAGGCGGTGGCTGTTAATCTTCCCACAGAAGAGCAAGTAGTTACCGATTTGGTTTCTTTGCGATGCCCATGTTGCGGGGAATACTTCGACGTGGAGGTGTGTTTGCGATGAGATACACTATAACAGTGAATGCTACGAGAGTCGCATATTTCGAGTATTTCAGAAATTCGCGGGTAATCTACGACATTTTGCGGGAGGTTCTCTAATGGCCGACTCAATATATATGATTGAAATTGCCCTGTTGCTGCTCATTATCTGTGTGGCCGTGCTCTGCTGGCAAATTACAAAGCTGCTAGACACCCTGAACGATCTATACAAGCAGGAAGAGCTGCGATACCGTATTCGAACTGGTAACATGTTAGACTACAACCGCAAGGTTAAACCCGTGAGAAAATGGAGGTAGCGTTATGACATTCGAACCTATGTTATTGCTTCTTCTGCTGACCATCATCGATTATATTGTGGGAACTATCGGACACACTATGCGCGAGGGTTTTTCTTCAACCAAGATGAGGGAGGGGCTTGTTCACAAATTCGCCTATGTCGTCGTGCTCGGCGTGTGTCTCGTCATTCAAGCGCTTTTGAACTATTATGATCTGCCATATTACTACGGCGATGCCTGTTTCTCTCTGGCCTTCGTATGGATATGTGTGACCGAGGTGGGAAGCATTCTTGAGAACGTTGTTTTGCTGAACCCTGATTTGGCAGACAGTTCTTTTCTTCACATATTCGACAAGCGCGACATAAGCGAGCAGAAAACTCAGGAATTGCCCGATGTTGATTTGGGAGATGAGCAGAATGCAAAAAGTAATTGACGTAAGTTACCATAACGGCACTATAGACTGGGAGCGCGTGAAAGCGGCCGGGTACCATGCCATAATCCGATGCGGTTTCGGGTCTGACTTTCGCGACCAGGATGACGCGCAATTTAAGCGCAACGCCGACGAGTGCGTGAGACTCGGCATTCCCTTCGGCGCATATCTTTACAGTTACGCGAAGGGCGCGGCCCAGGCCATGAGCGAGGCAGATCACGCAATAAGGCTTTGCGATCCCTACCGCGACCATATGGCCTACCCCCTATTTTTCGATACCGAGGAGCCGGGGACTGAGGACGTGAGCAAGACGCACGCGACTATCTTCTGCTCGCGCGTCCGCGCCGCGGGGTTCGTTCCTGGAATCTACGCGAGTCAGGCATGGTGGCTTGAAAATTTGCCCGGCGTCGACGGGTATGTGAAATGGGTTGCGCGCTGGCCTGAGAGCGAGCCGATAGTGCACGGCTGGCTGTTGTGGCAGTACTCGGAACGCGGGAATGTGCCCGGTATAAAGGGTAATGTTGATTTGAATTACTCGCGCTATGAGATTGGCAATCACGGGGACGTTTCCACTGTCGATGATCTGGCGCGCGAGGTCATCGCGGGAAAGTACGGCAACGGGGAAGAGCGCAAGCGGAAACTAGGCGCTCGCGCGTCCGTTGTCCAGCTTATCGTGAACCGTGAGCTAACGGGCAAATGGACGGGAATCGACAGAGTGGCGCGCGAGGTTATCGCGGGCAAATGGGGAAATGGGGCCGTGCGCCGTGAAAACCTCGGGAGCACCTATGATGTCGTGCAGAAGCGTGTAAATGAACTTATGAAACACAAATAATAGAAAAATCTATTGCAGATTATTTTGCAATCTGATAACCTTCTCATTGTCTGAAAAAAAGGAGGTGACAAACTCGAATGAAACAAGCTCAGATAGACTACAGAAAACGCATAGGGCGAACTATTGCCCTCTCAAGGTGCTCGGGGCAGATGCTCAAGGATGGCGAGTTCTTCGATGTCTACGAGGAACTACCTGGACGTTTCACACCGGAGAGGGCAACGCGCAAGCTCCGGCGCGAACTGAGAGACGAGACAATCACAATTAATCATGTCGAAACTGAAACCCATTACTACTCAATGCCGCTCGAAGATTTTATGATTCACGCGGACATTACCGCCTAACAAGAAAGGAAACTGGAATGACCCAGGAAATCACCGCATACGTTGCCGAACCCGCCGAGCTCGCATCTTCCGCTTCTGCCTGCAACTCGATCCAGGGCGACGTGAACACCTTCGATCTTTCGACCAACGAGGGCAAGTTGGCGACTCTGAGGACGCTGAACAGCGCCGACTCTCTCAACGGTCACGAAGGGGAAACCCTCGACATTGTGGACTGCGTTACCAAGCCCGGTATTCGCAAGTCCCGAGATCCACGCTTGCCCAACACGCCATGCACCGACACCTATCTGGTTCTCAAGGACGGAACCGTGCTCATGAGCCAGTCGGAGGGCGTGGCGTCCTCGGTGCGAGAAATCGCGGCCATGTTCGCTGACTTCGGCAAGAACTCACTTCCCGACGGTTGCATTCATTGCGCGTTCATTGCCAAGGATCTTCCGAACGGAAACACCATTAAGAACTTGGTGCCCCAGTTCTAAAGTGGTACACGCCACTCGATGAGGTGCGCCCTCGCCAGAAGGCGGGGGCGCTTTTTTGGATTGGAGGATATCATGGCCAGACGCCCCCGTGCCGGACGCGATGCGGCGAAGGAAGCGAGAACGGACGAGATCTACAATGCGCGACGTCGAGCGAAGCGGGCGCTGGCGCGTCTCGACCGCGATATAGAGAGCGGGAAGGTGAAGCGAACGCGTCAAGTGACAGCCTATCGTCGCCAGATCATGCAGCAGATTAAGGAAAGCTACCAAGGGGCGCGGCCCTCCGAGGCGAAAGTGACCGAGGCGAAAGCCGCCGCTGCGAACCTGAACCGTTACACCGCCACGGCAAGGAGCACGGCCGTAGAGCGCAGAAACGTAATTTTCCGCGCAAATCTGAAGGCGGGAAGTTCCGGCGCGGGAACCATTCCCAAGGAGAATATCCAACTTTTTTGGAATGCCACCAAACACGCCTGGGCGGGGCGGGGTCGCGACCGTTACGCCTCTCTCATGAGGTACTACGGGACGAACGACCTTCAAGCGATTTTCGAGAATGTCATGAAACAGAACAAGGAGGCCCTAAGGCGCGCTAAGAGTCTGACGGGTGCCGGCGATATCGCCGACACTTTGGACGCCGCGAGCGCCCTTCAGCTCGCAATGGGCGATGGCGTGGAAGCAGACGGCAATTACCCTAACGATTTTCTAGCTTACACGGTGCCCATCTACCATGTCGCGTAGACTGCCCTTCAAAGTCGCGGGCGTGTACGACACGGAGACAACGACGCTTCAGGACGGCGCTCGATCCGTGGCGTTCCCCTGCCTCTATATATGCAACGATATTCGAGACATCGATATTGCGGTTTACGAAGCCGAAATATCCGACGACATTCGCTATTACCGCTATGCGGGCGATGTGCTGGAATGGCTGGGCGACCTCATGCAATGGGGTTATTCGGCGGGTGTCGTTCCGGTGGTCTGCGCTTATAACCTCATGTTCGATCTTCAGCCGATCATGCACGATCTTGCGCGCCAGTACGATATAAAGGTCAACGCGCAATCGGCTACCCACGTCTACACGCTCGATCTTTGCTTCGAGGGGGGCGTTTGTCTTCGCTTCTGGGACACCTATTATTTTGAAATGAGCGGACTTGCCGCGATGGGGCGCACCTGCGGCCTTGCCAAGGCATTAGGGGACTGGGATTATAATCTGACGAGAACGCCGGAAACGCCGCTCACAGCCGATGAAATGCACTATGCGGCACGCGACGTCCAGGTGATTCCCGCGTATCTGCGCTACCTGATCGAGGCCAACGAGTGGTTGGAGCCGGATATGTTGGCGTCAACGGTGCTCACTAAAACCTCTCTGGTGCGCCAAATGGCGCAGCGTACTATAGGGCGCGAGCGCATATCGTTCTCAAACGGGCAACGTCATTCGCTCTTCGACGCTTTCAAAATGACCTGCATTCGCGAATGGGCACCGAACTTCTATCTTTACGCGCTTCGCAAGGCGTGTTTCAGGGGCGGGCTCACGTTCACCTCCGCGAATCTCGCGCACACGGTTCAGACCAATGTCGCCAGCCTCGATGTCACGAGCATGCATCATCTGTTCATAGCGGGGCGCTATCTTCCCCGGAGATTCCGCGTTCCCGCCTCCGTGGAACCGTTGCAGCGGGTAGCTGAGCGCATTTTAGCGACGAGCCGCGCGGAGGTGCTGCGAAACTATCAATGCCCGTTTCCTTTCGCACTCCATGCGCGCATACGCTTCGATAATTTGAGATTGAAGCCCGGAACCGTCTTCGAGCGCGAGGGCATTGCCATCATACCGCAAGGGAAATTCACCTCGAAAGTCGGCGAGGTTGATTTCATGACGGCTTCGGGGGCCATTGCCGAGGAGGCGGCGCGACAGAGCGGGTGGGTGGACTCTGCGACGGGCGCGCGCTTCGCGTTCTCCAAGCTTTTGAGCGCTGAGACTGCGACGCTGCATCTTACCGAAATCGAGCTATGGAGCCTCTCGCGCGTCTATGTCTGGGACGATATGCGCGTGATATGCGGCGAGTACTCGCAGAACTACGTGAAGGCACCGGACTATCTCGTTTTGCAGACTCACGTCCTCTATGCGACGAAGAACGCTATGAAGGAGATCGTGAACCATTACACCGAGGGAGTCCCATACGAGCGCCCCATAGGGGCGACGGTGCCCGAGGCCATCGCCGATGACGTGAGGACGGGCGTCGCCTCGGCCGCGTTTCTCAAGGCCTATTACGGCTCGACGGTCAAAGGCATGTTCAACGGCATATACGGCACTCAGGCCCAGGACATAATGAAACCGTCATATCGATGCCTTGCGGATGGGACTTTAGAAGTGGACCGAGCGACCGTCGCCAGTCTGGAAACTTACGACGATCTGAAACCGAAGACTGTGAAAGTGCTGTACAACTTCGGCAGCCGCATCGTGGGAGGCTCGCGTATGCACCTCGTTATCGCGCTCGAATTGCTCTACGAAGCGCTGGGAGATCGCGCGCGGGTCTGCGGAGGGGATACCGACTCGATCAAACTGGCCTGCGACGGGGATGTGGCGAATACGGATATCATAGAGGCGCTAGCTCCGCTCCACACTGCGGCGCGCCTCGCCATAGAGCGCGGAAGCGAACGAGTGCGACGGAATTTTCCGCACTTCTCAAGCGAGCTTTCCGGTGTCGGCGAGTTCGTTATCGAGGACTGCGGGGGAGCGGATCGCTACCCCCTGCACTGGGAGGCGTGGAACAAGTCGCGGTTAGACCGCGACGGCTCAGGCGCTTACCATATAACGTGCGCGGGGCTTTCGCGACCTGCCGACTGCTACAACGCCGAGGACTGGGCGCGCGACATGGAGGCGCGGGGTATGGGCTTCGAGGAAGTGGCCTCTTCGCTTCTGGGGTACAATTCCGTGATCGATTACAACTTATGTTACCATTTGGAACGAACGCACCCGCACCCCGCCGACCGGGTGCAGCGCGACGTGACCGACTGGCGCGGGGAGACGGCGCACGTCGATGCGCCCGCCTCAATTGCGCTCTATCCGTCGGCCCGCGTCATCGGCGATACGTCGAAAATTTCAAACGCGCAAAATCTTCAGTACTTGCGGGAGATCGGCCGCGATATCGATGATTCCGTTAAATTTATGGGACATAACGAGAGAGGCGCTTATATTGACAGAGAGTAAATTCTATGACTGGGGGGACACATTTTCAAAAGACGCATATATGACCATGGTTTGCGCCTCGCGCGATGCGGGGAAGACCTACGGGCTCCGTCGCCAGTTCGTGCGCGATTTTCTCAAGGACGGTTCGCGATTCGTCCAACTGGTGCGCTTCAAAACCGACCTCGCGCCTGTGGCGAGCGGTTATTTCGACAAGCTGCAACAGGGGCCGGACGTGGAATTTCCGGGGCATATATTTAAAACTGACACTTCTGCCGCATGGATTGCCGAGAAGGTGCCGGAAGGGGAGAAACCCGATTGGCAAGTTATAGGGTACTTCGGCGCGCTCTCGCAGATGCAGCAATTCAAACAGCGCACTTTCGCGGACGTGTACAGGATAATGCTCGATGAGGCTATCATAGATCGTGCTATGAACCGCTTTCAACGATACCTCCCCAATGAGTACTATGTACTGACACAGATGATCGATTCGGTGAGTCGAGAGGTGCCGGGCGTGCCGCGCAAGCATGAGCCGCGCGTGTATCTGTTGGCGAATGCGCTATCGATGCGAAACCCCTATTTCGCGATCATGGGAATACGAAAACCGCCCGAGTTCGGAAAAACATGGTACGAGATTCCAGAATTGGGCAAACGTTTGCTACTCGATTACGTGGAGCCGACCGAGTACACCCGACGTCGCAGAACGGAAACGGTGGCGGGTGCGCTCGCGTCGCTCGCAGAGGACGCGGGCGGTGCCATGGACAACGTTTTCCAGGACGCCACGGGGCTTTTCGTGGGACGCAAGCCCTCGCGCGCCAAATTCGAGTTCGCCATAAAGGGGCGCGGGCATCGCCTCGCCGTGTGGAGCGACGAGCGCGAGGGTTATTTGTACGTTACCGCGAAACTTCCCAGGGACGCAAGCCCGCTCTACGCTCTCACAAACGATGACGGCGAGTTCAACGCGCTTTTCGCCAGGCGAAACGAGTCGGTCATGCGTTATCTTCTGGAAGTCTACCAGTATGGGCTTGTTCGCTGCGATTCGGACGGCACCCGTCAAGCGCTGGCCGACTGCCTTGCGCTTTACGGCCTTCGGTGAGATAATGGGCGCGCCAGGGCGCGGCGGGACGGTCGCCGAGTAGCCCGAACGCGGATACCCGACGTGAAGAGCGTCCCGCGCGGGCGGCCCCAGGGTACGGCTTTCAGGCGCGCCCCCGATGCTGTGGCACTCCTATCCGACGCCCCTCGCCGCTATCATGTCGGCGGGTGGGCGCTTTTTTTCGACATGCTATAATGCGCAGCAGGTATGTACCCGGCAACGAAAGGAAAAAACCCATGGACGATGAAAACGAGGAGCTACGCGACGATATCGAGCGCGTGCGCGGCATCGATGAGGGCGAGGCAGATCACCGCATCGGCGAGTTCCGCGATATCGTGAGGCGCATCGAGGATTTGAGCGCCCAGCTCGTCGCTCATAACGATGCCGTTATGCGCCGTCTGGACGCCATCCAGGGCATCGCGAGCGACAACGGCGCGGACGAGGGGGAGGGCGAACGCGGCCCCGAGACCGAAGACGATGACATTGACGACATCACAGCCCGCGACTGGGATGATCTGGCCGACGAGCTCAATATCTAAGGAGGTATGAAGAATGGCACTCACTAATTCCGTGCTCGCTGAGAAAATCTGGCTGGATGCGGGCAACGACTACCAGCAGCGCGTTCCGAACCCGACAGTGAACGGCTTGGAGGCGACATGGCGTGCGCTCTTCAAGCCCGGAAACAACGCGTACCTGAATCAGTTCATGGATGTGCTGGTAAACCGCGTCGCGTACACCTATGCTCGCAGCCTCGAATGGACAAGCCCGCTGGTCGTCTTCAAGCGCGCAAAGTTGAATTACGGCACCACTGCACAGGAAATCGCACTCAACTGGGTCAAGGCCCACGCCTACAAGGATGACGTGGAGTCGCTTCTGCGCTTGCACCGTCCCGAGGGCGATGTGGCCTACCACACCCAGAACCGTCAGGACAAGTACCCGATTTCGGTGGTTCTTCCGGAGCTTAAGAACGCATTTTTGGACGATTACGGCCTGAACCGTCTTGTGGCGGGAATCATGCAAGCGCCGGTTAACTCGGATAATTACGACGAGTACCGCATCGCCCTGAACATGCTGGCAACCTACGAGGACGCCTACGGCTTTTTCAAGTACCCGCTTTCCAAGGTTCCGAGCGATGAGGCATCCGGCAAGGAGTTCCTCACCGCCGTCCGAACGCTGGTGGGAATGCTCCAGTTCCCTAGCGCCCGTTACAATGCGGCGTGCGTCTCCGTGCCCGTGTTCGCGAAGCCCTCGGAGCTGGTACTCCTCGTGACCCCCGCCGTCGCCGCGTCCCTGTCCGTCGAAGTGCTCTCCAGCATCTTCCATGTTGAGCTGGCCGAGGTCAACGTGCGCCAGATCATCGTGGACGAGTTCCCCATCCCGAATACCGTGGCGATGCTTACCACCGAGGATTTCTTCATTTTGCAGGACACCCTCTATGAGAACACCTCGTTCTACAACGCGGAGACGTTGGCGACGAACTACTACCTGCATCACTGGGAGATCGTGAGCGCGTCCCCGTTCGTACCGGCAATCCTGTTCACGGTTGGAGATACGGGTACGACCATTCCGACGGTCAAGCAGTCGGTAACCGGTATCACAGTGACGGGCGCGGACACCGCCGAGGCGGGCACCGATGTTCAGCTGACCGTGAATCTGACGGGCACCATGTCCCCCGCCGGGCACGGCGTCGCCGTGGAACCCGATGCGGCGCTGTTCGAAGTGTCGGCGGTAACCGCCAAACCCGATGGCGACGCCCCCGGCTCGCCCATCGATATCGACCCCATGAAAACCTACGTCGATAAGTTCGCGGTACTCCATATTGCAAAAGATATGCCGACGGGCGCGGTTGTGACGGTGACGGCCACGAGTGCGTATATCAACCCGAGCGCGGTCGCGAGCAAATACACGGCGAGCCATGCGGTGACGATCACCGCGCCGACAACCGCCGCGACCGACCCCGTAAAGCCCAGCGTCAAGGCAAAGCGGACGGGCAAGGGTGCGAGCGGAACTACCGACTCCCCTGGCACGGAGACAGCCACGACTGCCCAGTAAGCGCAAAGTCGCGACCTGTTAGAATGAGGGCACCCGCTGCGGTGCCCTCGTTTTTGTCTTAAAAAGGAGGTTTTTTGACATGGAGAGAGATTTCCCCCATATCGGAGACACGGCATTTCCGCATTTGTCGAACATCGACGTATGGAAATATCGAAACAACTTCGATTATTCGCGCTGGGAGGACAACGCTCGCTTAAAGTTGTGCACGGTCAGCTGGGATGGCGATTACCGAAACGTCGTGAACTGGGAGTCTGATGAAGCGCGGAACGCCTATTTCGACGGCTTGGAGGGTTGCAAGGTGGACGAGCCGACTATGTTCCAAGTGCAGCCCGACGGAACCGTGAAAGTGCCCGTGCCGTTCAACGCGGCTACCCAGTGCAATTACCTCGTGCTCGATTATCCGGTGATGTCGACTCCGGATAACCCGGTGAGCTACGCCGCGCCCGCGCGAAACCGCTTTCTATACTTCTGCGAGGCGGTGGAGGAACTCGCGCCAAATACGACGCTCTGCCATGTGCAGCTCGACGTATGGAGCACCTATATCAACTCCGTGGACGTGTCGGGCATGATGCTGGCGCGGGGCCACGCCCCCATGGCGAGCGTCACCGCCACCGACTATCTCAAGAACCCCTATGCGAACCAGGCAATGCTAACCGCCCCTGATGTGACGTTCGGCACGTTCGCGCGCACCCCTTCGGTGAAATCGCACATATTCAACGGGGAGGTGCTGGCCGTTATCACCATGAGCGCAACCAGTTGGGGGGTATGGGGCACCAAAGCGGCCGGAACGTGGCGCGTTCCCGCTGAACCTCTCTACCTCGACGATACGCCGTCATTGCTGTCCCTCTCCGTGGCCCCGGCAAATTTGGCCCCGCTGCTAACCGCTATGAAAACGGAGGTTCCCCAGGCATTCCAGACCATCCGGGCGGTATGGTTCGCTCCCGTTGAGCTGGTGGAGACAGGCGAGCCCTACACGTTCGCGGGCACATCGGTACGGCGCGTCTTTGCCAACCCGTGGACAAACTTCGAGGTAGCGGCGTGGAGCAAGTCGGATTTCGGCTACCCCGCGAAATGCGACGATATGGCGAAGCTCTACACCTACCCCTATGCGCGCATCATGGCGCACACCGACGCGGGCGATATCGAGGTGAAGGTGGAGGAGACGGAGGGAAATATATCGGTAGCCGCACGGCTCAACCTCGCAGGGCCGTTTATCAATGTGGATACCTATGTGCATCTGGGTGGAGTGTCGGCGTCCCTGGCGTTTGCGGCGCTGAGCAGCATATCGATGCCGTGGGCTGGCGACGCCCTGAAAACGCTGCGAAGCTTGGAAATTCCCAGTTTCGCCGTCTACCTCGACGCCGGGACGGTCAACGACTACGCCACGCACTTCGATCGCGCCCAGGCGGAAACGGCACTCCAAAACGCCTACAGCACCGCCGTCAACACGGCGGCGACGGGGCGCGACAATGCACGGGACAGCGCGGACGCGGGCTATACCGATGCCACGTCCGGACGCAACCACGCGCGGGCCTCTATCAACTCCGCCAACGTCTATCAGTCGAATATGTACCTCAATGCGGCCGATCAACAGGCGGCGGGCGTGACGGAGTCTATCGTCCAATCCACTATATCGTACAACTCCGCCGTTGCCCAGAACTACATCACCGCCTCGACCACGGCCACTGCCTCCATTGGAAACGGGCTCATAGGCGGCGCTATCTCGGGAGGGCCCGCAGGTATGGCTATCGGCGTGGGTACGGCGCTCGCCAGCACGGCCATGTCCGGTATCAGCCTGCACACGCTGGCCTCATCGCAGGAAGCAGCCTATAAAGCCTCGAATCTGGGCAACATCAGGTACTTGACGGCCATGTACGGCGGGTCTATCGACAAGGTGAGCGGTGCCGACTACAACGCCATTTTGAACAGCTACACGGGCGGAGACGCCACCGGATACGTCGGGGAGGCGCAAGCGCTCACCCGCGCGCAGAACTCCAACCAAGTGACGCTTTCCAACAATCTCAACTATGCCCAGGCCGTGAACGACCGCGCTTTGATAAAGGGCGGAGCGGGTGCCGAGGTGAACACCTCGGGCGACGTTAAGAACACGGGCGCATACACGGGAAACGCGATCAGAAGCTACAATACTTCCGTGTCCAACGCCGGGACGAACCGGGACACGGCCAGAAGCGCCATTGCAAACCAGATCAAACAGGCGGCTTTGGGCGCGCCTCTGGAAGGCGGAGCATTCGCCAACGCCGCCACCGCATCCTCGCGCCCCTTGGGGTGGGTATTCGAGGTGCAGACCCAGGACACCGGTTCGATTATGGCAGCGGCGTCCCATTTCGCGCGATACGGTTACGCATTGGGTCAATACTGGGATTTCGCGGGCTGGCAGGTAATGCGGGACTTCACTTACTGGCAATGCGACGATGTATGGATCATCCCCCGCGCGTGCACCCAGGGCGCGGCGAGCCTCATCCGCTCCATTCTGATCGAGGGTACGACCGTCTGGCGCGAACCTGCTATAATCGGTGCAACCGACATATGGGAGAACTGAAATGAGACGAAAGAAGCATGGGAAGAACGACGCGCGCTATTGGCAGAGCGCGGCCTACAATCAAGAGCTGGCGCTCATCTATGAGGACTGGCTCATGGGACTGGCGCTCTCGCGCTTTCGCTGGGAGGGTCTTCCCGACACCTGCGACGAGCGCTATTTGGAATGGACGCTATTAACCGAGGGCATGGCCACCATCGCGCAGAAGGACGGCGTTTGGTACTCGCTTCAAGCGATCCAGCAGGGAGCACCGAACAAGTATGATCTTCCGAGATCGTGGCGAGCCATGGGACAGTGCGGACGTCCGAACTTCGGTTGCGACTGGGGGCGCGGGGTGGTGCTCTACGACAACCTCATGAGGTCGCCGCTTTTGTGGAAGCTCTCGTTATTCGCCCGTCGGCTGGCGCTCTGTGATCGAACATTCGATATCAATTTACTTCAGCAACACAAGCCCGTGGCGCTGGCCGTGGACGATAACGGCGTCGAGGAGCTTGACGGAATCAACATTTTCAAACAGCTCTACGGGGGCGAGCCCGCTATCTTGGGAACTAAGCGCCTGAAGACTCTCGCCGAATCCATTACGGTGCTCAATCTCAATGTGCCGTTTATCGGAGAGTCGCTTCAAACAGCTCAGGGCAACATATGGACGCAGGTCTATACCCTTCTGGGTATCGACGCGCTCACTCAGAAGAGCGAGCGAATGATCGAGGACGAGGTGACGAGTCTTCAATCTCCCGCCGAGATTAACCGCTTCAACCCGCTTTTGGCTCGACGTCAGGGACTTGAAAAACTCAACGAGCGTTTCGGACTCGACGTGCGCGTGTACTGGGCGAGCGAGTGGGAGAGCGCCAACTACGACTATTCGCACAAATTGGAGAGGATGGGCGACAATGGATTACTCGCAGGAAACTAGTTTGACGCCGTTGGAATGGCCGCGCGACTTCCATAGCGTGGTGACTATTCAACTTGGCGAGCTGATCGAGGCGGGTTGGGTGGATTGGGAAGAGCAAAGCTGGACGTGGGATTACTACAGTGTGGAGCAGTACAAACGTCTTTGTCCTATGATCGAGGCACGTTTCTTCTACCGGGAAATCGGAATCCTCCCCCCGGGCCGCTGGAAACAGCAGTTTATGCGGAAGATGAACGAGATCATGCCGAAGTACAAAACGCTGTACAAGTTGGAAGAGCAAGGGTTAGATCCCTTCCAAACCTCCAACACTTACGGAAAATCCCGAGACATTCACAGCGAGTTTCCCGAGACAATGCTATCGGGGAATTCCGATTATGCCAGCTCCGGAAATGATCGTGAATTCGAGAATATTACCGAGGGCGACGTGCTGGACAAGTGGGAGCAAATTCAGAACCGTTTCAAAACCGTGGATGTTATGATATTGGAAGAGTTAGACGAGCTGTTCACCTGTTTGCTCACGGTGGACATGGACGCATTTTAAGGAGGTGCGCGATGGGACAATGCAATGCGGGCGATTTCGTAAAGTTCGCCCCGAAGTGGTGGGCCTTCACCGACTACACTCCAGTAATTCCGAAATTCTACTGGGATGTGTACTCGCAAGAGGAGCGCATTAAGGCGATTTGCGAATACCTGTGGAAGACAATTTGCTTTACCGAGAACACAGCCGACAACTTCCAAGCTGCGCAAGACGCGCTGGACGAGCTGGTAGTTGAATTCGAGCAGTTCAAAGAATCGGGCTTCAACGACTACTATGAGGCTCAGGTGAGGGAATGGGTTTCGGAAAACCTCGATTACGTCTTCACGCAAGTAGCGAAGCATGTTTACTTCGGTCTGAACTTAGAAGGCTATTTCGTGGCGTATGTTCCCCAGTCGTGGGATGATATCGTCTTCGACACGGGTCATGTATATTCCGAAGACACTTATGGGCGTCTCATTCTGAGATGGGATACGGAGCCGGATAATACCGAGACAGTTAATCAGATGCCGGAGATCGTACGTTAGGAGATAAAATGACAAATCCAGGAAACCTCACAGACGAGCAAATGCAGGTGCTGGCCCAGCGCATCGCGGCTATGGCGGACACGCCCACCGACGCACCCGCCAAAGGCGTCCGTCAGTACGTCGGCGCACGCTATGTGCCCGTGTTCGCGAACCCCCTTGAGTGGAGCGATACGCGCGAGTACGAACCGCTAACCATCGTAACCTATCAGGGCAATAGCTATACCTCAATGCAGTATGTTCCCACGAGCATCAGCATTGCTGATACTGCCTATTGGGCGCTTACCGGAAACTTCAACGCGCAGGTGGAGGCGTATCGGGCAGAAGTGAGGACCTTCGACGATCGCATTAACGCAAATGCCGCTGCAATTAACGCAAATGCCGCTGCAATTACCGCAAATACCGCTGCAATTACCGCAAATACCGCTGCAATTGCACAAGAAAACACGTATCGCACTACGAATGTAATGTTGGCATTCGGAGACAGCTACGGAGTGGACACTGTATCGCAAGGCCCCGTGTGGTGCGAAATTACCGCGAATAAGCTCCAAGTGACTAAATTGCATAATTACTGTGTGAGCGGTGCCACCTTCAACACTACTAAGGAAAAAAATTTCTTTGTTCAAGTAGACAAGGCTATTTCTGAAATTAAGAACCCCGAATATGTGAAATATGTCGGAATTGTCGGAGGAACAAACGACGGATCAAACTCCATCACCAATGCAATAGTATCGCTGGTTGCCAAGATCAACAGCGCTTTTCCCAATGCCGTTATCGGAATCGGTTTAAACGCATCGAAACAGGATATTCTATCTTATGGGGCTAAGCAAAAGCGAATTGCAGCGCTTAATCTGAACGGTAACTTTGCCACACCGGTTTTCATCGACAGCGTTGTATACACGCAACTTGCTAATGGCTGCATGATGGACGATAACATCCACCCCACCGCTAAAGGATCTAACCGCATTGGAACCCTTATGACGTGTGTTCTAAAAGGAGCGATTGGGAGCGTTGTGGCAACTAATGAAGCAGTAAACTCCCAGCTTATTTCCAGTAATCTCCGCACTTTTATTCCAAGTATGATCGGGCGTAGAATTCAGTATATCGGTTCCATTAATGCAACCCCTTCGGCAATAGTTGACCTAACAACAATCTACCCCGATACGATTAAAGGAAGCACGTACATCAACGATAGCAATGTAACTATCGTTGGATATATCACTACTGGCAGCTCAAACTACCCTTCGCTGCGTATCAACTCCAGCTTCACGGGAGTGGGATTTTTTGGCTTTGAAAGTTATGTAGTTTAAGAACCCCCCATCCCAGCCCCGGCACTCCCTGGAGCGTCGGGGCTGTCTTTTGCCGTCGGAATTGTGTAGGTTTCGTGTTGGTCGGCGAGCGGTCGGGGCGGTGGTGTCTGGACGGGCGCAAGGGGGGCGGTGCAGGTTCAGGAGGGGATA
>OGQY01001498.1_pt1 | contig 15750 bp, 9 predicted proteins | sample 1553361 | NCBI WGS metagenome assembly OGQY01 (sample SAMEA2579963, study PRJEB22360) | human gut metagenome | reverse complement strand
AAACCCCTGACGCTATATCCTTAACCGCAGTCATCTGCTGCTTCCAAACATTTGAGGCATTGCCGAGTGTATTCTGTATGCCGAACAGCGTATCAAAGTGTTTTTTCAGCTTTTCGAAATCCTTGAAATTATTCATGGGGAGAACAAACTCGTAAAGGCCTTGCGTATTGCTAAAGCTGAGCCTTGCAAAAGACTTTTTCTCGGTCTTATCGCCGTTTTTAACGAGCTGCTCCTCATACTTATAGCTAAGCAGATCGGCAATGCGGTACACACAGGCACGGGTGGTCTTGCCGAACATCATAAACTTGTAATCATTCTGGATATACGCTATCAGTCCGATATCCTCCGCTACATAGAGATAGGTGCTGAAGCGCTTCAGTTTTTTGCTCTTATCCTTTGTTTTCTCCCGCGGAATGAAATAGTGTTCCCACAGCTTGGTGCCGCGCTCCGCCTGTGCAAGATGCGCCTTGACACCCGGAAGATTGCTATGCACATAATCATATGACTTGAAGCCCTTTTTTCTGCAATTCTTGCGGCAAATACAGTTGCCGTCCGACAGCTTTTGAGTTTGGATCAGATTGATATCCGCACCACAGATAGCGCATTGATTAGCCATAATTCTCCTCCTTTTTTCGACATCGCCGGTTTGTTTTTCAGTTTTCCTGCTTTGGCAGGATGATGTTCAGTTCGCTGCTGTATCCGGCGGAGTGTCTGCTGAACTTTCAGCTGCCTTATAATACCTGTCGGCAAGCGCATAGAGATAGTTAAGCGCCCTGTCACCGAGCATTGTTTCCTTCTCTATCGTGTTTCCGTCAGAGAAGGTCATTCCGGAGCTGCGCATCGGCGCGTCGGCCGCATTAAAGATGCGTATCGGATTGCGGTATTTCCGCAACCGCCTGATCTCGTCTTCCTCGCGGATGATCTCAAGGAATTCCTCCGCTTCTTCGGTCGGTATCGGGAAGGAACTGAAGGATGTGTAACAGTCCTCCCGGCTCTTGACCCAGCAGCTTGCGGAGAAGAGCCAGTTTTCATCCTGCTTTCGCAGCGCGAAAGCATACACCGGATTGCTTGCCATGCCATAGTAGGAGGTATGGAACGAGATGATATCATCGACCGTGTATTTCCTGCTCCCTCCACAGCCGAACAGCGCGGATACCGTAAAAACAGCAGACATTATTATCACCGCCCTCAATAATCTTCGGCATTTCATGGCGTCAGGACAGCGGTTTGCCGCACTCAGGACAGAACTTCGGCGGCTTTGCCTGATTCTCCGGGGTGTAGCCGCAGGACACGCAGCGCACCGTTTTAGGAGCCGGCCTCGCGCATCCGCAGTTCTCGCAGAATTTTTTCGACTGACCCTCAGAACCGCAGGAACGGCAGACCCATGTCTCATTGACAGAAGTCCGAGCCGCATCAGCCTCAACAGGCACGGTCTTCAAAGCACCGCAGACGTCACAGTATTTTTTGTCGAATAATCCCATTATAAGGATCCTCCTTGTTTTTTGTCGGCCGTCAGCACGACCCATTTGGCGTTATCCGCATCGAGACTGTATCCGCAGAACGAACAGCAGTGTTTTTCGTCAGGAATGAAATTGGCTCCGCAGGACGGGCAGTCCTTTTCGATGAAAAGCTTTCCGTCCGTCTTTCTTTTATCGGGGTGTCGTGCTCTTTGCAGAGTGAGTGTTCTTCCGGTTTTCTTCGTGTACGGTTTTTTGTTTTCGGGGAGATACGTTTCGCTTACGCAGACATCGGCGGTTATCGTGGTTGTGTCCTCCGTGTTGACGACTTTTTTCAGAATGATCGTACCTACGCTGTAGTCAAGCAGCTCATCGCTGCCGGCGTCCTTGTAAAGAGCTTCGGTTATGCAGGAGCGGAGGTAGTTTTCCGAATAAAGCTCAATCCGCTTCGCCAGCTTATCGTGCCTCAGCTTCCGGGCAAACGCCAGAGCCGTCAGTGCCGCAAGCACCAGAATCGCCGTGCCCACACCTGCCGCCAGGGATATTTCGGTATCCTTTATCAGGTAGAGGCAGAGAAATTCGGAGAGAAACAGTACCGTCATGCACCCGAGCAGCAGCAGAAACTTTCTGAGATTGTTCCCGATATGCTCGTAGATCTCAAAAACCTCGGTCTGCCAGTCGTAAAAATCCGTTTGAATCCTTGCGCCGCAGTATTCGCAGACCACCTGCTGACTGCTGAGCGTGACCTCGGCACCGCATGACGGGCAGATCACCTTGGCTTTTCCGGCATAGAAGGTTTTTTTGCCGTTACCGCAGTCAACCGTCTGAACATGCCGCGACTGAAGGACTCGCAGACAGGCGTGCTTTCGGTAGATCTCGTGCTCGACCTCAGAGTTCTTCGCGGAGATCAGGCGCTCAAGTGCGCAGCACTCAAGCTCGGCTTCACGCCATTCCCTGCCGTCGTCCTCCCATGTCCGGAACTCGATTTTCTGTCCCGGACTGAGGTCAGCCACGCGGATGTCACGGTAAAGGCTGTGCCTTGCGAGACTGTCGATCTGGAGCTCGATGCTTCTGCGGAAGGTTTTATCCATTCTGATCGGCAGCAGGCTTTTATCCGCTTTGGCGAGGGGGCACAAAACATTTTCATATGCGTTTCGGATATTGCGGCGCAGTCCCATATTTGCAAGCGGCGTTTCACGCTTTGCGAGAAGTCTTTCATACTTCGCCTTTTTCCTGTTTTTCGCAAGAAAGCACGAGAAATCGATATCAATGATCTTTTCGCCGATATAATACGCACAGATCACGGCAAAGGCCGCCGCTATCCAGAATGCATCTGACAGACTCATAACTACCTCTTGTTCTTGTTATTACCGCTTTTTTCCCCGGCTTCTTCTTTTTTGCCAGGTGCCACAACGCTGTGTGTCATCACCACAGTCAGAAAACCGCCGACCACAACAGCCATACAGTACAGAAGGAAATCCGCAGGATTGCCTTCCGGAGTGAGCTTATACTCGCCCTTTCCGGTTCGATAGACCTCGACCGTGACCTTGTCCCCGGAGCTTATATCTCTGTAGAAAGTATCCTTTCCGGTGTAGGTTTTTCCTTCGACGTCAAATGACAGCTTGGCCTCGTACTTCCAATCGGTTGTGTTGCCGTCGGAGTCCTTTATCGCGATTGGCTCGTAATCCTGAACGACTGCGCTGACCTCCCGCGCGTCGTCGGAGTTCTTGTACTCATGGCTTGCGGTTCTGCTCGAGACGATGCCGCAGACGCCTGCAACAAACAAGGCGAAGCAGAGCAGCACCGCCAGATAAGAATAAATATCTTTCTTCGAGGGGTTAGGTTTTTCATTCATTGTGACTCCTTCTCGGCAGAATCGGGTAAAGGGACTTGAGAAGCGCGCAGATGGCTTTCTCGCTCGTTCTGCCATATTTCGCGGACATCCTGCCGCCGTCCGCTGTTTTCCGGCATACCGTCAGGCTGCTGCCGGTTTTTATATTCTCCACGGTACTGCCGGGGTATATGTCGGAGTATTCCGTGATGGTTTCTCCGTTGAACAGCACCATCGGGGGGTCGCTGAAGCTATAGGAGTTGCCCCGCGAACCGTAGTCGTTCTCTGCCGTGACACTCGGAAGAGAGTACTTGACGCCGACATACCGGGCAATCGTACAGCCCTCTGCCGATGTCATGATGCCGAGAGTGCCTGCGATGACCGCAGCCACTACGGTGACGACGAGCGGTCTTGCAAGTTTGCATGTATTATTTTTATTTTTTACTCCTAATTTGCAATAGCAACTTCCGATCGCTTAACGATTGAAAGACGTACCGAGCATCTTGTGATACCATTATAATGCATATTCCGACTCTTGTCACTGTCACAAGGGACAGTTGTTTCGCTGAAACAAAAAATTCTCCGGAGGAAAGTCATCATTTTGTATCCCGCAGCGTCGTCACGACCGGCTTGTTCTATGCAGCCGTGGTGATCGGATCTTCCTTGTTGTTGAATCCGCATGCTCAGACACGTTCATTGTTCTGAACGGTATTCGCGACGCCTCGAGCGTCGGCTTTATGCGTCTGCGCTGCGGGCAGGATGCCGTTGTGCAGAGTTCATAAGTCCTGCCGGTTCGGAATCGTCTTCCGATATTTCGCCGCGCCGTTTCATCCGTCTCACCTTGGGGACAGAAGGTGCGGACAGCGAATTATGTCATGTTGACAGAATGCTGCTCTGACAACTCACGCTCTGCTCCTGCCGTAAAGCTGCGTATTTCTCCCTCTGCTGCCTATAACGGCTGTAAATGTTTTTGCAGGCCGTGTGCAGCCAATCATCGGCGCCGAGAATAATTGGTATACCCACATCGAAACTGTTGACATAAAAGGTATACTATGTTAATATATGCTTGATGACGGATTCTTTCGGTTGGATTGCCCGAAAGAACATCAGTATTAATCACAAGGAGGTACACTAATGAAGAAAAGAGTTTTGGCACTATTGCTGACTCTCGTTATGCTCGTCAGCTGTTTTCCGATGAATTTGATCGCGAAAACAAGCAGCAGCATAGCAGGCACAGCCGACGGGCCTCTTTCCCTCACGGCACGCGAAAGTAAAAGCGGCTTTGCGACCGGACGTGAAGGCAGGGGTTCGACTGCGAACACACATCATGGAAAGCTGAATACCGACAGGTTCGAGCTTTCAAGCACCCCCTTCTCCGAAAACGATGCCGCCGCATCGTTGAGATCCGGCGACGAGGTGACATTCATAGTTGTTTTGAAGTCCGCCTCATTGCTCGGAAACTACTCTGTAAAGGAAATTTCCGAAAGAACAGAGGCAGTCAAGTCTCAGGAGTCGAAACAACTCAAGGCGATTGATTCTGCGAAAAAGCAGGCAGCCGAGGCTCTCGGCAAATCAAAGCACGAGTTTGGTTTTGATTATACGGTTGCAATGACAGGCTTTTCCGTCACGACCGCATACGGCAACAGGAAAAAGCTTGAGGCACTCAACGGTGTTGAAAGCGTTTATGTTGCACCGACTTTTGCTTTGCCGGAAACGGATTATGATCTTGCACCGCTTACAAACAACTCTTCAACGATGATCGGTTCGGACATACTCAACAATTCCGGCTACGGCGGAAAGGGCATGAGAATAGCGATTCTTGACACAGGAATCCTTGTTACACACCCGAATTTCGCCGCATTGCCCGATGACAAGCTTGATGACCCTATCACAAGACAGAGCGTCGATGATATTTGGTATACGCTTAATGCGGGCAAAAGCACCCCGAAGCTTAATCGTTCGTATTACAACACGAAACTTCCGTTCATCTTCAATTATGCCACAGCTGATTTTGACGTATCGAACACATATGCAGGTTCGGATCACGGAACGCATGTTGCAGGTATTGCTGCGGCAAACAAGATTGAAGGAAGTAAGGCTGTCGGTGTTGCTCCGGACGCACAGCTTGTCGTTATGCAGGTTTTCCAGTCCGGCGGCGGTGCAGGCTGGGCAACAATACTTGCCGCAATGGAAGACTGCGTAAGGCTTGAAGTCGATACCGTAAACCTTTCACTCGGTGCTGCAGCAGGCTTTACCGATGTTCCCACCATGATGGAAACGATGAACAAATTCCTCGAATCCGACATTCAGGTTATTATCGCTGCCGGCAACGATACAAACAATGCATACGGCAACAGGTGGGGCATGAACATGTCTCTTCTTCCGAACCCCGATACCGGTCTCGTCGGTACTCCGTCAACGTACAGTGCTGCCCTCTCCGTTGCTTCCGTTGATAACGACGGTTACGAACAGCTGTACATCACTGTCGGCGGGGCGGATTTCGGCTATCAGGATACAGCAGCAACCTCTGCAACAAGCTTCATTGCAAATTTCAGAAACCGTGAACTTGAATATGTTATGGTTCCCGGTTACGGCACTGAGGCAGATTATGCAGGCATTGACGTAAACGGTAAGGTCGCCGTTGTTTCACGAGGAGGCAATTCTTTCCCTGAAAAGCAGAGCATAGCTCAGGCTAACGGTGCAATTGCATGTGTCGTTTACAACAACACCATGGGCATTGTAAACATGCAGATAAATGACGGTGCGGGCAATATCCCTGCTGTCAGCGTAACGAAAGCGGCAGGTCAGGCTTTGCTTACCCAAGCAGAATCAGGCAATGCCGTGTTCAGAGTTTGCAATGCGGACACACAGCTTTTCCATATCGACAGAACGATAAGCAGCTTCTCTTCCTGGGGAGTAACCCCGGATTTGAAGCTTAAGCCTGAAATTACAGGCGTCGGCGGAAGTATTTATTCGACGGTCGATCCTGCAATATCGGGTTCTTATTACGGAAACATGAGCGGAACGTCGATGGCATCACCGCAGATTGCAGGTGCAATGGCTGTTCTTATCCAGTATTTGGATGAAAACTATCCTGAACTTTCCGGGGCTGAACAAAGGCGAGTTGCTGCGGCTCTGCTTATGAGCACCGCAAATCCCCTGTTTGCAACCGACACACTTGAGTATTCACCTCGTGCACAGGGCAGCGGTCTTGCCGATTTGGTTAAGGCAACCACAACAAAGGCATACCTTACCGGCACTTCTGCTTCAGAGGGAAGACCGAAGGCTGAAATAGGAGATAATGACAGTAAAGACGGCATTTTCAATTTCAGTTTCGAAATCAACAACCTCACGGACGAAGCTTTGACCTATACGCTTGACAGTTCTCTTCTGACTGAAAGCATTTACGGAGACAGGTTTATTGCCGCTGCACCTTACGGTCTTACGACCCGTGTAACGTTTGAAGGAGGAAATACCGTTAACGTTCCGGCAAACGGCAGGGTAACAGTTAATGCGGAAATCAGTTTGACTGATGCCGACAAAGAATACATGAACAGATTCCCCAACGGAATATTCGTTGAAGGCTTTGTCTATGCCGTTCCTGTTTCAGGTTCGGAAGCTGAACAACCCGTTTCGCTGGTAATGCCCATTGTCGGTTTCTACGGCGATTGGTCCGCGGCGGACATTTTCGACAGCGAAAAAGAATCGGAATACAGTCTCTATCCCGTCAGGATATTCACCAACAACGCACAGCTCGGCACAAACCCGTACATCAGAACCGGCAGAGCAGGAGATGCATATAATGCATTTTCCTACAGCAATCCCCTCGCTGAAATTGATTACGGTATGTTAAGAAATGCGCGTACTCTCCGGATCACCGTGACCGACAGGAATACGGGCGATGTTTACTTTGACATCAGCGGAGAATACCAGACAAAGAGTTACTATAACGCTGCTTACGGACAGGTTATTCCCGGCTACCTGCTTGCAGGAGAAGGTGACGTTTGGGACGGGAAAGACTTGGACGGCAACGAGCTTCCCGACGGAACTGTTGTAACATACAAAATGGAAGCCTACCTCGATGACGGCGACGATTTTGTTGACGACAGCATCGTATTTGATGTGACTCTCGACTCCGCCGCACCGCAAATACTGAATGGCGCGGATCTGCAGTCCGCAGTTTCTTTCGACGAAGAAAACGGACGTACCTATCTTAACCTTGAGCTGCTTGAAAATCGCTACATTGCGGCAGTTCTTTTTGAAAGCAGCAACGGCACGATCATGGGCAAGTTCGAGGTTGAAAACACTCCGGGAGAAGTTTTCAGCGGAAGGTTTGACATTACCGGCTTCGGCAATGAATTTACCGTTGTTGTTGCTGATTACGCCTGCAACGAAACTGTTATCGATGCATTCCTTAACCTCGGCGATCATACCGGCGGCGACACGGGTCCCGCTGCGTTGGACAGCAGCCGCATTTACGGATGTGAGACTTACGATGCGGCAGCGGTTGAAGGCGGTTGGTTCAGTGCGAATAAAACTGACCTCTCCGATGCGAGAAACGAAACATTCGATTCTGCGAACAGATATTATTCAGCCGAATATGTTAACGGCTATCTTATCGCGCAGAATGCGGGGACCGGGTCACTGGAGCTGGTGACTCCGTCGGGAACCTATTGGAAAACAAAGACTCTTGTTGCTCAAAGCGGCAAAGTCGGCGAAAACGGCGTATGGGTTCTTTACGATATGGCAATGGACTACTCCGATACAAGAACAGCTCTGCTTGATCCGTGGAATTCCGCTTCCGGAACCGACTTCCTTCTTGCCGTCGGTTGGGCATACAAGGGAGATAACAATAACGACGGAAAGGACGATGGTTACAATGCATTGTACAAGATTTGGACTTCCAAGTGGAACAACCAGGTCTTTGTTGACGAGATTGGGCCGATCACGGGCGAAAACGGTTCATCGGAGATTCTCTGTCTCGGAATAACGACCGAAGGCAGCATCTACGGTATCGGTACAAACGGCTGTCTGTATGCATTGGAACTCAACACAGCCGGCAACGGTGCGGAAACCGTACTCATTGGGGAAACAGATTTTGTAAATTATCCGGGTTTTGGCGGAGCAAACGTTATTCAGTCAATGGGCTACGACCACAACACGGATACAATGTACTGGTTTGCACACAGTCAGGTTCCTCAGGGTGCCGTATATGTAAATATTAACGTAACGTATACCGTCAACCTCGAAACTGCTGCATGCACCGAAGTCGGAACCTATGGCCCCGGCGGTCAAACATGTTTGTTCATTCCCAACAGCATTGAGTCCGATCTCTTCCAAATGGGAATCAATGCGACCGGGTTCTCGCTTGAGCCGTATTCCACAACAATGGTTCAAAATCAGACTCGTCAGATTAAAGTCGCGTGGCAGCCGTGGAATGCGCAAGCAAACGGCGTCATGTGGTCAACATCAAATGAGAACATTGCCGTTGTTGATGCCAATGGCTTTGTAACGGCAGTTTCGGAAGGAGACGCAGTTATCACCGCAACGGGTCAGGTATGGGATCCCTATCATTGGGATAATGAAACCGGCACAACGGTACCCGCTTGGGTGGATTACAGTTCGGAGTGCAAGATCAAAGTCGTGAAAGCGGAGGATGCCCTCTACGGCTTTGTTGTTGAAGATTTTTCAAACATCGGCAACCGATTCACATGGTTCACGTATGCCGACAAAACACCCACTGCAATAACATCACTCGGGAAACCCATGGTAACATATTACAATCCGACATCCGGAGAAAATGTCACTGCCAATGCGCTCTGGCAGGGCGGTGCATATTACAACGGATATGTTTACACTGTAATGGTGCAGGCACGTACCGCTCCGGACGGAACTTTCGGCGGTGCTTCGGTGCTTTATCGCAGTCCTGTTACAAAGGGTGCGGTTCCCGCTGAAACTGTAATCGGCGAACCGGAAGAAATCGGATACACCATCGGTATTGAAGTTGGAAACATCGGCTTTGATTACAACACCGGTCGTATGTACGGCGTTGATCTTACAAACGGCGGTTTGTGCATTGTGGATCTTGAAACGGGGTCGATTGACCCGCTCGGAACTTTCTCCGGCGATATTGGCGGACCCGCCATTGCAACGGCAATGTGCGTCACGGCAGAAGGAATGATCGTCATTGCAGACATGAGTTCAACTCTTTACTCTGTTGATGCCGATACTTTGTCAACAACCCGTCTCGGCAGTGCTTCGGGTGACAGCTGGTTCTATGCAGGCATGACTTATGACTACAACACCGGCAACATCTATTGGAACCCGTGCATGAACAAGGGACTTTCACCCCTCTACCTTGTCACACTCGGTCCGGACGAATGGGAACCCGAAAGGACGACCGCAACCATTATTGACATGGGCGATGTGTCAACAAAGGCCGGTGTAGAGCAAACGGTTATTTTCACCATTCCCGACAATGAACCTGAAACGCAGATCATTCCCGTTGAAAGCATTACGATAACCAACGGTGAGTCGGCTGTAGGTCTTGCCGGAGGGACGCTCCAACTCAACGTTGTGACGGAACCTCTCAGACCTACCAACCAGGTTAAAACATGGGTATCTTCCGACGAAGAAGTTGTCGTTGTCGATAGATTCGGCAAACTGACATTTATGGGCATTGGTACGGCAACCGTTACGGTTACGACGAGAAACAAAAACGATGACACATTGTACACTGACTCCATAGAGATTACGGTTCTTGAAGCAGCCGGCGAATTTAAGGCCTTCCTTAACCTCGACCAGGGAGGAACAAGCTACTATGATTTCTGGATTCACGGCAATGATTATGACCTTAGGCACATGCTTGTTGACAAGAGCATGATAAGCGTCTACTCGCTGCGTTCGGGCGTTTACTATGACGGTTACTACTATGCCTTCAATGATAAGGGAGCTTTCCTCAGGATCGATGAAAACGACCTCTCGGCTTACACGACAATAGGTACGGCGAACATTGATACTTACAATGATCAGATTACCGCACTTGCAATGGATTATGCATCAGGTACATTGTACGGCCTTACGCTTCACCATACCTACGAGTACAGCACCGATCAGGCAGTTCAGTGCCCTGCGTCGCTTGTGACGGTTGACCTGAATACCGGCAGTGTAAACGTTATTGCACAGCTCGATTTTAACAGACCTGTATATGCTCTTGCGTGTGATGCGCAGGGACAGCTCTATGCAGCAGGATCTCCTTCAAACGACTCTTCACAGACCGTTATATATACGGTGGATAAGGTGACGGGCGAGTATGAGGAGTTCATGACGATTGCAGGCGCCGGTGTCTTCACGGGCAACAACTACTACGGCAACATGCAGTACAATTCTCAGATGGCGTATGACTATGGTACGAACAGACTGTATCTCAATGCAACATACAGCACACAGGGGCTTAAGTATGCAAGCGGCGTTGTAATGATTCAGCTTGGCGAGGAACCGTATTCGGTAAATCTCGGAGGAATCAGCCTCTACACACGCGAAGGTTCATCCATTAAGTACGGTGAAGCATTCTTAGGACTTATGGCCTTCATTCCGGATGAGAGTGAGTTGCCGCAGAGCACCGTTAACGGCATATTGCTTAACAAGACTTCTGCTCGCACTTATGTAGGCGGAACTGCACAGCTTGAAGCGAGGGTACGTCCTTCAAACGCGGCAGATACGAGCGTAACTTGGACGTCGGCTGACGAAAGTATTGCAGTCGTTGACGAAAACGGTCTTGTAACCGGTGCTGCAGTCGGCAGCACTGTAATAACGGTCACAAGCAACCAAACAGGTGTATCCGCACAATGCACGGTTGAAATAGTTGAACAGCCCGGGGCTTCCTCCGTTGCATACACTGTTTCGGCAAACAGAGATGCTTTGATCGCATTCAATCCCGCTCTGCCCGCACAGACGGCGATAACCATCGCTGAATTCAGCGGCGGTTCGATGATTAAGGGTCTTGCATACGGCGATAACTTCCTGTTCTATGTCGTTGAAAGCGGAGCTTCTTATCAACTCTACCGATACGACATACTGACCCGCCAAAGCGTGAGCTTAGGCGGTCTCGAAGCATGGACGGGCATCAACGATATTGCATACGATCCGGATAACGAACTTCTTTATGCGGTCGGCGGATTCTATATGTTCCAATACAATACTGCAACTTTGCAGGCGGGCGGAACAAATTACATGTCCGGTTACATTATGGATTCCGATTACTGCACAATGGTCGGTGTTGCAGTGAAGGACGGTGCTGTTTACGCAATGGGCAATGATTGGGCAACCTCTGTTCCCAAGCTTATTAGGTACTCCGACAAGTATCTTACGGACAGGACAGTCGTTATGTCGGGCGTTGGCGTTAATGTCTATGCGGGTGCAACCGAAATGGCTTATGATGCAACAACCGATCTCTTCTACATAACGGATGCTTCAAACAACATCTACTCAATGACGGACACCGGAGAGACTCATTTTGTGGACATTCTCGGCAGCGGTATCGACATCAACGGCCTTGCTATTAACTCAACTCCGAGTTATTCTGTAAGGTACACCGATGGTGTAGATGGCGAAGTTATCTTTGCAGATCAGCAGTACTTTGCTCAGGAGGGTTCGCATACTCCGAACTTCAACGGAACTCCCATGCGTGCAGGCTATTCATTTGCGGGGTGGACACCCGAGGTTGCGGAATTTGTTACCGAAAACGTTGTATATACAGCAACGTGGACGATTAACGACTATACCATCACATTCGATGCACGCGGCGGCGAAGTCAGTCCTGCGGAAATCACAGTAACTTACGGTCAACCCGTTGGTACATTGCCTGTTCCCACCCGTGAAGGATTTGACTTCATAGGTTGGTTTGATGAGAACGGCACAAGGTATACTGATGAAACTGTTTATCTTGTTGACGGCAATATCACACTGAACGCACGCTGGTCCATGACTGCTTACACAGTGACTTTCGTTGACAGCCTCAACAACAATGCGGTTATCGGCACGCTGACTGTGGGCAGGGGAGATGTTATCGATTCGGGCGAATTCCCCGCTGCACCTGAACATCAGGGTTATGTCTTCTGCGGATGGGATTACGACGGAGAACCCGTTATGAACGATATGACAGTTTCTACCGTCTACCATTTGCTCGGAGATGTCGATATGGACGGCTGCATCAATGGCATTGATGCTCTTATGGCACTTCGTAAAGCGATGGGCATTATTGAACTCACCGAGAATCAGTGCCGCCTTGCCGATGTCGATTTCAACGGTGAGGTAATGATGAATGATGCTGTCAGGATACTGCGTCACACACTCGGCATTGAACTGCTCGGATAAGCTGTGATGCAAATAAAAAAACAGCGTTCCGCAAACGGCAGCATCGGATAAGAAAACATTGCAGAAGTAAGTAGAATCAATGTCTTTAACGGTGCGAGCACGGTGCGGAATCGAAAAAATCAAATACTGACAAGCTCAAAGGAGCTGCTGCAAACATCACTTGATTTTGCAGCAGCTCCGTTGCCGTGCTGCGCTGACCTTTCCGCCGATCCTTTCCAATACGGAATATTTCCCGTATGGGGTATGCTGCCATGGGGATGAGCAGCAAAAACAACTCACACAGGAGCAGCTCACGCAGTGTCAAAAGTTCCGCAGGGACATACATCGGAAGCAGTGTTATACCGATGATAATGGGGGTCAGGGTCAGAATGCGCACGATCAGATGCGAAACGCCGACAGATCGCTCTCTTTTTCACGACTCGAACCCCAGCATAATCCCGCCGCGCTCGGCATAATAGCTGCACAGGCCCCGCAGCGGATAGCTTTTTACATCCGCTCCCGGGAACCGATGCTGAATCTCGCTGCAAAGTTCCAGCGCAAAGGCTGCGTTCTGACAATGTCCAATTCGAACACTCCCACCCTTAAAGCCAAGCCGTTCCATCTCGTGCAGCATGAATTTCTGAGTTTTTTGATGCCCGCGGCATTTACCAAGCATCTCAAGTGTCCCTTCGGAGCCGGCTTGCCCAACAGCACGGATACCCAAAACGCCGGCCATGGCTGCCGCCAGCTTGCCGATCCGCCCATTCTGCGCAAGGTTGTGCATGGATTCCAGAGCAAAGAGCAGATGAGTTCGCTTACGATATACTTGGATAGCCCTGCACACATCGTCAAAGTCGGCGCCTGCGCACATCTCAGACCGTGCTTTTTCTATGAGGAGCGCGATCTCCGGTCCGGCCGACAGAGAATCCACCACGCAGATGCGGCGAGAGGAATCAAGCTCCTCACAATGCTTCTTTGCAGCACACGCCACGCTGTAGCTGCCGGAAAGGCTGCCGGTGATGGTGAAGGCGATTACATCGCCACGCTCACCGAAGGCATCTTCCCAATCGGCGATATTCGGACATGCACTGTAAGAACGCCCCCTGGTGCCGCGCAGTACAGTGACCATCTCGTTCACATCGAGAAAAGCGTCATCGCGGAATTCCTCCGTGTCTGTGCGTATGGTAAGCGGAACACTGACGAAGTCTGCTCCATCCAGCATGAGAAGGTCGCAGCTTGAGTCTGCGACAATACGAAACCGATTCATTGTACGTCCTCCTAACAACAAGAAGCATTTCACCCGATTTTGCAAATCGACACAGGTATTTTATCAGGTTTTTATTATTCCGTCAACAGCTTTCGAAAAACCTGTAAAAAGCTTATATAAAACAGTTGAAAGTTTAACGAAAAACATGTATAATATTTGCATGGAAAAGGAAGTGAACAGCATGATAGAGAATATTGAGGGTTTCCGCTTGCCGCGTTATGAGCAGATCCCGAACGTCGGGCTTTATCTGGAGCAGGTGGTGCGCTATGTCAACGCTCACCTTGCGCCGTTGGGGGAATCGGAGTTGACAAGCTCCATGGTGAGCAATTATGTGAAACAGGGTCTGATCCCATCCCCGATAAAGAAGGCATACACAGCGGAACACCTCGCACGACTCCTGTTCATTGCCGTAGTCAAGCCCGTTGTCCAGCTTGAAGGGCTTCGATTGATGTTCGGCATACAGGAGGATAACTATCCCCTTCAGACCGCCTATGACTATTTCTGTGATGAATTTGAGAATATGCTCGGTGCAGCGTTCGGTATAGCCCCGGCGAGAGATGGAATCGGTAAGACGCAGTCCGATGCAAAGGATCTTCTTCGCAGCACGATCCTGGCCACCGTCAACAAGGTTTATCTGGATCGATACCTGGAGGATTATCAAAAGCGGCGGGAAAAGGAGATTCACAGACAGGAATAGGAATCGGTGCAGGGCATTGTATTCATACGGTCACCTGACACATGCAAGAGGTTACTGCTTGTTATACGAGTTTATTTGCTTGTAACCGAATGTTCATAGCACTTCGCATGGCAGGAGAAAAGCATTGCACAAGCAATCTCCCAATCTTTATTCAATCTTAATACGCTGCAAATGTCCCTTATCCAACCTTAAAGTCTCCGACCGTATAATATAACGATAACAGAAATAAGGAGATGCCTTTATGCCGGAAGAGAACATTCGTCGAAAACGTCGTCTTTCGTCTTTTCAAATTATCATACTTGGCTTTGCCGGGGTCATTCTGCTCGGAACGTTGCTGCTGATGCTGCCGATCTCCACAACAGCCGGGTGTGTAACGCCATTCAATGAAACGCTGTTTACCGCGACATCTGCCGTGTGTGTGACGGGGCTTGTGGTGCAGGATACGGGCAGCTACTGGTCCGCCTTTGGGCAAGCGGTCATTCTGACGCTGATCCAGATCGGAGGACTTGGCGTTGTGACTGTCGCAGCGTCGTTTGCGCTGCTGTCCGGGCGAAAAATCTCTCTGATGCAGCGCAGCACCATGAAGGATGCAATCTCAGCACCAAAGGTAGGCGGGATCGTCCGTCTTACACGCTTTATCTTGCGAGGGACGTTTCTGATTGAACTGCTGGGGGCGCTTGCCATGCTGCCGGCGTTCTGCCGGGACTATGGATGGCGCGGCGTCTGGATGGCGGTGTTTCATTCCATATCTGCTTTTTGCAACGCCGGATTTGACATTCTTGGGACAGAAAACAATCTCTATCCGTCCCTTACCGGTTACGCCGGCAGTCCGGGAATCAATATCACGATTATGCTGCTGATCGTGATCGGCGGCATCGGATTTCTGACATGGGACGATGTCTGCGAAAACAAGTGGCGGTTTCACCGCTACCGAATGCAGAGCAAGGTGATCCTTGTCACGACATTCGCACTGATCGTCCTTCCGGCGTTGTTCTTCTTCTTCGTAGACTTTGATGTGCTTCCCCTTGGAGAGCGGATTCAGGCAGCTCTGTTCCAGTCGATCACACCGAGGACCGCGGGCTTCAACACAGTAACGCTGTCCGCGATGTCCGGTGCGTCGCAGGGCGTGATGATCCTTTTGATG
>OGQY01001496.1_pt1 | contig 15754 bp, 16 predicted proteins | sample 1553361 | NCBI WGS metagenome assembly OGQY01 (sample SAMEA2579963, study PRJEB22360) | human gut metagenome | reverse complement strand
GTATGAACGATTCGACAGGGAACTCACCACGCTATGTTATATGCACTCGTCTACATCATTAGCCATAAAACGAGCCAACCGATATTTTCCCATATTGGAACCTATATTGAAAGAAGAGAAAGTCCCGACCGATTTTTTATATTTGGCCGTTATTGAAAGTACCTTGAATCCAAAAGCCGTTTCACCGGCAAAAGCCGTTGGTATCTGGCAAATTATGCCTCGTACGGGAAGAGAATATGGACTAGAAGTAAATAACGATATAGACGAACGCTATCATATAGAAAAGTCTACTCGCGCAGCCTGCAAATATTTGAAAGATGCTTATGAAAAATATGGTAGTTGGACGACTGTCGCAGCATCTTATAATGCCGGTATGGGACGTATATCGACCGAATTGGAAAAACAACTGGCCGATCGATCGTTCGATTTATGGTTAAATGAAGAAACATCTCGTTATGTATTTCGCATTTTAGCCATGAAAGAAATATTTTCTTCTCCGGCAAAATATGGATACAAACTAAAAGCCAAACAACTCTATCAACCAATCAGATACTCGGAAATAAAAGTAGATACCACGATTAACAACCTAGCCGTATTCGCTCAATCTAAGGGCGTTTCTTATGCCCAATTAAAAGAAGCCAACCCGTGGCTTCGCTCCCGTTTCTTACCGGATAAGTCTAGAAAAGTTTACTATATAAAAATACCGATGAAAGACGATTTGTATTATACGAAACGTAAATTTACTACTTATAAAAAAGAGTGGGTGATCGACAAAAAATGAAAGCAGAAGAACAAATTGAAGTATATGGGGCTCGTGTCCATAATCTCAAAAATATAGATGTCAATATTCCGCGGAACAGTCTCACCGTTATTACAGGATTAAGTGGCAGTGGCAAATCGTCATTGGCATTCGATACTATTTTTGCCGAAGGGCAAAGGCGTTACATTGAGACCTTTACAGCATACGCACGGAATATGCTCGGAGGTATGGAGCGCCCAGATGTAGATAAAATAACCGGATTGAGTCCTGTTATTTCCATAGAACAAAAAACGACGAATAAAAACCCTCGTTCGACCGTAGGGACAACAACAGAGATATTCGATTTTTTTCGGTTGCTGTTTGCAAGGGCAGGGGAAGCATACTCTTATTTATCGGGGGAAAAAATGGTTCGTTATACCGAGGAGAAAATCATTTCTCTGATAATGGACCTATACCAGAATAAGAAAACTTATATCCTCGCTCCATTGGTTCGTAACCGTAAGGGACATTATAAAGATTTGTTCGAGCAAGTTCGGAGAAAAGGTTATTTGACGGTCAGAATCGACGGAGAGCTACGGGAAATAACGCATGGAATGAAACTCGACCGTTATAAAAACCACAGCATCGAACTGGTAATCGATAAACTAATCGTGGATAAAGACGATGAACGGCGTTTGCAGGAAAGTGTCAAGACTGCGATGAAACAAGGAGATGGCCAACTGATGGTTCTCGATGCAGAGACACAAGAAATAAGACATTACAGCCGGACATTGATGGACCCGCAAACCGGGTTGTCTTATAGTGAACCGGCTCCTCATAGCTTTTCATTCAATTCCCCACAAGGTGCTTGCCCGAAATGTAAGGGGCTGGGATATGTCAATATAATTGACAAAAACAAAATTATCCCGAATGACGAAAAATCCATCTATGAAGGAGGAATCGTTCCGCTTGGCAAATATAAAAATTCATTGATATTTTGGCAAATCGCCGCGATTTGTGAAAAATACGACAGTAGTTTGAAAACCCCTATCAAAAATCTTCCGGAAGAAGCGTTGGACGATATACTGAACGGAACAGACGAGCGTTTGCAAATTAAAAATGAATCGCTGGGAACTTCGAACTATTTTTTATCGTTCGATGGTCTGATAAAATATATAGAAATTCAACAGCAAAGCGACGCTTCATCGCAAGCTCAAAAATGGGCTGGACAATTCGTCACGACAGCTACATGCCCGCTATGCGAAGGACATCGCTTGAACAAGGAGGCTTTACATTACAGAATCGCAGGAAAAAATATTGCCGATCTAGCCGATATGGATATTTCGGAATTATACGAGTGGGTAAATCATGTAGAAGAATATTTATCTCCTCAGCAACGTAAAATTGCGGCCGAGATTCTCAAAGAAATACGTAACAGACTGCATTTCCTCGTTGATGTGGGCTTGGATTACTTATCCCTGAACAGAGCTTCTGCCACATTGTCGGGTGGAGAAAGTCAACGGATAAGATTAGCAACTCAAATAGGGTCTCAATTGGTTAATGTCCTTTATATTCTCGATGAACCCAGTATAGGACTTCATCAACGGGATAACACTCGGTTGATTCAGTCTTTAAAAGAATTAAGGGATATGGGGAATTCGATTATTGTAGTAGAGCACGATAAGGAAATGATGCTCGAAGCCGATTATATTGTAGACTTGGGGCCTCGGGCTGGACGGCTGGGAGGAAATATCGTTTTCGCCGGAACTCCGAAAGAAATGTTGAAAACCGACACTCTTACGGCTCGATACCTTACCGGTAAAAAAGAAATCGAATTTGCCCCCCAAAGGAGAACTGGAAACGGAAAAAAGATAATACTATCAGGAGCTACCGGAAACAATTTAAAAAATGTGACCGTCGAATTTCCTCTGGGAAAATTCATTTGTATCACAGGTGTTTCGGGGAGTGGTAAATCAAGTTTGATTAACGGGACTTTGCAACCTATTATTAGTCAAAAATTTTATCGTTCTTTGCAAAATCCGTTACCCTATGAGAAAATAGAAGGATTAGAAAACATCGATAAAATCGTAACGGTCGACCAATCGCCGCTGGGTCGAACACCACGGTCGAATCCGGCCACTTATACCGGTGTGTTCAATGATATCCGCACGGTATTCTCCCAGACACAGGATGCCAAAATGCGCGGTTACGGCCCGGGGCGTTTCAGTTTTAATGTCAAGGGCGGCCGCTGCGAAGCCTGTGAGGGCAACGGTATTCTGCAGATCGAGATGCACTTCCTGCCGGATGTGTACGTGCCCTGCGAGGTATGCAAGGGGGCGCGTTACAACCGCGAAACGCTGGAAGTGAAGTATAAGGAAAAGACCATCTCCGACGTGCTGAACATGACCGTGGAGGAGGCGGTGGTGTTCTTTGCCAACCAGCCCAAGATCGCCCGCAAGCTGCAGACCCTGCTGGACGTGGGCCTTGGCTATGTCACCTTAGGGCAGAGCGCCACCACCCTGTCCGGCGGCGAAGCCCAGCGTGTCAAACTGGCCAATGAGCTAGCCCGACGCAGCACCGGCAAGACGGTGTATATCCTCGATGAGCCTACCACAGGCCTGCACATTGCGGACGTGCATCGCCTGATCGAGGTGCTGCAGAAGCTGGTGGATGCGGGCAACACGGTCATTGTCATCGAGCACAACCTGGATCTCATCAAGTGTGCGGACCACATCATTGACCTTGGCCCTGAAGGCGGCAGTGCAGGCGGCGAGATCGTGGCCGAAGGCACGCCCGAACAGGTGGCAGAGGTGCCGGGCAGCTTTACCGGTCAATATCTGAAACCGCTTTTGGAAAAAGACAAGCTTCTGCAAGCGAAAGAGCAAAAATGAATAAAGCGCGTACTTTCGCAAAAATCAGACTTTTTACGAAAAAAGCAAAGAAAATTGTAAAAATCTGTTGACAAAACTGCTGTATCTGAGTATAATATTTCATGTCGCCACGCTTCGGTAGGGAAGCGGCGGTCGATATCCGGGTGTAGCGCAGTTTTGGTAGCGCGCTTGAATGGGGTTCAAGAGGCCGTGAGTTCGATTCTCGCCACTCGGACCATAAATCCAACGATTTCACGTTAGAAATCGTTGGATTTTTTTGTTTATAGGCTGGCCTCATTTGGTTTTGACCACAATTTTGACCACAATGCCAAAGATTTTATCTGGTCTAATTAGTGCTGTTCCGTCTAATTTTCAGGCCGAAAATGCCTCACTGAACAACTGGATCGCACTCTGCCGAATGGATTCCTGAACATGGAGATAATGCTCAGTCATCTCGGTGTCGGCATGGCCTACGATGCTCTGGATGGTCTGGATGTCCACGCCCAACGCCTGCATCTGCGACACATAGGTGTGGCGGCAGCTGTGCGGCGTGAGCAAGCGGACATCGCCCGCTTCTTCCAGAGATTTGCGGAATACATCCCGGAAATGGGTGGGATTGCAGGGCAAGCCGGTCTTGGGGCTTTCCCAGATGAACTGGTCGGTGGTATCCCGCAGCTTGATGGCACACGGGCGAACATTCAGCGGCACCGGAATATCCCGGATACTGTCTTTGGATTTCGGACTGCCGATGCTGACTGTACCTTTTACGACCTTTACTGCCTGCCGGATGTGAATGACAGAGCCATCTTCTTCAATAAACTGCGGCTCCAAAGCCAGAAGTTCCTGCATTCTCATTCCAGTGCCGAGCAAAAGCCGGATGCTCAAGCCCATGCGGTCATCGGGCAGCACCTTCATCAGGTGCGCGACTTCCGCTGTGGTGAAGGCTTCCTTGCGTTTTGCAGTGCCGGATGCCCGCATCTTTTCAGCAAGCCGGACCGGGTTGCGGCGCACAAGGTCATTGGCTTCTGCCTTTTGAAAGATCTGGTAGAGCATCCCTCGTGCCTTGCTGATGTAAGAATCCGAGCGGCCATCACGCCGCATCCCTTTCAGGAAGTTTTCAATGTCGATGGGGCGTATGACGGTCAAGGGGCGATGGTAAAATCCCTCTTTGAGCATTTTCAGGCAGTATTTATAGCTTTCCTGTGTCGTGGGAGCGATATTATCCCTGTGACCCTCGAACCATGTATCCGCCCAATCCTCGAAGTACAGGATCGTGTCCAGCTGGACACCGCTGATAAGCGCATCCTGATACTCTTTCAGTTTGAGCTTGACCTCCTTCTGAGTCTTGCCATAGAAGGTCTTGAAGCGCGGCGAACCATCTTTCTGGTAGCCGTCCATCATACGTAATTCCCAGCGACCATCGCTGCGGTGGCGAAGCGTACCCTCGCCGTGTGAACGTTTGCTTGGCATATTGCCTCCTTCCTGATGTCAAGTCGTTTCGGGAATAGTATAGAAAAAGAAACCTCTTGAATCAAGGATGTCAAATCAGCCATTTACGCTGTCCGTGATCCACTGAAGAAAACGGTCTTTGGGTACGACCATCCGCTTACCGATGTGGAGCGTGGGAAAGCCGTCCGAACGGAGCAGGATGTAAGCGTTGGCGCGGGAGATGCCCAGCGCAGCAGCGACATGATCGGCTGTCAGGGTGATGGGAAGCTGCTCATACGAAGTGAACTGAGAGCGCATAGAATACCTCTTTTCTCTATATGTTGTGTTGAATGAATACAGGAACACTATATATTGCACTTTGATATGTAACAAGGGGCATCTGCGGTTTGCGGATGCCCCTTGTGTATATGGGAGGAATGCCTGTGAATGTCAGAATTTCATCGGCAGCGCGTCTTTTCTGCACTTGCCGTTGTAGGCGGTGTAAATGGGAAAAACATATTTCTTCCATCCGCGCAGCTTTGCGGGGTCGTCCTGCCCGATGCGGTAAATATCGACCGGGTGGATGTTGCGCAGTGCACGGAGCAGCCGTTCTTCACTGAACTCGCCGTGGTACAGCTCCACAAAGTGCATCATGCCTTTCAGAACAGATGCCCGGAACGAATCGGGCTTGCCCTCCCATGCTGCCACGATCAGCCGCATCGTTTCACAGTAGAGCGGTTCGCCCATCTGCTTGTAGAGCCGGAAAGCCGTACCAACGCAGCCGATGCGGTAATCGGTCAGCTGCTGGCTGTCATAATTGAGACTCAACCCCACCCGGTTGGTGGCTGCGAGGAAAGCCTTGGAAATAGCATCGCCGCCTACGACCTTGGCGCGGAGCTTGATGCCAGCAGTCAGCGGAGCGGAAAAGCCGTTCTGTTCGGCAAAGAGCAGGGCTTCCTGCTCCACGGTCATGCCCGTGTACACCTTGCAGAGAATCGGCAGATCCTTGCCGCCGTTGCGGAGGATGCGCCCCTCGATGGTGTGCTGCCCATCCGTTACGATGAACTGACCGTTGCGGAAACTGACCTTCGGCTCATTTGCCACATATTCGTTGAAGTGGGCGGCAATCAGTTCCACACGCTTGCGCTCCACACCGCGCTGATACAGTTCGCGGGGGTAGACCAGCTTGCTGCTGTGGATGACCATGAGCTGGTACGGTGGGTTGACATGGATGAAGGGATTGGTGTTGTCTTTCAGGCGCATCGCATTTCCTCCTTGATTCTCCAGATGTACGTTTCGGCTTCTTTCAGGATTTCAGCAACCTGCTGCTTACGCTTCGGGATGGTGAGCAGACTTGGGTTGAATGTGAAGCTGTATTCCAGCCGCTGGATCATTGCGTGTACCGCAGCTTCCAGTTCGGTGTACAGCATCATGTCCTCGACACTCCCAGCATCCTCAAAGGATGATTTGATGGGCGTGTAGGGATAGAGGGGCGGCTTGCCGTCAACCACCTCAGGCGGCGCGTAAGCCGCCGTAGAGCGGATGATGGGTGGAAGCCGCTGAATGCTCCCCATCGGGTTCAGGGCAAGGCTGGCACGGACGGCATCATCCACCCGGTTCATTTCCTCCGGGGTGAGGTGTCCGAGAAATTTCAGCACCCTGCTCTTGTCTACGGTAAAAATCTGCTCTGCCTGAACGATGGATGGTACGGAGAGAAACTCGTTCACCAGCAGGCAGTGGGTCGGCTGGGTATACTTTTTTGCCGCCTTGCTTGTCAATGTGGCCACGATCAGCGTGGGCGAGTAAAAATTTCCCACATCGTTCTGAAGAACGACTGCCGGACGATTCCCGCTTTGTTCTGAACCGATGGCGTTGTCGAAACGGGTGAAGAAAATGTCTCCACGCTGGAATTTCCAGTTTTGAATCAAAAGCTGTCCTCCTTTTGCAATATGTACACCGCCCGCTGCACCTCCTTGGCAGTGGGCGGTGTGCTTGTTCAGCGGTTCATCACAACGTAGTCATGACCGCGCCGGGTCTGGCAGACTGTGCAAGTGTCCATGCTCCGGTCTGCGCTGGGAACAATGGCGATTTTGAACGCCTTGGATTCTACAAAACTACAAAGGCAGACACCGCAGAGCGTGCGGATGGACCGGATCATCTCCGGGGTCAGTTCCATTTCCTCGTAGATCGCTTGCTCTAAGGTGGTACGGTCGTTTTCGTTCATAAAACCTCCTATGTAGGACGAAAATGTGGATATATGGAATAAGTAAAAAGAACAGGCGTGGACGAAGACCGAAAACAGCATTCGGCCACGCCTGATTTAATAAGTTAAGGTCTCGCATATTCGCCCTCGGCTCCCTGCGAGTGGGGCATAAACATCTGGCAGCGGACTTGTACCGCTTCATTGGCATTTCAGCCACCCCGTCTGCTTTGTGACCGGGCCGCGAATTACGGAAGTATCATTATCGGAGTACCAGATGACGGAACTATTCAGTTTTCAAGGTGCGCGAGGTCGGACGTTTACCCCCGCGGTGAGTGCCGCTTGGGAAATTGTCCCTTCACTTACGAACCCAGTTGAAAGGTCAATCTGCACCCTGAAAATCAAAGTTTTTCAAAAAATTAGTGATTTTAATGATACGCTTACTTATATTCTGGTGGGCAATGCCATAAGCTTTAGATAACTCCACCGTGCTATACCCCTCATAGACATAGAGCGTCAAAAGTTTAAGGTCATCATCAGACAGCTTCTCTAATCCGACTTGCAGGCGTTCGTTTTGGACTTCACCCACCCACGCAAAGCGCGTTTTCGTTTCGTGATAGGTGTCCGTTACGGTAGTGGCTCGCACAAAGTCAGCATAATCGTTCCGATTTTCGGAATCGTCTGCACTCGGAATCTCAACATCATAACGATGGTGGGCACGATCATCATTGAATACCGCCAGATCGTACTCATACATCTTCTGGATAGCGTCCTCCTTCATGCCAGCAGCCCGGTATTCTTCCCGGAGCTTGTCCCATTTAGCATAGAAGTTACGGCGGGCATTTCCGCTATTGTAGTTCATATAAACCTCCAAATTTTCGATAAAACGTAAAAAGTCGAAAATTTGGAAGGCTAGCGATAAACACCGCAGGGGTTCACAGCCATGCGCTGCTTGTAGCCGGAGATCTTCTTCTCCCGCAGCTTGTCTACGCAGTTCATCACGTCAGTCATTTTCGTGTCCTTTCCCCCGGACTCAGGGAGGGGAAGGATACCGATGACGGAGACTGGATAGGGGTTCACGCCGTGCACTGAACCAGCCTGCAAAACGCAAAAAGGCCCGATTCCAGAGATGGGAGGTACACCCATAGACCGGTCGTTCTACCGCAGCAGACAGCGTCTGCCGGATGGTAAAACTCCGTTATGGTATCCTTAACCCTCTCTAGAATCGGGCCTTACGATATTTTTGTTCTTGGGGCTTGTCCCTTGAACTGACTACATGATAACCGAGAACACCTCAAATCACCAGTTCATCAGATGAGCTCTAAAAAGCAGCGCACAAAGCATCGTTATTTCGTACTTTTATAAAAAAATACCGTCATGTCAGATGCTCTTATGCAGCCTTACTGCGCCGTTTTATTACCGTTTAGGGCTCACTTCTTGAGCCCTTACCTCAGAAAAAATTTCAAAAAAAGAGTCGACCAGACCGTTTTATGGTCCAATCGCCTCATAGGTATATTCTGTTGTGTCCGCATTAACAGGCAGTTTTGAGTGGCGCACATCCACATGCTGCAAGGCAGACATTGACTTGTTCGATGCCCTCTTTGTAATACTCCGTCAGAATCATCTGATAGACAGTATTCTTTTGATTGTTGAAATCCAGCGTGATTCCGCACATCCTCAACAAATCACCGCTTACAGGTGGCGGAAGGTGCAGTGCCACCGAAATGGCAACGATCTGCTCCACACTTGCATCCTGTCCTGCACGAAGCCGCTTTACCGTAGATACAGAGAGCCCAGACTCTGACTCCATCTGTTCCACAGACATATCCCGGTCGTTCATCAGCAGCTTCAAGGCCTCTCCAAACCCTACCCCCGAAATCGTTCTGCGTATTGCCAACGACCATTGAACCTCCTCCGCAAACGCAACTGCAGCTGCCAATCCCTGTTCGGCAGTTTTCTGCGGCAACTGACGGCAAACCGAGTTGGCACTGACGGTTTCCACCTTGATATCCGTATTCTTATGTACATCGGATGCCACCTCGGTTCACCCCCTTCCATACTGCAAATGCAAACAAAAAAAGACCGGAGATGCTAAGACTCAGTGACTTGTTACAAGTACACTATCCTAGCTTCTCCGGTCTTTGTATATACAAAGATTCCGATTGCGAAGTCAGATTGAATTGAAATAACAGTCCAATTCTCGAATGAGCATACTTATCCCCTTACATAATTCACAAAAGCAGTTATTTTAGAGTTATCTACCTAGAGTTTTTATAATCCTGTAAAAAATCCCGTTACTATTGCTTTTCTAATTATGTATTTTGGATTCGTATACCTTAAATTCAAAAATCCGTTTCAGCTTTTACCAATCACATATACCTTTTCGCTGAAACTCACAGACTGCTTATATTATTTTTACTGTTTCAATTCAGAGTCTTAATATACCTCGCATCTTCGGTTTTCCTTTCTGTTCAATTATGTTGTATTGCATTTACACTATGGAATCGAGATGATGGGTCAAAGCCTCCTTTGGGCTCAAATCCCATGGTGATTATAGCACCAAAATTTTCCAGCGTAAATATCTTTTCGACAAGTTTGGACAGAGTTCCAAAGCCGATGTCCCATTTTTGTGCAAGTTCACTTATGCGCCCCTATAAACGCAAAAAAGCCGGAATAAACTCCTAAAATCCGAAATAATTTCAGATTTTTTGAAGTCCACCCCGGCTTACTACGCGTTCTGAGCAGCACCAAACAGGCAGCAATTCAGTTTTAAACTGGTTCACACGGTCTCCCGATAAGCCAAGTGTGCAGATTCGCATCTGGCTCTTCTTGTCCTCATCCTCAAACAGTGCAAATGAGCCGTGTATCCTTCTCCGGCAGGGAGTTGAACACACGGCTCATCATTTTAGGTTCAGAATCTCAAGAAGCTCGACAATCCTGTGCCGTCTCTCGGGACAGTGAAGCATTTCCTCTTTCCCTTAAGTACTCGTTCACCTCATCAATTGACCTCATATACATACAGTTAAGAATCATCAAATGTGCTAGCTGTTCTTTGGTCGCAGCCAAGCTAAAACCCGCTTTTGCTATGAGCGCAAACGAAAGCCATGGAGGAAGGTGCATAGCAACGCATAGTGCAACCACGTTTTTCTCAGAAAAACTTTCAACCTTTCCATTTCTATAGCGACCGATCGTTGACTCAGACACCTTTGATTCAAAGGCCAGAGCCTCTTGCGTAAATCCGAAGCGTTTCATCACATATCGTAGTGCTTCCGGGAAGCAAGCAGGCATATTCGCTAACACCCTGCGTTCTTCTTCAGCCTTCTCATTCTCAGACAACCTTTCCTCCGGGTCTATAATATGATAGTAGTTTTTGATCTCTGTTTGATTTTTTTCAGCATGCGAGGGCATCCAAATCCCTCCCACGTCCGAAACTACTCAAGGTAGCCTCAAACGTGGGAGGAATGGGCATAGCGGTACTCATTGGATCAGTAGTCAAACCCGCAGTCGCGCGACTGGCCTTTTTGACTCTATTAACCCATAGCATATGCAATTGCGCATAAATCTGTGCACACTTAGCCTTTCTAATGCGTCTGATCAGTTCTCGCATCCTTTCCAATTCGAGAATTCTTTCATAAACGCACTGATACTCCACAGAATCCGGTGCCAGATCATCAGCAATATGAAGCAATGACTGAATCCGCTTATTGATTCTGTTCTTTTCTTGCTTCAAACATAATAAGCTGACTGCTCTAGCAACTGCCTCAAAAACTAAGCCAGTTGCTGATTTTCGACAAATGATGTACATTTGCACATTCACCTGCCCTTTTCATGTAGTACGGTAAACCGCCAGTTTTATTATATCACATTCCATCTTAAAACAAAATATGTCTCGTTTTCTTATTGCTTCGCCATCTTCTCCTTAGCCTTGTCCGGCACGTCGATCAGACCAAAGCGGTAGAACAACCCATAGATATACGACACACCCCGGATATCTCCCAGCGCCTTGGGTCTGTCCACTACCTCTCCGATTTTACCGATATTGTGATACGCCAGCAGCACAGAACTCCAAGCAAGGCTCTTGCTGTCCTCTCTGCGGTCGATCCACAGCTCCTTGGTGAATTCATCTCCCCTGCCCTTCTTCAGCGTATATGTAAAGGGCAAGCCGGACATCGTCTTGAACTTGTATCCCCGAAAAGCCACCACACACTTCCAGAGATTCACTTCGCAGGGATCCTTCCTCAGCGCAACCACAGCTCGGTAGTGTCGCTGTCTCTCTGCCCCGGCACTGATATTCGCCGCTTCAGCTTCCTCCGGGAAGTACACGCCTTTCTCATACGGCAGATAAGAGGTCACAGAGGAACGGGACAGCTGCAAAGCCGACATAGTGGAGGTGACAGCAGCAGAATAACTCTGCGTGCTTCTAAAAGAACCGAACGTCTGCTGGACGAGCTTTGCCGTGTCTGACTCGTAGACCCCGGCTGTGATGAGCAGCTTCCGAACCTTGATGGGGTTGAGGGACAGGGCGTCTGCAATGGCTTGCAGGCTCATTTTGTCCGTATAAAGTTCAGTAGCTGCTTTCATCTGCTGTGCCAGGTTCTTGGCTGAACTGTACTCTGGTTTTGATGGCTTCCGCCCTCCACCGGGCTTGCGCGCGCGTGTATTACTCACTATTTTTTACCTCGTTTTAATTTCCATCATAAACTATATATCGTGCTCAAAAATATGCCGTGTGAACTTCTGGAGTTCAGTCCACACGGCTGATGAAAATTATTCTTTAATTGCGTTACTTCAGGTCGCGTTCATCTCTTTTTACACGTCCAGCATCGGTAATAATATAAAGCGGATCATCTAAATCATTCGTTCCAATTTGTATGATATAGCCATTTTCAGCACAGGCATCAATCATTGCTTCTGAAAATCCTTTCCCGATTAAAAACTTTCGACAAACTTTCTGACCGCCTGCCGAAATCATATGAAGAATTTGAAAATACTTATTAGCATCCATGATTTTGTGCTCCTTTTTTCATTATCAAACTCAGAAATATATCAATTAAGTCTTCCTAGTTATACGGCGACTGTCCATTTTCATACATTTGTTTGCTCTTTTTGTGAACCTCCTTTCTTCTTCTTGATCTATAAATACCGGATACATTACCACTTTGGATGGCATTGCGTAAGAATCTTCTTTCGTAGGCTGAACCAATGTTCCCTGTACTTTTGATATTCGTCCGAATTCATATTTCATAAAACTCCTCCATTCTCTTCATAAAAGGTCGAAATTCTCTAATCATCTTATGACTCTTCTGCTCATCTGTTGCGCAATTATATAACTTTCAATCAAGCTATACAATACATCTGCAACAAATGCCGTTGTATGATATAATCCGAATCCAATATGTAACATCCATAAATATCTGCAATTTTTGATGACACACCAGACTTTCCAGAAGCCGGTGGCCCCATTACATAAAAGGCCTTTGACTCTTGCCGTGCCACTGTTTTCGGTGCTGCACCGCCTTTCCCCAAGCATATTTCATCATCATTGTCCAGTCGTGACCATTTGAAGAGTTCATCAACAATGCGTTTCCGAAGCTCTAATCGAACATCTTCTTCTCGATACTCAAAATCTCGATTATCTCGGTGTGTGAATGTTGAAAAGAAGCGATAGTCTCTTAGATTGCGTTCAGCGGATGCTATCCGGTTTATTGCTTTTCTTTTTTTTCTCTTTTCTTGGATTCCCAATATTCCGTCCACAAATTGTTCTACCTGGATGTCTGTGTTCAGTTCCCTGCTGAAACCTGTTATAAAGCTCCTCATTTCTTTTTCTGTTGTTTTCTTATTCTGATTTTTGTATGTGTACGGATATCATAAAATAATTGAGAGCTTTAACTACAGCATCAAATGTCTGGTACACCATTTCAACGACACACGGAAGACGCATTTGCTACGTGGTCGGCTCTCTCCCCGCGAAATATAACAAAAATGTCGCTATCAAGCCATGTTTATCCTATTTTTGCATTTCTGAAGTTCATCTAGGATTCCGGGGTATGTTTTTCTTACAAACCCCACATATTTTCGATTTAGCATTTCTCCATGAACTGCTCTATTAGCAATTCTAACAATTTCAATCAACGTATCGGTTGTTGTAGAATCAAGCAGACCCCTTTGGTTTAAAATTCTTGCCATTGAGATTGTTGTCATGCGAGTTTGAGGTTCAAATCTCAGCAGCTCAATGCATTCCCTTAGCGCCATCTCGATATCATATCGTATTTTAAACAGTTCCACATTTTGTTCCGAAGCCGTGCCTTCCTCTCTGGGCACTTCATTAGTTTTTTCATTATTTTTTTGTGCTGTCAAAGTTTGAATCGCATTTGTAAGTTCCTCTATTCTGCTTTCCGAAGGCAGTGGGTTCCCATTTATCGTCAGCTGATTGGTTGCATTATTTGAAACCTGAATCTGCATAACAAGCTGTTGCAAGTTGTTGAGGCTGTCTTTTACCTCTTTATTGCTTTTTTCAACAGCTTCCTCAACTTCTTTCTTGACTTTCACACCAAAAAACTCTAGCTCTGTAAAAAGTGGAAGCACCAACAGTATTGCCCAAACAATGAAAACCGTACTAATCAGACTTGCATCATTAATTTTGTCTATTGCGAAATGATTGCAAAACAAATATACCGTACTTGCCACAACAAGAATGAAATACCATATATGCTTGATTTTGTTCTTAAAAAACGGAATAACTCTATCCCGCAGTATTTTCCTTATGTATTCCATACTGGTTTTCCTCACATTAGCAGCTGTCGACGCTGTGACTATTCCAATCCATCCGCCCATCGTATTACCGAACACGTCATCGAACTCTGCGATGCCAAGTCCCGTAACATACTGGGTTGTTTCGATCGCCACAGATATCACGAAGGGAACCAGCAACGCCCACTTCTTTTGAAACCATCTATACAGCCCCGTTCCAAGCGGAATGAAGAGCCAGATGTTATTGATAACCCCCACCCTCACGGACTGCTCTTTCAAGAACTTCCCAGCATAGGAAAAGAGGAAAAAGTTCGTTCTTGCATCCCCTGACTCACGGAACATCAGTGTTTCATAAAGGATGAAAGCTACATAAACAATCGTCAGTACTACGCTTAAACTCTTCGGAAGAACAATCATCAGCAAACAGACAACGCAGCCAAAAACAACCACCATACATGGGAAGCCATTCAGAAGGTTGTCCACACACAGCATAATGTTGCCGTTTTTGTCAAGCAGAAGGTTCACATCACCACTGCGCTTGATGCCGTACTGCCCTTTAGACAAAGCCTTTGGGTTGCCATTCGCATCAAAATACATATCCGTATCTGCTGTGCCGTCTCTATGATAGGTACGTTTGAGGATGGTATAGCCTGCATTGGTAGGGGCGGGGTTGCTGTCTGCGTCAAGATAGGTGATTTGGTCGATGTATCCTTGCTCGTTGCGCTGGTATAACTCGCCATACTGACCAAGCGAAGACCTCGCCGGGTTTCCTTCTGTGTCAAAGTACTGCTCACCGACAACGGTTCCATTCCCATCACGCTGATATGTCTTAATCGCATATCCAGATGATATACACACTGCATGTCCATCTTTATCGAGAAATGTCAAACTAATGTTCTGCCCTTCAGCATTATACTCACGATGAAGCCCATAGTATCCACCGGAGCACTGTACCTGCTGTCCGTTTAAATCGTAGTAGAAATCATCGGAAGCCCTGCCATCAACCTGCGTTCTGACAATAGTAGAATAACCATCACTGCGTATTATTGGATTACCTTCGGTATCAAGATATGTTATCGCAGTACCGGTTTCATCGTATTTATACGATAATCCGTAATAATCCCCATACCTTGCCACAGGGTTTCCGCTTGCATCAAGATAACGTTCCTCCACAACTCGACCGTTATCATCTCGCATTCTACACACAGTCGCATAGCCCATATCAATAGCTTCTGTGATTACTCCATCAAAATTCACATAGCTTGTGCTGGTCACGCTTCCATCTACGGTTTCTCGGATACTCAGCTCTGAGGAAGTATATCCTGCATCGTGGTCAACATCCGCATCAGGCAGCAACGCCAAGATAGACAGAAGAACCACAGATGCAATCAGCAGGATTCCGCATCCTCGTTTCAGGTTTGCACTCAAACTCCGTAGCCTCTGCTCTTAATGGTCTCTACGACCTGAGAGACATACTTCTGGCAGGTGTCGTGGTCAGCGGCTTCCACCATCACGCGCACGACAGGCTCAGTACCAGACTCACGCACCAGAATACGACCGGTATCGCCCAGTGCTTCTGCCACAGCCTTGACTGCCTCCTGCACCGCCGGGTCGTTCTGCGCAGCCTTCTTGTCGGTCACACGGACATTTTCCAGAACCTGCGGGTAGATCTTCAGCGGCTCAGCCAGCTTGCTCATGGGAACCTTCTTTGCCAGCATGACTTCCATCATCTTCAGGCTGGTCAGGATGCCATCACCAGTGCTGGCG
>OGQY01001462.1_pt1 | contig 15997 bp, 9 predicted proteins | sample 1553361 | NCBI WGS metagenome assembly OGQY01 (sample SAMEA2579963, study PRJEB22360) | human gut metagenome | reverse complement strand
ACATAGAAAGAGCCTTAATATCTTCCGCAATACTACTGTATCGTTCAGATATTAAAGCTCTTTTTATTTCTTTTATTTTTCTTTTCTTATACCACAGCTTCTATGATCGTCTTAGAATCCACTTCTACCTGCTGCACTCCGATTTCTTTCTTCTGATTTTTTTTGTCTTGTTCTGTAAAAAATACATTTTATCGTCCACTCTCCGCCCTGCCCTCCTTGAATTTTCTCCTGAAAAATGGTATAACGTTAAATGTATAATGATTAATCTGTTAATTCTAATTAATCAATTCGCGTTACTGTCTGATTTCTTAAGACGGTTAAAAATTAATTCACACTGAGGAGAAGAAAATGACGAACATCGAAATGTTAGAAAACACACTCCCGATTGCACCTCTGAAACTGATTGCTATGGAGAGCTGCAAACCTCTGGGACAGAAGGTAAATGATTATATTGTTTCCTTCCGTGAGAACACGATCAACGAAGTAACAGAATCCCCACTTTACAGAAACTATAAGGCCAACAATTACCAGGTAGACTGTAGTTGTCCGAGATTCGGTTCCGGTGAAGCTAAGGGTATCCTGAAAGAGACAATCCGTGGTACTGATCTTTTTATCATGACTGATGTATGCAACTACAGCCTGACCTACACAGTAAACGGACATCTTAACCATATGTCTCCAGATGACCATTATCAGGATCTGAAGAGAATTATCGCTGCTGCAACAGGTAAGGCTCGCCGTATCAATGTTATCATGCCTTTCCTTTACGAAAGCAGACAGCACAAGCGTACAAGAAGAGAGTCTCTGGACTGTGCTCTTGCACTGGAAGAACTGGACGCAATGGGCGTTTCCAACATCATTACATTTGATGCTCATGACCCACGTGTACAGAATGCAATTCCACTTAGTGGATTTGACAGCTTTAACCCACAGTATCAGTTCTTAAAAGCACTGTTCCGTGAAGTACCAGATCTGAAAGCTGACAAAGAACACCTGATGATCATCAGCCCGGATGAAGGAGCTATGCACCGTGCAGTATACTTCTCTAACGTACTTGGTGTTGATATGGGTATGTTCTACAAACGTCGTGACTACTCTACAGTTGTAAACGGAAAGAACCCGATCGTTGCCCATGAATTCCTCGGTGATGATGTGACAGGAAAGGATGTTCTTATCGTTGACGATATGATCTCTTCCGGAGAAAGTATGCTTGATGTTGCAAAACAGCTGAAAGAGCGTAAGGCCGGACGTGTCTTTGTATGTACAACATTCGGACTGTTCACAGACGGATTTGATAAATTCGATGAGTATTACAATAAGGGATATATCAGTAAAGTTATTACAACAAACCTTACATATCTCCCACCGGAACTTTATGAGAAACCTTACTTCGTAAAAGCTGATATGAGTAAATTTATCGCACTGATCATTGATTCCCTGAACCATGATGTGCCGATCAGCTCTGTTATCAGCCCGACAGATAAGATTCATGCTCTTCTTGAGAAGCGTGAAAAAGGACTTCTGTAAAAATCCATAAAAATACCTGCAAGATGTCAAAATTGATATCTGCAGGTATTTTTTTAATACTTAAATTATTTTATTTCATCTCCGCAACGCGGTCCTGAATTGTCTTATTGAAATTCTCAATCTGTCTGGAATAAGGCTCATTCATGAACTTGCTGTTCAGCATGAAGTCTGCTGTTGCAAGGTTGTTCGCAACCGGAATATCATATACTACTGCAATTCTAAGAAGTGCCTTAACGTCCGGGTCATGTGGCTGTGCCTCTAACGGATCCCACAGGAAGATCATGAAATCAATCTGTCCTTCTACGATCTTCGCACCGATCTGCTGGTCTCCACCAAGTGGACCACTGCAGTATCCTTTTACCGGAAGTCCTGTTTTCTCTGCGATCAGACGGGCTGTTGTTCCTGTTCCGCATAGGAAATGTCCCTGTAATACTTCTTTATTTCTATCACACCATTCAATCAGTTCTTTCTTCTTTCCATCATGGGCTACGAGTGCAATGTGTTTCGCTTTTCCAATTTCCATTGTTACAAAATTATCTGTAAGCATTTTCGTGTCCTCCTTCAAGTCTTCCTGTTGTTGATTTTTATATTCTTCAACAGTTTTTTCTCTGATGTCTATTATATTTTCTTTTCCCTGTTACTTCAACCTGTTTTGTTGATTCTTAACAGAATTTTTACGGTTACCATTCACAAATTTTTACTCTTCCGTATTTCGATGTTCTTCATCATAGAATTTCATCAACGCCTGTGTTCCGAGATCTCCGTATCCTTCCTGCTCAAGTTCTTCGTAATTGGCAAGAACCATACTGAGTACATCAAGGGAAAGTCCTTTTCTGTTCGCTTCGATCAGTGCAAGCTTCATATCTTTGATGAAGTGTTTCATAAAGAATCCCGGTGCATAATCATCTTTTAAGATCTTTGGTCCGAATGTGTCAAGCTGCTTGCTTCCTGCTGCCCCTGTCGCAACGGACTTCATGAATACTTCCGGATCCAGTCCCTGTTCTTTTGCATAAGTAAGTGCCTCGCACACACCGGACAGTGTTCCGGCGATCATGATCTGGTTCGCCAGCTTGCAGTGCTGTCCGCATCCAGCCTTCCCCTGATAATTAATGTTTGTTCCCATTGCCTCAAAGAGTGGCATACAGGCTTCGTAATCTTCCTTTTCCCCACCAACGAGAATGGACAATGTTCCGGCTTTCGCTCCTGTATCTCCGCCTGTGACAGGTGCATCCATCACATGGAAGCCTCGCTTTGTGCCTTCCGCGTAGATCTTCTCAGCAATCTGCGGACTTGTTGTTGTCATATCGATCAGATAAGCGCCTTCCTTTGCACTGTCTAAGATATTCCCCTCATCAAAGTATACTTCTTCTACATCCTGTGGGAAACCGACAATTGTGATAACTGCATCACAATCCTGCACGCAATCCTTGATCGACTCATGGAACTGTGCTCCTTCGCCGATCACATCTTCTACTTTACTCTTTGTTCTTGCATAGATATGTAATTCAAATCCGGCTTTCATGAGATTTCTGACCATAGATTTTCCCATGATTCCTACACCGATAAAACCTACTTTATTCATCTGCTTTATTCCTCCTGTCTAAGATAGCTCCCATGTGATCACACAGGAGCCATTCTTAACATTTTTATTTCCGATTATCTTTCTTCTTTTGTCACAACTTCGCCCTGTTTTTTGTAAATGCTGTTTGCCGGAACGAATCCACGTACAGAGGAAAGTGGATAGATGTTACTGTGATTTCCAACAACTGTTCCCGGGTTCAGAACGCTTCCGCATCCTACTTCTACTTCATCTCCGAGCATTGCGCCGAACTTCTTCATACCTGTCTCAATCTTCTCTTCTCCGGCTTTTACTACAACAAGCTTCTTATCTGATTTTACGTTAGATGTAATTGATCCGGCTCCCATATGAGATTTGTATCCAAGAATAGAATCACCTACATAATTATAGTGCGGAACCTGAACTTTATTAAAGAGGATCACGTTCTTAAGCTCTGTAGAGTTTCCTACAACAGCCCCTTCTCCTACGATCGCATTTCCACGGATAAATGCACAGTGACGAACCTCAGCATCCTTTCCGATGATTGCCGGTCCATTGATAAATGCAGTCGGAGCAACCTTTGCAGATTTCGCTACCCATACATTTTCTCCGCGTTTCTCATATTCATCCTCACTCAATGTAGCTCCAAGTTCAAGGATGAAGCTACTGATTTTCGGAAGTACTTCCCACGGATAAGTAACTCCGTTGAATATGTCTTTTGCGATTGTCTGGTCTAATGAATAATTTTCTTTTACTGTTAATGCTTCTAACATGGTAATTCCTTTCTGCCGGCTAGAACCGACTTACATTTATGTCTTATTATTGTGTCATTTACTTCTGCTGCCTGTTTTTGTTCTACCTGTCGTTTTATTACTATTTACAGACGGATAAAACCCAGCGGCTTTTTCATAGCAGGCTCTAAGCTGATATTGATTGTTCAACCCTTTCACCCCAACGGTTCTGCTGGTAATGAAATGATCGAGTTTTCTCATATATTCATCTGATGTGATGGAACCTTCTGCCACATAGTTCAGCCCCTTCTCCCAGCTTGCTGTAAGTTCCGGGTTCAGGAGTGACCGGATGGAATGATCAACAACATCATAGATCATCTCTCCCTGCAGCGTCGGTGTGATCACCTGTGTCTTCTTGTTCAATGCGAGATACTTGATATTCACAAGCTTTTTCAGAATCTCTGCTCTTGTCGCACTTGTTCCGATTCCGCTTCCTTTGATCTGGGCACGAAGTTCTTCGTCCTCGATCAGCTGTCCTGCATTCTCCATTGCCAGGATCATGGAACCGGAATTGTAACGCTTCGGAGGTGATGTCTCTCCTTCTTTGATATCCAATGCTCTGACCTGAAGGACTGCACCTTTCTTTAATGACTTGATCACTTCGAACAATCCGGTGTCCAGACTTTGATTGGAAGAATCGAGTCCTGCCTCGTCATTTGTATCATTGTTATTATTCTCACTGTTTCCATTACTGCTATCTTTTGTGGCTGTCTGAGAAGCTTTCTTCTTCGGAATGCCTGCCACTTTCAGATAACCTTCCTCAGCAAGTACTTTGAAGCTTGAGAAGAAGCTTTCTTCTTTGATCTTCGTCACGATAGCAACCTTCTGGTAAACTGCCGGCGGATAAAAAATACTCAGGAATCTTCGCACGATCAGGTCGTACACACCCTTCGCAGTAGATGAAACAGTACTCAATGCATTCAACCCTTGTCCTGTAGGAATGATTGCATAATGGTCTGTGATCTGCTTGTCATTCACATAACGTGTCTTGGCAAGTGTCTTATAGCTTCCGAAATTCAGGATATCCTGCATATATGGTGCCGCCATCGGATATTTTGACAGCCCGTTCAGATTTCTTGTGATTTCCTTTGCCACTGCGGTAGACAGAACACGGGCATCTGTTCTCGGATAAGTCACAAGTTTTTTCTCATACAGCTCCTGCACGATTCGCAGTGTCTCATCCGGACTGATCTTAAATCTCTTAGAACAGTCGTTCTGAAGCTCCGCCAGGTTATATAAAAGAGGGGGATTCTTCTTCTCTTTCTTTTTCTCAATCGACTCGATCCTGCAGTTCAATCCTGACTGTCCCTGTATTCCTGCTACATTTACAGACTCGTCATCCGGTGTCTGCAGGTATTGAATCAATTCTTCCGCTTTCTTGCGCTCCTTGAATCCATTTTCCTTATAAAGGTCATAGGACTCAAAATAGCGGGAGCCTTTCACTGCTCTCCACTCACCCTCGAACGTATGCCCCTGTGCATCAATTGTGCTGAGTACACGGTAAAACGGTGTCTTGACAAAATCACGGATCTCGCGTTCTCTACGCACAACCATGCCAAGAACACACGTCATAACGCGTCCTACAGATACAACGGAATACTTCGTTTGCAGAAAATTTGAAATACTGTTGCCATATTTCAAAGTCAGCAGACGGGAGAAGTTGATTCCCATCAGATAATCTTCCTTGGCGCGCAGGTATGCAGATGCTCCGAGGTTATCATACTCTGACAGATCTTTGGCTTCACGGATTCCTCGAAGAATCTCTTCTTCTGTCTGGGAATCAATCCACACTCTCCGGCGCTTTTTTCCTTCCACGTGTGCTTCCTGTTCTACGAGACGGTAGATATATTCTCCCTCTCGCCCGGAGTCGGTACAGACATAGATCGTATCGACATCTTCCCGGTTCAGGATCCCGCTGACGATCTGAAACTGTTTCGCCACTGACGGAATGACTTCGTATTTGAATTCTTCCGGGATAAACGGCAGTGTCTGCAAGTTCCATCTCTTAAGTGCCGGATCATATTCCTCCGGATAGCTCATCGTCACCAGGTGACCTACGCACCAGGTGACAATGGCTTCGTCTGACTCAAGATATCCGTCCCGTCGTTTTGTATTTAGTTTCAATGCTTTTGCGAATTCCTGGGCAACGCTCGGTTTCTCCGCAATGTATACTGATTTTCCCATAAACTAGTTATCTATCTTCCATTCCATTATTTTACACGAAATCTGTAAGCAGTACGAGTATCATATTTCTCACCTTTCTTACAGATCGGTCCCGGGAAGTTTTCATGGTGGATTGCATCCGGATAGTACTGTGTCTCCAGACAGATTGCATCTCTCATCTCATAAACCGCTCCGTCTCTTCCTTTCACTCCGTCAAGGAAGTTCGCAGTATAGATCTGCACACCCGGAAGATCTGTCAGTACGCTCATATGGATTCCACTTTCATCCCCGGCCACTTCTGCTACTTTATCAAATTCGCCTTCATTTTTCAATACCCAGTTGTGGTCATAACCTTTTCCGAATACCAGCGGTTCATAATCTGCTTCAATGTCTTTTCCGATTGTCTTATCTATTCTGAAATCCATCGGAGTTCCTTCCACACTGCGGATCTCACCTGTCGGAATGGATGCTGCGTCTGCCGGTGTAAATGCATCTGCATTCAGCCATAATGTATGATTCAGAACATCTCCGCTCTTATGTCCGTTCAGGTTAAAGTAACTGTGATTTGTCATATTGATGATCGTATCCTGATCCGGTTCTGCTTCGTAGTGGATCATCAAAGTATTCTCTTCATCCAGGGAATACGTCACTTTCATAACAAGTGCTCCCGGATATCCCTGATCTCCATCCGGGCTGTCCATCTCAAATGTTACATGGGTATCATCTGCGTCCGCAACCTTCCACAATCTTCCGTGATAGAAATCAAGTCCGCTGTGTAAGTTGTTCTCTCCGTCATTCTTTGTCAGGTGATATTCTGTTCCATTGATCTCGATCACTGCCCCACCGATACGATTTGCGTTACGTCCAACAGATGCTCCGAATGCATTTCCAAGTCCGGCTTCATATCCGGTTGCATCATCATATCCAAGTGTCACTTCTACCGGATTGTTATCCTTATCCGGAACAAGTACGCTTGTCAGTGTTGCTCCGAAGTCGGATACACTGATCTGCATTCCGGCTTCATTTTCCAGTGTATATACGGTAGCCAATTCCCCTTTCGATGTCTTTCCAAAGTCTTTTTTCTGTAACGGTTTCATCTTTCTCTGCTCCTCCATCTCTCGTCCTTCTATTGTTTTTTTCTGAAAATCTTCAGTACGGTTGTTAAGAATCCTTCTTTTTTCTTCTTCGGCACATTGGCTGCAGCCGGACGTTGTGCCTGTGATGCTTCTCTCATAAAGGTCTCCTGTGCATTCACAAGACTTGCTCCGTCTTCCACCGGTTTCTTCACATATGTTCCGTCACTTGTCATCGCGCGAGCTTTCACATTGTCAGAAAGCATTACATGAAGCTGATGGAACAGGCGTTTCCGGATCTCTACATCATAGACCGGGCACGCGACTTCTACACGCTTCTCTGTATTTCTTGTCATCATATCAGCAGATCCAATATAAACTGTTGCATCTGCTCCTTTTCCGAAGACGAAAAGTCTTGGATGCTCCAGATATCTTCCGACGATACTTGTCACACGCAGATTCTCTGTCTTTCCCTTGATTCCCGGGAGGATACAGCAGATCCCACGCACGATCAGATCTATCTTCACCCCTGCCTGAGATGCTTCTGTTACTTTTCGAATGAAATCCATGTCCGTAACAGAATTCATTTTCATAATGATTCTTCCGTTCTCACCTTTTGCAATTTCTTCATCCATCAAGGCAAGTACTTTCTGTTTCAGGCTTGTCGGTGAAACAATCAGATGCTTGTAAACTCCATTCAGATTACTGATCGACATATTCTGGAAAAAGACTGCTGCGTCTTCACCAATCTCTTGTCTGCTTGTCATCAACGAGTAATCGGTATACATCTTCGCTGTCTTTTCGTTATAATTTCCGGTTCCAATCTGTGTAATGTAATGAATTCCGGTACGGTTTCTGTATGTGATCAGGCAAATCTTGGAGTGTACCTTATAACCCTCGAATCCGTACAGAACACGGCATCCAGCCTCTTCCAGACGCTCGGACCAGTCAATGTTGTTCTGCTCATCAAAACGTGCTCTCAGCTCGATCAGGACCGTAACCTCTTTTCCATTCTCAGCCGCTGCACAGAGATATTCTACAAGTCGTGCTTTCTTCGCCAGACGGTAGATTGTGATCTTGATCGTCAGAACTTCCGGGTCTGTTGATGCTTCTTTGATCAGCTGGAGGAACGGTTCCATGCTTTCGTATGGATAGCAAAGGAGTACATCTTTCTTCTTTATCTGCGGAATCACCTTACCCTCTGCAAGCATGGAAGACGGCTGCGGAGAAAATGGTACATCCACGAGCGTTTTTTTCTTCGAATCCGGAAGTTTATCAGCGATTGCAAAGATAAAGTCCAGCTTCATCGGCATCTTTGTTCGGAAAATACATTCCGGACGGATATTGAATTTCTCACAGAAATATTTCTCCATCTCTTTACTCAGAGAATTGGCTGCCTCAAGACGGACAACAGCCATCCTTCTTCTCTTATGAAGTGTCTCCTGCATCACATGACGGAAATCTCCGCTATCTGCATAAGCTTCATCATCCGGTGATACATCTGCATTTCTTGTTACACGGATATAGTTCTTGTCTGAGATCTGATACTGGTCAAAAACAAGATCAATAAATTCCAGGATAATCTTTTCCATACGGATATAACGGATGTCATACCCCGGAAGATAGAGAATATTAGAAATATATTGTGGTACCGGGATGATTCCGAGCATCGTCTTGTCTCCCTGCTTCAGATTTGCAACCACATACAGTTCTTTACTTAACAGATGTGGGAACGGATGGTTCGCATCTACGATCTGTGGGGAAAGCACCGGCATTACTTCTTCTTTGAAATATTTCTTTACAAACTTCTTCTCCTGCTGTTCCAGTTCCTTGAAGTCAAGACCGCAGACACCATACGGACTTAACTGTTTCTTGATCTCTGCATATGTCTTATCGCGTTCCTTGTAAAGTGGGGAAACAGCTCGATAAATTGCATCTAACTGCTGTTTTGCTGTCATACCGGATCGCTGATCAATCTTTTTGCTGTCTGCTGATGCCATATCATACAGACTTCCTACGCGGATCATAAAAAACTCGTCTAAGTTGCTTGTGAAAATAGCTACGAATTTCATACGTTCCATCAAAGGAACTGTCTCGTCCCGTGCTTCTTCGAGAACGCGCTGATTGAACCGAAGCCACGATAATTCACGGTTCTGAGTTTCTTCTAAAATCTCTCTCATATAACTCAACTCCCTTTTCTCTCTTCTTTTAACAAGTCGATTTATTTTTATTACTGTTCAAGATACTTCAGCATTTCTTCTGTCTTTCGCTCCATCAGATGATATCCATGTTCATAAAATGCATACAGGACATCCGGATGCTGTTCGAGTCGTGATACTGGTTTCACATGTGGACGAAGGACATAAATCTCTCCACGCTTCTCAAGCTGGTCCAGATAATTCATCGTTTTATTATAGATAAAACTTCTTCTGAAGATTGTCCGGACTGCATTCGGATAGGACTTATATGCCTGTCTGTAAAGTTTCTGCACTGCCGGTGAGATCACTTTCTTACGATAGCCCTGATTTCTCGTCAGGATCACTATGATCTTCTCATTCCCAAGCTTCTGTGCACGACGGATCGGAACAGAATCTGCAAGTCCGCCATCCAGATACGGGACACCGTCAATATTCACCATCGGAGTCACAAGCGGCATACTGCTTGATGCACGACAGATCTTCATCAATCGGTCAGGATCTTCTGTTTCCGTCATATATTCTGCATTTCCAGTCAGACAGTTTGTCGTTACCAGCTCACAGTGCATCTCTGACTGAAAATATGTATCAAAATCAAATGGGATCAGTTCATTCGGATATTTATCAAAAATCAAATCCATATTCATCAGACTTTTCTCCCTGATCGTATCTTTCACTCCATTAATATATTTCATATCTTTTGTATTCGGAATCATACAGTCCCTTGTACGTCCCGGCTGTCTGGAAACATAATCTACTGCATTACATGCGCCGGCAGACACACCGATCACATCTGAAAAATAAATATCCTGTTCCATAAGGTAATCCAGAGCACCAGAAGTAAATATGCCTCTTGTTGCTCCACCTTCCAGTACGATTGTTGCTTTCTTAAGTGCCATGGTTTCTCCTCTTTTCTACTGCTATTTATATTGTGAGATTCTTAGTAACATTATAACTTTTTACAATGGAAAGAACAAGGATTAGTTCTTATACATTTTCACACAGTTTGCCCTGCTTTTTCGTATGCATTTTTCTATTTCAGTACTTGTCAGCACCCTTTCTTCTATGTTAATATATGGATTGGTATGTTCTTATTCACACGTATTTGAAAAAGGACAATTATAACAACGTAATCACAATTCTAATTTATTTACAAGGAGACTTTCAAATGATTAGTGCAAATAACGTAACCCTTCGCGTCGGGAAAAAGGCGCTGTTCGAAGATGTTAACATCAAATTCACAGAGGGGAACTGCTACGGAATGATCGGTGCGAATGGTGCCGGTAAATCTACATTTCTTAAGATTCTCTCCGGACAGCTTGAGCCGACATCCGGTGATGTAGTTATCTCCCCGGGCGAGAGACTTTCTTTCCTTCAGCAGGATCATTTCAAATATGACGAATTCCCTGTTCTTGATACAGTTATCATGGGAAATGCACGTCTGTATGAAATCATGAAAGAGAAAGAAGAAATTTACGCAAAAGAAGATTTCACAGATGAAGACGGAATCAAAGCAAGTGAGCTGGAAGTTGAGTTCGCTACAATGGATGGATGGGAAGCAGAATCTGATGCTGCCAATCTTCTGAACGGACTTGGTATCGAGACAGAGCTTCATTATAAACTGATGAAAGACCTGACAGGTTCTGAGAAGGTCAAGGTTCTTCTTGCACAGGCACTGTTCGGAAACCCGGATATCCTGCTTCTTGACGAGCCTACCAACCACTTGGATCTTGATGCGATCGCATGGCTGGAAGAATTCCTGATCAACTTTGACAACACTGTTATCGTTGTATCCCATGACCGTTACTTCCTGAACAAGGTATGTACACAGATTGCCGATATCGATTACGGCAAGATCCAGCTTTACGCAGGAAACTACGACTTCTGGTACGAGTCAAGCCAGCTGCTGATCCGTCAGATGAAAGAGGCCAACAAGAAAAAAGAAGAAAAGATCAAAGAGCTGCAGGAATTTATTTCTCGATTCAGTGCGAACGCTTCCAAGTCCAAACAGGCTACTTCCAGAAAGCGTGCCCTGGAGAAAATCCAGCTTGATGAGATCAGACCTTCCAGCCGTAAATATCCTTACATCGACTTCCGTCCGAACCGTGAGATTGGTAATGAAGTTCTCTCTGTAGAAGGACTTTCCAAGACAATTGACGGCGAGAAGATTCTTGATAATCTTACATTCACACTTGGCCGCGAGGATAAAGTTGCTTTTGTTGGTGGAAATGAGTTTGCTAAGACAATCCTCTTCAAGATCCTGATCGGCGAGATGGAACCGGATGAGGGAACATATAAATGGGGAGTTACAACTTCTCAGGCTTACTTCCCGAAGGATTTCGGCGGAGAATTCGACAATGACTACAATATCACAGAGTGGCTGACACAGTACTCTGAGGAAAAGGATGTAACTTATGTTCGTGGATTCCTTGGAAGAATGCTCTTCTCCGGTGAAGACGGAGTGAAGAAAGTTGCTGTACTTTCCGGTGGTGAGAAGGTTCGCTGCCTGCTCTCCAAGATGATGATCTCAGGAGCAAATGTACTGCTTCTTGATGAGCCAACAAACCACCTGGATATGGAGTCTATCACAGCACTCAACAATGGTCTGATCAAGTTCCCTGGAGTACTTCTCTTTACTTCCAGAGACCACCAGATCGTACAGACAACAGCGAACCGTATCATGGAGATTGTTCCGGGCGGTAAGCTGATCGATAAGATCACAACTTATGATGAATATCTTGAGAGCGATGAGATGGCAAGAAAGAGACAGACTTACTCTGTACAGACAGATGATGAGGATTAAGATATAATTAAGAGCCAGAACAGACACCGTGTGTTGTGCCTGTCCTGGCTCTTTCTAATATTTATCAATTATTCACTCCATGGTGCGCTGCCACACTATCAACGGTCAGTCCTTTGAATGTGTATCCCTGACTTCTATAGTAATCAATAATCTGTGGCAATGCCTGTACGGTTGTATCTTTTGCATCTGTATCATGCATCAGAATATCAACATGATTTGCCGTGCAGGATGTTGCGTTGGAAACCAGCTTTTCTACCGGCACATTATTTCCGCTTGCGTCAGTAGAATCACAGTTCCAGTCAAAATACTGATATCCTTTGTCTCTCACTGCTTTCGTAAGTGTTGTCATCAATCCTTTGACATATTTTGCACTGATGGTGTTGCTGGATCCTCCCGGGAAACGAATGATCATGGATTTCGTTCCTGTGATACTCTCTACCAAATCCGATACTTTCTGCAGATCTGCGAAGTATGCATCTTCGGATGCGTAAACTGTTGCATAATCGTGTGTATAGGTATGAAGTCCGATCGAATGTCCTTCGGAAAAGGCTCTTTTTATCATATCATCATGTTCCTGATTATTTCCTGTGACGAAGAAGGTTGCCTTTGCATTTTTTTCTTTCAGGATATCAAGAATCTCTCCGGTATTCTCTGACGGACCATCATCGAAAGTCAGATAAACAACTTTCTCATTCCAATCCGGATTCTTTTTCACTTTGATCTTTCGCTCAATCTTTGTCTCATTTCCGGAACGGTCTTTTGCAAGATAGGTGACAATATAGGTTCCCGGTGTCGCAAATTCCACTTTGTCAGCACCCTGTACTTCCAATGTTGGCTCTGGATCCATATCATCCTTTATCGTAACCCCTTCATTCAAGTCCATCGTATCGCCCTGTGCAAGTTCTTTATCATCTGCTCCTTCAATAGTCGGTCCTGTTGTATCCTCTTCCAGATTCAGTGTTGATTTACCTTCTGTTTTATGACCGTCACTATCTGTTGCAGCAACAGTTACTCCGTATTTTCCTTTCTTCTCCCAGGAATCCTGTCCGACAAATTCAAGTGTGACATCTGATGCATCTTTTACTGATTCTACAAAATCTTCCGGCTTGATATCTTTCGGAAGTTCTGTTGTATAACTGTCTTTCATTTTAAGCTCAGGTGCTTTTGTATCCTTAACTTCGACTTCAGCTTTTACTTTTTGTTTACCATAGACATAGTAAACCGTATATTTTCCTTCTTTATTCGTATCTACTTTGCCTTCTGTCTTCACATCTTTCGCTTTTCCACCAACAACGAAACGGATGTTGGACATCAGATCCATACTTTGTTTCTTTTCCTGCGCGATCACTTTACTCCGTAATACAATCGGATTCATTTTAAAATAAGTAAATGTTGAAACTGCCGGAACTAATACAACGAGCAGAATCAATACGATTGCAATTCTCCTTCGTCTCTTGAGGCGTCGAATACGTTGTTCATTCCTCTTGCGTCTCTCCCACTCTTTTCTAATGGAATCTGTGCTTTTTCCCATCGCGCTATAATGTTCGTAAAACGCTTGTTCTTTCTTGCGTTCTTTTTCTTCTTTTGTTTCTTTAGACCACATGCTTATCCCTTTTTTCTTTTCTATTCTTAAAATCAGGGGACAATCAAAATTGTCCCCTGACTTTTTCTTCCATATTAATCATAGCATTCCTTTTTTGCAGAAACAAGGGAACTTTGACAATCCTAATGATTTATTAAGAATCTTAAAGATTATTCTTTAGATTTCTTCATCTTTCCAGTGTTTCAGACACTTTACTGCATCTGGATTCTGTTTCTCAAGTCTTCGCTCCAGCCGCTCTCTTCGCTCTTCAATATGCTCAACAATCTCTGGATGCTCTTTCAGAAGACGATCTCTAAGTTTTCTTCTTCTACGCTCGATTAATTCAATGACGAGTTTTTTGTTTTCTTTTACATCACTTGGAAGATCATCTAAGTGAAGCTCCATTCTGCGGAGCAACTCATCTTCATCAAGTGCTCCAAGTGAATTCCAAAATTCCAGTTTTTCTTTGATTCCTTCTTCGGAAAGTTTCTCGAGATCTGTAATCTCATGGATCTGCTTCACAATAGAAAGCACTCGTTTCTCAATTTCTTTGACTGCATCATCACCAAATGCCCATGCAAACTCTTCCAGTGTATTTTCTTCTTCTGCAGGAAGGGAAAAATATTCTCTTCGCTTAAGTTTTTCGAGATCTTCTTCTGGAATATCCAATGGGCAAGGCTGCTCAATCCCCGCATCATGAAGTGCCGCAAGAATTGTTCTTCGCACAGCACCTTCTTTTATCAAATGTCCGATTCCAAGCTTTCTCATCTGATCGTTAACTTCTCTGGAATGTTCTGTGATATAGAACTTAATTCCACGTTTTTTCAGACTTGCTGCAAGCATTTCGAGTGCATCTGCCGCTGTAATATCCAGGCTGTTGATTGCTGATGCGTCCAGAATTACGACCTTTGTATCCTCTTTGATGCTGTTTTCAATATCTGAAACCAGCACTTTGTTATTTGCAAAGAAAAGGTTCTCGCTAAATCTGTAAATAATCACATGCTTGATTGGATATGCAAAACGGTTTCTCTCCAGATCATAATAAACTTCTTTTCCTGGAATCATTCCACGGAAAGATCTCGGAGGGTTTGTAGCCCTTAAAATCACTGCTACAAAAGATAACAAAATTCCGATCACAACTCCGTAAATCGTACCAAGGAACAGCACACCGATCCCTGCTGCAATAAAAATATAGAATTCGTTTCTGCTTACTTTAAACAAGCGTACTGCAAGATGTGTCTCTACAACATTCATCAGTGCAGAGATTACGATTGCCGTCAATACCGGAACCGGAAGATATTCGATAAATCCGGTTGCACCTATAAGTACAACTGCCATGGTCAGTCCAGCTGTAATGGATACAACCTGTGTCTTTCCTCCATACTGTTCATTCATGGAAGTCCTGGAAATACTTCCATTTACCGGGCAGCATCCAACTGCACCGGCAGCAAGATTTCCTGCGGCACAGGCAAGGATTTCCTGACGGTCATCCAGTTCATATCCGTTTTTGGATGCAAAATTGTTCTCTGACAAAAGTGTCTCTGCCATGATCACAACAGCAACCATAAGTGCTCTTCCCACGGCCTGGGTAAGATTGATCCCTGTAAAATCCGGGAAAATAAGCCGCGGAAGCCCTGGTTGAACTGCCTGCAGGAGAACTACACCATACTGGTTTACATGAAAGACAATTGTCGAGAGAACTCCGGCAATCATAATAACGATTGCCATCGGGAACTTTGGAATCAGTTTTTTGGATACAATCAAGATTACAAGTGCTCCAATTCCCATTCCAAAGGACAACCAGTTTATCTTTGTGATTGCCAGAAAAATGTGTTCTGCAAGTTCTATGAATTCTCCAGTCCCCGCCGGGCTTCCCATCAGTTTCGGAATCTGCATCATAATAATTGTCACTGCAATACCACTGATAAATCCGCCCATAACCGGTGTCGAGATAAAATCAACAATCTTATCTGCATGTAAAAGATAAAACAACAATAACCAGAGTCCTGTAAACAATGCGATCAATGGTACATACTGCAATGCCTGGGCTGATTCTGCCGTCACTCCAAGTGTTGCCAGTGCAGCTCCGACAATTGCCGCCGGTGCCGCATCTACTCCGAAGATAAACTGTTTTGAAGTTGAGAGCATGGCGAATAGCAGGATCGGCAGAACAGATCCATAAAGTCCATACACCGCCGGAACACCTGCGATCTGTGCATACCCCATAGAGATTGGAATTGAGACCGCTGCCATGATAATTCCGCTTAAAATATCTTTTGGCAAATATTCTTTTTTATAATTTTTT
>OGQY01001459.1_pt1 | contig 16014 bp, 16 predicted proteins | sample 1553361 | NCBI WGS metagenome assembly OGQY01 (sample SAMEA2579963, study PRJEB22360) | human gut metagenome | reverse complement strand
AACTGACCTTGACCTGCCATATATACTCCCGCAGGCGCTGGGCGTCCGGCTGTTCCAGACCAGCCTCCAGCGTCTGGAGCGCTTTCGCATAATCCTCCCGCTGTTCGCAGACCTGCGCCAGCTTGAGATACGCGTCCGCATTCCTGGGGTCAATTTCAATCGCCGCCTCAAAGGCCAGAATGGCCTCTTCGTAATTGCCCTCGCGGATCAGGCGGGCGGATTTTGCCGCGGCCGCGGCGTTTGGCATCGGCAACATCGCGCAGGTGCATTCCATCGCGGACTCTGTCAAGTCCGTCGCCGTTGCGTTTAATGAAAACGCGGCGAGTAAAGAGACGATGATCTGCCTGATTACCGGTATCTGCGTTGCGGCCTTCGTGGCGCTCGTGCTGCTTGGCGGCGTCAAGCGTATCGGTCAGGTCACGGAAAAGCTCGTACCCGGCATGGCGATCATCTACATCGTCTGCGCGCTCATCGTGGTGTTTGCCAATATCGGCAGTGTTCCAAGCGTGTTCGCCTCCATCTTCAAGGGTGCGTTCAATCCTGCGGCCGTCACCGGCGGCGCGGCGGGCATTTCCATCAAGCTTGCCATGACCAAGGGCGTTGGCCGCGGCGTTTTCTCCAATGAGGCGGGCCTCGGCTCCGCGCCCATCGCGCACGCCGCCACCTCGGAGAAAAACCCCGTCAAGCAGGGTCTCTACGGTATTTTCGAGGTATTCATGGATACGATCGTCATCTGCACGCTCACGTCCCTTGTCGTCCTCTGCTCCGGCGCGGCGGACGGCAACTACGGCAACGATGCCCTCGCGGGCGTTCCCACTGCGGTCGCGGGCTTTTCGAGCGTCTTCGGCGACAAGGCCGGCTCTCTGATCCTTGCGGTCGGGCTGCTGCTCTTTGCCACGTCCACCATCCTCGGCTGGGCACTCTACGGCACGCGCTGCGCGGAGTTCCTCTTCGGCAGTAAGATCATCCGCCCCTATCAGATCGTTTTCTGCCTCGTCGTTGTGGCCGGCGCGGTCGCGGACCTCACGCTTGTGTGGGACATCTCCGACACGCTCAACGGCCTCATGGCCATTCCCAACCTCATCGCGCTGCTGCTGCTGAGCCCCGTTGTGATCAAGCTGACGCGCGAGCACTTCAAAAAATAATCAAAAAACCGTATTATTTCGAAGGTTTTGCTTTACAATAGGAAAAAGCTGTGTTACTATAATTCAGCACGCTTATCGTGCATTCCCGCACTTAGGACGTGGAGGACTCACCGACCCGCCGCTCAGTGCCGGGAGAATTTCAGAAAGGTGGATCATACATTATGATGCTCAAAGACCAGAAGACGGCCATCATCGAGGCCAACCGCACCCACGAAGGCGACACCGGTTCTCCGGAGGTTCAGGTCGCTATCCTCACCGAGCGTATCGCTCAGCTCACCGAGCACCTCAAGCAGCACCCGCAGGACAACCACTCCCGCCGCGGCCTGTACAAGATGATCGGTAAGCGCCGCAGCCTTCTCGACTACCTCATGAAGAAGGACATCGAGCGTTATCGTACCCTGATCGCCAAGCTGGGTATCCGTAAGTAAGTTTGAAAACAGGGTGATGCGCATGCATCACCCTTCTTTTCTTACCGTCCCTCTGCACTTCCCCGCGCGTATGAGAGCCTGCTATGCTTTAGCAGTTGAAAAAGCGGCGGCAAGCCGACGTTTTTTCAAGTGCTAAACGGTCGGCTCCCATACGGAATTTTACAAAAAGGAGATCGACAAATGTCTACCATCATCACCAAGAGACAGTTCCCTAACTACCACAAGTACGAGATGGATCTTGCGGGCCGCCCCCTCACGCTCGAGGTCGGCAAGCTCGCCGAGCTCGCCAACGCCGCCGTCATGGTCGGCTACGGCGACACCCGCGTGCTCGTCTGCGCCACCGCTTCCGCCCGTCCCCGCGACGGCATCGACTTCTTCCCCCTCTCCGTTGACTTTGAGGAGAAGCTTTACTCTGTCGGCCGTATCCCCGGCTCGTTCAACCGCCGCGAGGGTCGTCCCGGCGAAAAGGGCATCCTGACGAGCCGCGTCATCGACCGCCCCATCCGCCCGCTCTTCCCCTCCGACTTCCGCAACGACGTCTCCATCATGGCGACGGTCATGAGCGTCGATCATGACTGCTCTCCCGAGATCGCGGCCCTGATCGGTACCTCCGCCGCGCTCGCCATCTCCGATATCCCCTGGAACGGCCCTGTCGGCGCGCTCAAGGTCGGCCTTGTGGACGGCGAGCTTGTCCTCAACCCCACGAGCGAGCAGCGCAAGGTCTCCAACCTTGACGTCACCGTCGTTTCCACCGGCAAGAAGGTCGTTATGATCGAGGCCGGCGCGAACGAAGTCGACAACGACACCATGTATAAGGCCATCGAGCTTGCCCACAACGAGAACCAGAAGCAGGTCGAGCTCATCAACCGCATGGTCGCCGAGATCGGCAAGCCCAAGTTCGACTATCCGCACGCAAGCTTCAACCAGGAGCTGTTCGACAAGATCGTCGAGAACTTCATGGACGAGGCCAAGGCCGCGATGGACACCGACGATAAGAACGTCCGCGAGGCCCGCTGGAATGAGATGATCGAGCACTGGCACGAGAAGTACCTCGAGGAGTATCCCGACATGGATCAGTTCCTCGACGAGATCACCTACAAGTTCCAGAAGAAGATCGTCAAGGCATGGCTGCTCGAAGGCCACCGTGTCGACGGCCGAGCGAAGAACGAGATCCGTCCTCTCGCTGCCGAAGTCGGCGTCCTGCCCCGCGTCCACGGCTCGGGCCTCTTCACCCGCGGTCAGACGCAGGTGCTCTCCGTCTGCACGCTCGACACGCTTTCCGCCGCCCAGAAGCTCGACACCATCTGGGAAGAGACCGAAAAGCGCTACATGCACCACTATAACTTCCCCGGCTACTCTGTCGGCGAGGCCAAGCCCTCCCGCAGCCCCGGCCGCCGCGAGATCGGCCATGGCGCTCTTGCCGAGCGCGCGCTGCTGCCGGTGATTCCGTCTGTTGACGATTTCCCGTATGCCATTCGCGTTGTGAGCGAGGTCGTCTCCTCCAACGGTTCGACCTCTCAGGGCTCCATCTGCGGCTCCACGCTCGCGCTGATGGACGCTGGCGTGCCCATCAAGGCGCCCGTCGCCGGTATCTCCTGCGGCCTGATCCAGGACGGTGACGATTTCACCACCTTCATCGACATTCAGGGTGTTGAGGACTTCCACGGCGAGATGGACTTCAAGGTCGCCGGTACCAAGAAGGGCATCACCGCCATTCAGATGGACCTCAAGAACGACGGCCTCACCATGGCCATCATCAAGAACGCCCTCAAGATCACCTATGACGCGCGCGTTCAGATCCTCGACCAGATCATGCTGCCCTGCATCGCAGAGCCGCGCGCCGAGGTCAGCGAGTACGCGCCCAAGATGATCACCATGCACATCGATCCCGAGCGCATCCGCGAGGTCATCGGCAAGGGCGGCAGCGTCATCCAGAAGATCGTGGCCGACACCGGCGCCAAGGTCGACATCGAGGACGACGGTACCATTCACATCGCCTCCGCCAACGCCGCCGCGTGCGACGCTGCGAAGAAGTGCATCGACGATATCGTCTTCGTGCCCGAGGTCGGCAAGCTCTACTACGGCCGCGTTGTGCGCCTGATGCAGTTCGGCGCGTTCGTCGAGATCGCCCCGGGCAAGGACGGTCTGGTCCACATCTCCAAGCTCGACCGCAAGCGCGTCGAGAAGGTCGAGGACGTGGTCACCGTCGGCGACATGATCTGGGTCAAGTTCATGGAGATCGACGAGAAGGGCCGCTGGAACCTCTCCCGCAAGGACGCTCTCATCGAGATCGAGGCTCAGCAGGCCGCCGCGAAGGCTGCCGAGCAGCAGTGAGCGGTTTCTCCCAAAAGCAAACAGAAAGCAGCGCCGAAAGGCTCTCTGCTGGTAAGACAGTAAAACTCAAATTTCTTGGTACAGGCATGATCTCGGTCATGCCTGTTCCGCTTTTAGCAGCTCATCCACAGGAATATAGCCCACAAGGTCGTACTCGATATGTACCTTCTGCCTGCGCTTGCCGCTGGACTTGTCCGGTGCATCTACATGGACCGCCTTGACAAGCTCTCTGAGGGCATAGGGGGTCAGTTCCGTGAGGGTGCTGTTTCTCTTTACCCGCTGAACAAACTGCTCTATATTCTCTGCCTGTTGTTCCTGTTCATGGATTTGCTGTTGCAGACCCTTGACCTCGGCTTTGAGGGCTTTCTGTTCCTCGGTATAGTTCTTGCTCATCATCGCAAAGCGTTCATCATCCAGGCGTCCGGCTACATTGTCCTCATAAATGCGGATGAAAAGGCGGTCAAGCTCGCCGATTCGTTTCTCAGCCTGTGCCAGCCGCTTTTGATACAGCCGCAGCGATTCCTCGCTCTGTATGCGGAGCTTTTGCTCCATTTCCGAACGGAAATAGGCCTCGTAGCGAGTGACTACCGATATGACCTCCTGAATATGCTTCCAGACGATTTGTTCCAGCACAGCAGCACGGATATAATGTCCGCTGCACTTGTCCTTGTTGGCACGATGGGTGGAGCAGATGAAGAAGTCCTGCCGCTTTTCAAAATAGCTGGTGGTGGAGTAGTAGAGCTTCTGCTTACAGTCGTTGCAGAACACCAGACCGGAGAACATATTGCTCTTTCCCGTCGCCGTTCTGCGGTGCCGCTGCTGCCGGATCTCCTGCACCTTATCAAAGACTTCCAGAGAGATAATCGCCGGGTGGGTGTTATAGAAAATCTTGCGATTTTCCATTGGATTTTCCCGTTGCTTCTTGTCCCAAATGGAGTTGGTGTAGGTCTTGAAATTGACCGTGCAGCCTGTGTACTCCATGTATTCGAGGATGTAAGCAACGGTGCTTTCGTGCCAGCGATACTCGTTCTCCGGGGTCTGATGCGGTGTTTTTCTGCCCTCCCGCTGTTTATAGGCGGTGGGATTCAGCACCTTTTCCTTTTCCAGCAAGGCGGCGATCTGGCTCGGCCCTTTTCCCTCCATGCAGAGCGCAAAGATCCGCTTGACGACCTGTGCAGATTCCTCGTCAATCACCCATTTCTTGGGGTCGCTAGAGTCATGCTTGTAGCCGTAGGGAACGTTGGTGGTCAAGCGCTCTCCACGCTCACCCTTCGCTTTGTTGACGGCACGGATTTTGCGGCTGGTATCCTTGGAATACCACTCATTGAACCAGTTCTTGATACCTGCCATGTCGCTGTCGGTGCTGTTGGGGTCAATGGTGTCGAAGTGGTCGTTGATGGCAATATACCGCACGCCGTACTGAGGAAACGTGTAGTTGATATAAAGCCCTGTCAGCGAGGAATTACGACCGAGTCTTGAAAGATCTTTCGTAATCACCACTTCCACATGACCGGCTTCAATTTCCGCAAGCATCTTCTGAAAGCCGGGGCGGTTGGAAAAATCCACGCCGCTGTACCCATCATCAATAAAGAATGTCGGGTTCGGAAAGTGCTGAGATTTTGCATACTCCATTAACATGATCTGCTGATGCTGGATGGAGTTCGACGGGTCATCTTTGCCGTCCTTTTCTTTGGTGTCCTCCACGGACAGTCTGCAATAAAGCGCTGTGATTTTGTCGGTTGCCCTTAACATATTGTTGTCCTCCTTTGGTGGGGCAACTGTCTGAACAGGATTGGATTTTTGGTTTATATCAAGAGAAACGTCGTTACTCATCGGCGTCCTCCGTGATACTACTTTTATCATCGGCAGCGTTCTGCTCCATAATGCGTCTGAGCTTCTTGTCGAGGGTTTCCATTCCCTCGTAGCTGCCGGTTACGGTGTATTCCGTGCCGCCGTGTTCCTCCACGATTTTGACGTCGGGCAGCCAAAAGGCGGACGGATTTTTCACCACGATGTTGCCCTTTTCATCGAAAGAAAACTCCCTCTTGGGGGCATCGTCGGGGCGCGGCTTGACCTTGGCATACGGGTCAGGATTGGAGAAATAAAACGAGCGGATTTCACCGTCCTCCTCGCCGTTATCAAAATCATCGTCGGCAAAAATCTCGTCCAGTTCTTCGTCAGTCAGTTCGATGATCTCATCATCCTTCTCTTTCGGATTCACTTCGTCAAGCCTCCTTCACTTCAGTTCATTTTATGTAAAAATTCAGTCGGAGTAGCAAAACGGACGAACGCCGTCAATGGTCAAGATGAACGGCTGCGCCGCCATTGACAGCGCCCGTCCGTTTCGCTTTTTGGCAGACAAGGCAGCGGTTGCCGCCGATTTTCATTTGGGAAATGGCGCTTGCTAACATGGGAAACGGAGAATAGCAAGCACAGCAAGTGTAGCTACACTTGCGAAAACCGGCGTGGTACGACCGGGATTTCCTTGCAGAATAGCAAGCAAATCCGGTGAGTACCCACACCGGAACTTGCCATTCTGGCAAGCAATGCACGGCGGTACCCACTCCTCATTACCTGCCAACTGCGAAACGCACTTGGCAAGCAATGCTCGTGTTTATACACCCGTGCGATCTTGTTGGGGAAATGCCCCAAACCCCTGAACGATTTCAGACAAATCGGCTGCGCTCCTGCGGAGCTGAATTGAAGTTTATTCTTTTTCTTCCTCATACATAATCTTCTTGAAAACTCCGAAGTTGTCTTCAAACTGTTTGAGGAAATCTCTCTTTGGGATAGGCTTTTTCGTACACAAATTTTCATAAATCGTATAAGCTGCAGTTACCAAAGTCAGAGTGTTGAAGTCGGTTATTTCGCAAACCAAATCTTTATCGTGGTTAGTTAACATGAGAAGCTCCTTTACTCAATCGGTGGAATAGGCGGCATAGCATTTGCAAACAGATTTTTCAGTTCATCAACTGTTCCTGCCTTTGCCCATTGTGCCATCCCATTTTTCCATACCAAGCTATCAGCGGTAAGCTGTCCTGCGGTTGCCATCTGTGCCAATGCGGAAATATCAAACGGTCCAGTTGCTTGTCCATTAACCGCAACGTGATATGCCACAGTAGGAATGGGAGGAGGTACAGCGCCGGGCGTTGTTTGCTGATTGATACTGCCCATCATGTTGTTCATAGCACCGGCAATATTCTGACCGACAGCACCACCGACCGCCATGCTTGCCATCATAGCAGCCATGTTGAAACCATCTCCACCGCCGCTCAGATTCACATCGCTCGCACCATTTGCCCCCATCTGACCGAGAGCCTGTGCGCCTGCCACTCCAACCTCTGCTTGCTTCTCAACTTGGAATGCACCGAGGTTAGCAGACTGTGTTTGCTTGTGTTGGGCATACTGTCCTTCTTCACGCTGAATGCGTAGCCGCTCAACGTAATCGGCCGTTTCTGCCTGAGTCTTTGTCGTAGCGATATCCTTTGTAACTGCCATAAGTTGACAGTAGCCGTCACTTGCCTTGTCAATCTCAATCGCAGAAATATCAACACCTGACACAAGCACGCCAAAGCTCTCTTTCAGCCGCTCGCTGATGTCATATTCAATCGCATCGTTGATCTGTGCCGTTTTGCTTTCAATCTGAACAACGGGAATGCTGTGTGCCGCCGGAGCATTGGCAACACAGTCCTTAACATACCGGCAGACAGCATCACGAATCTGCTTCTGAAAATCGTCAAGGCTGAAATTATTGAGTCGATGCAGCTTGATGAATTCTCTGTAATTCGAAATACCGAAGCTAACCGTACCTCTGACAGCAACAGGCACGCCGAAATCTTCAAAGCGCGGATCATATACATCAAAAAATGGCACACCGAACTTTATCTGAACGATCTTGGCAAGGTTGATGAAATACACCTCAGCCTGAAATGGTGTTCCGCCCTCATACGCAAGCCCAACAATGCTTGCAAGGACAGGGAGGTTTGCAGTTTTAAGAACTTGATCGAACGGACCTTCAATAAAATCCTGCATGGTGCCGTTTTTCTGCTTGTATGCAAAGACGACGACTTCTCCATCCTTTACGCGTAGAGAAGATCCCCAGCGGATGGCGTTTTCTCTGTTTCCCTCACCAAGCTGCGCTCCGGCAGGATGCCATTTCCAGATCAGATAGGACGGCTCATCACAGCGGATTTCATCCATGAATCCGCCTGTACGTTTCTTTCTGTCAAAAAAGTCCATGTTTAGTCCCCCAAAATTATAGCAGTTAACTCATAGGAGCTTGGAAATAAGAAAGCAAAGCAAACTCAAGGCAAGTAGACCACCAAGCGCCAATAGAGGTACCAAAGTTTTTTTCTTTTTTTGCTTATTTATTTCATTTGTTTTGTTTATGTACACTTCTTTTATTTGAGTGAATGTGGGTGTCTCAGAAAAGGAAAACTGTGCTTTTCGATATGCCTGTTCAAATTTTGCAATCCAAGCATCTGAAACTGCTTTTAATACCTCGTTTTCAGGCGTTAAATTGCTTTCTCCATATAACTCAACATTTATATTTGAAGATGCGAGAATTATAAACTCAAGGATATCCTCTTTTGTATTGGGTATCACAAAACTTCTTATCAAACTAATTTTTTGTTCGTCTGTCTTTGATAAATTATTTGTGCGGAGCAACTCATCTTTGATAGTGCGACGTTTTCTTGGCTCTTGTTGTTGCTCCATGGCCTCCAGCTTTGATGCCAACTCCTGAACTAAACTCGTCGAGGCAGAACTTCTAAACTCATGACCGCATGACGGGCAGTTTAGCACAAAAGAATCAACTATTTCTCCACAGTTCGGACATTTGTGCACTTCTCCATCATAGACAATTTTTCGCTGTGCAGTCTCGGATTTAACCTCTCCCGTTGCAGCTCCACAATTAGAGCAAAACTTTGCGCCCTCTGGTAGTCGCTGTCCACAATTCATGCAAAACGCCATATGTCCTTACCTCTCTATCTAAATCATGTATTTTTCTCTGTTTTGACCGCATCGCATATATCGCCGATATTGCAATCTAAATACTCACATATACGTAAAAGAACGGATAATGCAACATCTTCATTCCGCCGCATTTTCGTCATAGTTCCTGTGGCAATGTTCAAATCTTTTCTCAATGTAGCAGGAGAGATCCCCTTTTCGATGAGTAGGATCCACAGTTTTTTATAGCTAATTTCCATACGAACGCTCCTGTCTATAGTATGCCTGACCATATTGTAGACCACGAACATCAAAAAATCAATGTATTTTGCAAATTTCTTCATTTCATTTCGCAACTTCTTGAGAAGTTTCTGGTTTAGCCTTGGGAAACTGCCTTTTTGCTTCCATGAAATTGGTTGTTATAACTTCCGTGAAGAACTTTGACACACAGAAAAAAGATTTCATCAAATAGCGCTTCTCTAATCCGTGAAACCGATGTGCGCGATAATGGCAGTTTTTGTTCTTTCAGAACATTTCAAACGGAAAGATGAAGTCTGATATGCCTACTTTTGAACAATGCCCCACGGAACGAGAAACAAGCGTTTTTCGACCCTTAAACGCATAAAAACAGGCGGCATCCAACCGAAGTTGAATGTCGCCTGTTTTGTCCAATCCTGCTTGGCAGATGCCGATTTTGTAGTTTTCTCAAATTACTGTCTTATCGGCACACGGCGAAGGCGCTGCTTTTTTGTGCTTGCAGCGAAATCGGCAGCATGGTATGCTGGATGTGGAAAAGTAGCACCTATAGGGCGCGGTGAATTCATGAAGATCCGGGAGGAGCCTTCGATGGATTATATTCGAATCACCGATGATAATATTGAGAAAGAGCACATCTGCTGTGCGATGTCCGGCAAGCAGGGCGTCATCAAAAAGGAGTGGCTCAAGCAGCGCTTTAAAGAGGGGCTGGTCTTCTGCCGGAGCACGGAGCGCGGCAAGTGCTTTATTGAGTATATTCCGGCAGAAAACGCGTGGGTGCCTATTCAGGCGGACGGGTATTTTTATATTGACTGCCTGTGGGTCTCCGGCTCGCTGAAAGGGCACGGATATTCCAATGATCTGCTGGATAGGTGCATCCGGGACGCAAAGAAGCAGGGACGAAAGGGGCTGTGCATTCTCTCATCCGAGGGGCGAAAGCGGGAGTTTCTCTCCGACCCGAAGTATCTGGCATATAAGGGATTTGCCGTTGCCGACACGTCGGAATGCGGGATCAACTTGATGTACCTGCCGCTTGCGCAGGATGCAACGCCGCCGAAATTCAAGGCCTGTGCCAAGCACCCCGCGGTGGCGGAGAGCGGCTTTGTCCTCTACTATACCGACCAGTGCCCGTTTACTTACTACTGGGTGCCGCGCGTGGAAGAGGCTGCGAGAACTTACCGCGTGCCTTTGAAGGTTATTCATATCACCGGCAGAGAGCAGGCGCAGAATGTCCCCACTCCGGTCACGACCTATGCGCTGTTCAAGGACGGTAAATTCCTGACCCAGAGCATCCAGACCGACAAAAAATTTCTGAAACTTGCGGGGATCAAGGTGGAGCAGCATCCGGATGGAAAATAAAAGCACGGTAAGGGGCGCGGCATTGCCGCGCCCCTTTTCAAATTCCCACCTGTGTGCTATACTTCCTCTATATGAGATAGAAAAAGGGGGGAGCTGCATGGAGCTGATCGCAGCCATCGCCACGGCGCAGAGCCCGTCGGCCGTCGGTATTGTCAGGCTGAGCGGGGAAGGGACGAGGGACGCGCTCGCCGCGCTCTTTACGCCGGCAAACGGCATGGCGGTCTCCGACCTTCCGTACCGCCGCATGACCTACGGCGATGTGCGAGACAAGACGGGTACGCTGCTCGACCGATGCATGGTGGTCTGCTTTTCCGCCGCCCACAGCTACACCGGCGAGGAAAGCGCCGAGATCCACTGCCATGGTTCTCCCGTGGTACTTGGGGAGGTGCTGCGGGCCGCGTTCCGCGCGGGCGCGCGGCAGGCGAGGCCCGGCGAATTCACGCAGCGCGCCTTCCTGAACGGCAAGATGGATCTCACCGAGGCGGAGGCGGTCATCGACCTCATCGACGCCGAGACTGCGGAGTGCGCACGCAACGCCGCTGCCCAGCTCTCCGGCGCGCTGCGCCGCCCGATCGAGGCGGTCTACGACCGCCTGCTCGATAGTTCGAGCCGTTTTTATGCCATCGTCGACTATCCCGACGAGGAGATCGAGGACTTATCACGCGAGGAGACCGCCGCCTCGCTTACAGCGGACGAAGAGACGCTTTCCGACCTTCTCGGTACCTTTGCGCGCGGCAGGGTGCTCAAAAGCGGCGTGGCGACGGCCATCGTCGGCGCGCCGAATGCGGGCAAAAGCTCGCTTTTGAACGCGCTCGTCGGCTTTGAACGCGCCATCGTCACGGACATCGCGGGCACAACGCGCGACACCGTGGAGGAAAAGGCGACGCTTGGCGGCGTGCTGCTGCGGCTCATCGACACCGCCGGCATCCGCGAGACGGCGGACACGGTGGAAAAGCTCGGCGTGGAACGGTCGAAAAAAGCCGTCGAGGATGCGGATCTCATTCTTGCGCTGCTCGACGGCAGCGCACCGCCTGCGCCTGAGGCGCTCGAGCCTTTGCGCGTTGCCCGCGAAAGGCGGCAATCCATGGCTGCTGCTGCTGACCAAATCCGACCTTGGCGGCGTGCAGGACGTTCAGTTCGATGAGGACTGGCGCGCGCCGGAGGCGGTCGTTTCCCTCTCAAGCGTGACGCACAAAGGCTTTGGCGCACTCGAGGCCGCCGTCCGCAGGCTCTATCCTGCGCCGCGCGCGGGCAGTGCGCTTGTGACGAATGCCCGTCAGGCCGAGGCCGTCCGCCGTGCGCTCGACAGCGTCCGCGCGGCGAAGGAGGCACTGCTCGGCGGCATGACACCGGACGTGGTGCTCACCGAGGTCGAGCAGGCGCAGACGGCTCTCGGCGAGCTCACGGGCCGTACGGCGCGCGAGGACATGGTCGCGCGCATCTTCGAGCGCTTCTGCGTCGGGAAATGACTTGACGGCGCATTTGCACGGTACAGAGAAATCTGGTATAATAAATCGTTCCGGAATCCGGAAAAAGGAAGACAGAAATGTCCTCCCGGAAAGGAGAAAACGCCATGCGTGATTATATCATCATGACCGACAGCTGCTGTAGTTTGAACCAGCAGGAGGTTGACGAGCTGGGCATTACCGTTTTGCCGCTTTCTTTTACGATGGAGGGCAAGACGTATCTTGATACGCCCGACCATGCGGATATGTCGCCGGAGACCTTCTTTCAGAAGATCGCCGACGGCGTGGACTGCACGACTGCGGCGGTCAACGTCGGCCAGTTCACCGACGCGATGACATCGGCGCTGACCGCAGGCAAGGATATCCTGTGCATCAGCTTTTCGAGCGCACTTTCCACGACTTATCAGTCCGCGTGCATCGCGGCGGAGGACTTGCGCGCGGAGCACCCGGAGGCGAAGATCATCGTGATCGACTCTCTCTCCGCCTGCCGCGGGCAGGGCATGCTCATTTACCGCACAGTGCGCGAGCGGCGCGAGAAAAATCTCGACATTGAGGCACTTGCCGACTTCGTGCGCGGCACGATCCAGCATCAGGATCACTGGTTCATGGTGGACGATCTCAATCACTTAAAGCGCGGCGGACGCGTCAGCGCCGCGGCTGCACTGGCGGGTACGGTGCTCGGCATCAAGCCTGTCATGCACACAGACAGCGAGGGAAAGCTTACCCCCGTGAGCAAGGCGCGCGGCAGCAGGGGTGCGCTGCGCGCGCTGGTGGACAAGATGGAGGAGCTGGGCATCGAACCGGAGAAGAACCAGCCTGTCTTCATCTGCCACGCCAACTGCCCGGACTATGTTGCCTATGTCAAGGAGCTGCTCAAAGAGCGCTTCAATGTGACCGATGTGCGCGCGGACTTTATCGGCCCCGTCATCGGTGCGCACACCGGCTGCGGCACGCTGGGACTATTCTTTGTGGGGACGAAACGATGAAGTGGTTAGAATTACATCTTGATATGAACCCTGCGGGCATCGAGCCTGCGACGGAGCTTTTGAGTTCCTACGGCATCGACAGCCTGATGATCGACGAGGAGGGCGATTTCAAGGACTTCCTTGAAAACAATCACCAGTACTGGGACTATGTCGACGAAGATCTGATGCAGTCCATGCACGGCAAGAGCCGCATCACCTTCTACCTGGAGGACAGCGAGGAGGGCTTCAATACCCTTGCGCAGTTCCGCATCGGCCTTGCGGCCTTCAAAAAGCAGCACCCCGAGTATGCTCCCCTGATCCTCAGCATGGAAAATGTGGAGGACGCGGACTGGGAGAACAACTGGAAGCAGTTCTATAAGCCCGTGGAGATCGGCGAGCGCCTGCTTGTTGTGCCGGAATGGGAGCAGGCGGAGGGGGACGGGCGCGTCAAGCTCATCTTAAACCCCGGTCTCACCTTCGGCACCGGCAGCCACGCGACGACGCGCCTTTGCCTGCAAGCGCTGGAAAAGCATATCCACGGCGGGGAAAAGGTGCTCGACCTCGGCTGCGGCAGCGGCATCTTGTCCATTGCGGCGCTGCTGCTCGGCGCGAAGGACGCCTTCGCCTGCGACATTGACGACAAGTGCGTGGGCGTCGCCTACGAAAACGCCGCGCTCAACGGCGTGGGACGCGAGCACTACACCGTCCGCGCGGGCGACGTGCTCAGCGACAAGGGCTTGCAGAAGGAATTCGGCGGCGACTATGATGTGATCGTTGCGAATATCGTGGCGGATGTGATCATCGCACTTGCCCCGCAGGTGGGGAGGCTGCTCAAAGAGGGCGGTATCTTCCTCTGCTCCGGCATCATCGACGACCGCGCCGACGAGGTGCGAGAAAAGCTCATCGAGGCAGGCTGGACGATCGAGGAAACGCGCAGCAGCGAGGGTTGGTTTTCGTATCTTTGCCGATAAAAAGCAACAAAGAGGGAAGCTCTCTTCAAAAGAGAGCTTCCCTCTCATTATTGTGTGTTTTGCGCCGTACCGGAGAGACCTTACGCCTCCGGCGTGAGAATGCCCTTCTCGGTGATGAGCATGGTGCAGCGCATGTCGTGCTCCTCGACCGGCACCTCGGGAGACATCAGCTGCTCGCGGCAGATGAGCGCGGTGGGGCAGCGGAGCTGGGGCAGCAGACGGTCGTAGTAACCGCCGCCCTGGCCGAGACGACGACCCTTGCGGTCGAACGACAGGCAGGGGACGACGGCGAAGTCGATGTCCGCTGCGGTAACGAGCGCGCAGCTCATCTTCGGCTCCAGAATGCCGTAGGCGCCCGCCTCGAGGTCGTCCATCGAGCGCACGACGCACAGGTCGATGGCGTGTTCAGCGGCGCAGCGGGGCAGAATGAGCGTCTTGCCCGCGGCGATGGTCTCATTCATAAAGAGAGAGGTGTCGATCTCTTTCTCGGTGCCGGCAAAGGCAAAGACGATCTTGGCGTTTTTATACTCGTCAAGCGCGAGCAGGTGGCGGCAGATGGCCTCGGAGCTTTCCGCCTTGTAAGCGGGGTCGAGCGTGCGCTCCTTCTTGCGGATAAAGGTTCTCAGTGCTTTTTTCTCTTCGATCACAGACATGGGAATGACCCTCCTGATGGTTTCAGAATTTGACGCCTTTATCGTAGCAAAAAGTCGGGCAAAAGGCAAGCTGCCGAAGAAAGTAAAATTATATCCCGGCACGCCTGTCAAAAGAAATTGACAGCAATTTTTAATTTTGTTATCCTAAGTAAGAATGGACACGCGGCTGACCGCGTCAAACAGAGGAGGATTTTACCATGGCTATGCTGCTCAAGGGAGCTGAGGTCGCCAAGACGCTGACCGAGGAACTCCACGCAAGAAGCGAAGAACTGAAGAAAAACGGCACCGAACCCTGCCTTGCTATCCTGCGCGTCGGCGCGCGTGAGGACGACCTTGCCTATGAGCGCGGCGCACTCAAGCGCTGCGAGAAGGTCGGCGTCGCCGTCCGTCAGGTCGTCCTGCCCGAAGATGTAACGCAGGATGTGCTGATGGAAAATATCCACGCGCTCAACGCAGATGAAAAGGTGCATGGCGTGCTGATGTTCCGCCCGCTGCCCAAGCATCTCGACGATGAAGCGGCGCGCGCGGCGCTCGATCCCAAGAAGGACATGGACGGCATCACCGACGGTTCCATGACCGCCGTTTACGCCGGCACGAAGGGCGGCTATCCTCCCTGCACGGCCGCGGCCTGCGTGGCGCTGCTCAAGCACTACAACATTCCCATCAAGGGCAAGCGCGTGGTCGTCATCGGCCGCAGCCTTGTCATCGGCAAGCCTGTTTCCATGCTGCTGCTCGCCGAGCATGCGACCGTGACCATCTGCCACAGCCGCAGCGAGAACCTGCCCGAAATCTGCCGCGAGGCGGATATTCTTGTCGTCGCCGCCGGTAAGACCGGTATGGTCGGCGCGGAGAGCGTGCGCGCCGGTCAGGTCGTGCTGGACGTGGGCATTCACGTCGGCGCGGACGGCAACCTCTGCGGCGATACCCGCTATGCCGAGGTCGAGCCGGTCGTCGAGGCCATTACCCCTGTTCCCGGCGGTGTCGGCACCGTGACGAGCACGATCCTTGCAAGCCACGTTGTCGAGGCGGCGGAGCGCGCGGCAAACAAGTAATTGATACCTTACTTGACCAACGGAAAAGGGGAGGCTCAAAAGAGCCTCCCTTTTTTTACCTGAAGCAGCGGGACATTTCGTTCCGGCGCGAAAAAAGGAGCACCCGAAAGGGTGCTCCTTTTTCAGCACTGTGATGACAGCGATTACTGCTTGTCGTACAGGTCGATGAGCTTGGTGAGGTGCTCGTAACGCTCCTTGGCCGCGTCCTCGTTGCGGGTGAAGAGACCCTCCGCACGCTCGGGGAACTCGCGGGTCAGGCGGCTGTAGCGCGCCTCGTTCATCAGGAATTCACGATAACCGCCGGCGGGCGCCTTGGAGTCGAGCGTGAACTTCTTGTCAGCCGCGGGATTGAAGCGGAACAGGTTCCAGTAGCCGCACTCGACAGCCTTCTTCATTTCCTTCTGGCAGTTCATCATGCCGCCCTTGATGGAGTGCA
>OGQY01001431.1_pt1 | contig 16182 bp, 10 predicted proteins | sample 1553361 | NCBI WGS metagenome assembly OGQY01 (sample SAMEA2579963, study PRJEB22360) | human gut metagenome | reverse complement strand
AGGGCGGACAGTCTTTCGTAACAGTAAAAGACAAAGCTGATCAGTTCAAGACTCTCGAAGATGCAAACAATAAAGATTACTCCATCGGAGCACAGACCGGTTCTATCCAGCTTGACCTTGCAAACGAAAATACTCCGGATGCAGACATCGTATCTCTGCCAAAGGTTACAGACCTTATCACAGAGCTTCTTACAGGTAAAATGGATGGCGCATTCATCGAGACAGCAGTAGCAGAAAGCTATCAGAAAAACTATCCGGATCTTGAAATCGTATGCGACGTACCATATGATACAGAAGGTTCTGCAATTGGTGTTGCCAAAGGAAATGAAGAACTTCTCAAAGCTGTAAACGAAGCAATCGCAGATGCTCTTGATGATGGTTCTATGGACAAATTCATCGCAGATGCAACAGAGCTTGCAGCAGGTCAGACATATGAAGGAACACTGGACGAAAACGGTGCAGTTCCGGAAGCAGACGACGCTGAATAATCCAGACCGATTTTGAGTCATATAAAGTGATACAGAAATCCAGCCACAGGTTGCTTCTCTCGCATACTTTGGCATAAATAATGGATTCCTGCCCGTTTGGTGGCAGGAATCCATATTGTCGTTCAAAGATAATATTTATATGGTGGATAAAAGTAATCTGTAACAGAGGATTATTGTTTATCTGTCCGTTATTTTCTGCTATAATACATAAGAATTAACGATATCATGAAAGGAGTTTTTATGGACAGTTTTATTAAATTATCCAATTTTGGCAAAATTGCCCCATATGCACAGTTATTCAGACAGGGCCTCCTCGTAACCGTACTGCTGTCAATGTTTACGGTTGCCATCGGTTTTGTACTTGCGCTGATCCTTGCACTGATGCGTATGTCAAACATTCGTCCGTTCCGTGCCCTTGCGGTAGACCGTAATGGACATCTGAGAGAGGGAGGACCGCTGGTATGGCTGTCCAAATTCAATCCCCTTTCTTTTATAGCAACTGCTTACGTAGAAATACTTCGTTCCACCCCGGTACTGGTACAGATTTTTATCATCTACTACGGTGTGTTCGGAATGATCGATCTTCCGTCTTTCCAGATGTTTGGATTTATTAAGTTTAACCGTTTCTTCCCGGGTGTTGTTGCACTTGGTATGAACTCCGGTGCATATCTCTGTGAGATCATCCGTGCCGGAATCCAGTCCATCGATCAGGGACAGACAGAAGCCGCACGTTCTCTGGGGCTTTCCCAGACTATGAACCTGCGCTATATCATTCTTCCGCAGGCACTCAAAAATATCCTTCCGGCAATCGCAAACGAATTCGTTGTTATCATCAAGGAATCTGCGATCACTTATACCATCGGTGTTCAGGATATCATGTCTGCCGTAAACGCAGTCAAGGGAGCAACCTTTATCATCATCGAGCCGCTGCTTGTTGCGACAGCAATTTATTTCTGTCTGTGCTTCCCGACCTCCAAACTGATTGCATATTTTGAAAGGAGAATGAGCCATGGCGACAAGCGATAGTCTGATTCAGGTAAGAAACCTTAAGAAACATTATCACAGAGGCGCAATCAAGGCTCTGGATGGTGTGACAGCAGATATTAACAAAGGTGATGTTATGGTAGTGATCGGACCGTCCGGATCCGGTAAATCTACTTTTCTCCGAAGTCTGAACCTCCTTGAAGAGCCGACAGACGGTGAGATCATTTTTAATGGTGTAGATATCACAAAGAAAAAATATGTCGATGCTTCCGGAAAGAAAGTAAAATTGGACATCGACAGCCTCCGACAGAAAATGGGCATGGTTTTTCAGCATTTTAACCTGTTCCCACATATGACGATCCTGGATAATATGACACTTGCACCGATGAAAGTAAAGGGTGTTTCAAAAGAAGAAGCGGAGAAAAAAGCACTGGAGCTTCTGGACCGTGTCGGTCTTGCTGACCGTGCAAATGCATATCCGATCCAGCTTTCCGGTGGTCAGAAGCAGCGTGTGGCAATCGTAAGGGCCCTTGCGATGGAGCCTGACGTTATGCTGTTTGACGAACCGACTTCTGCTCTTGATCCGGAGATGGTCGGTGAAGTTCTGGATGTTATGAAAGAGCTTGCAAAAGAAGGCATGACCATGGTGGTCGTAACACATGAGATGGGATTTGCACGTGAGGTAGGAAATCGTGTGCTCTTTATGGCAGATGGTAAACTTCTTGTAGATGGAACACCGGAGGAAATTTTCGAAAATCCGACGAATCCGCGTCTGCAGGAATTTTTATCCAAGGTGCTGTAAAATAAAAAAGGTGACCGGAAAATCCTGGTTGCCTTTTTGAGTTTATACAACAGGAAGTCAGAAAGTATGAAACGGACTTATCCGATTGCTTTTTAATTTGCAGAAAGAAGGTACGATACTATGACAGCAGAAAAACAGTCTGCATTGCAGACAATTGAGGAAAAACGCGACCTGATTACAGGAATCGCTGATAAAATCTGGGAATTTGCAGAGCTTTCCCTGCAGGAGTTCAAATCCGCAGCCGCTTACTGTGAAGCACTGGAAAAAGAGGGCTTTGAGGTGGAACGTGGAACCTGTAATATCGAGACTGCATTTGCAGCATCCTACGGACATGGACGTCCGTATATCGGCATTTTGGCAGAGTATGATGCACTTTCCGGACTTTCACAGGAAGCAGGGTTGCTTGAGCGTAAAGAGATCCAGGAAGGCGGAAATGGTCACGGATGCGGACATAATCTTCTGGGCGCCGGTGCGTTTGCGGCGGCACTTGGCATCAAAGCATATCTGGAAAAAAATGAAATGGAAGGAACCGTAATTCTTTATGGATGTCCGGGTGAAGAGGGCGGCGCGGCAAAAGCGTTTATGGCGCGTGACGGTCTCTGGAAAAAGCTGGATGCAGCACTTACCTGGCATCCGGAAGATGTCAATGAGGTAGCAACCGGTTCTTCAAACTCCTGCATTCAGACGCAGTACAAGTTTACAGGAACGGCTTCTCACGCAGCAGGAGCGCCTGAGATGGGCAGGAGCGCCCTTGATGCAGTGGAGCTTATGAATATCGGGGTACAGTTCCTGAGAGAGCATATGAGCAGTAAGGCGCGCATCCATTATGCAATCACAGATGCCGGCGGATGCAGTCCGAATGTTGTACAGCCAAAGGCGAGCGTTTTATATATGGTGCGTTCCAATCATGTGGCAGAAGCTGTGGAGCTTCAGAAACGTGTGGACAAGATTGCCAAAGGTGCGGCTCTTATGACGGAGACAACTTTTGAGAAAAAATTTATTGACGGTCTGGCAGACACGGTAAGTAACTTTGCGCTGGAGCGTGTTCTTTATAAAAACTTTGAGGAGCTTGGTGTTCCGCAGTATACCGAAGAAGAAAATAAATATGCGGATGCGCTGGCAGCAACTTATGACCACAGCGCAATTCCGGGAGTGGCAGCCGAAAACGATGAGGCGGCAAGAGAAGCAGTAGAAAAGATGCAGAAGGAGTATGGTCATGCAATGAATGCATTCCTTGCACCACTCTATCAGAAGGATGCGTTCAAGGCCGGTTCTACCGATGTAGGTGATGTAAGCTGGCTGACACCAACGGCACAGATCCATGTGGCAACATGGCCGAACGGATGCCCGGGACACAGCTGGCAGAATGTTTCCTGTGACCGCACCGAGATCGGACATAAAGCAGCAATCCATGCGGGCAAGGTTCTTGCAGCAACCGCAATCGATCTGTTTGAAGATCACAGCCTTCTTAATGAGGCGAGAGCAGAGTTTGAAAAACGTACAAAATCCGGATTCGTATGCCCGATTCCGGCAGATGCCGTACCGGTAATTCCGGATTAAATCTGGATACAAAAAGGCCGATTTCCTGATGTATATGAATACACGGGAAACCGGCTTCTTTTATTATTCGGATGTTTCCTGCTTTTCGTGCAGGCCACTTAATTTTTTCATTTCTTTGTAGCAATATTTGATAATCTCTTTACGGGTGATGATTCCGATAAAAGATCCCTTGTCATCAACAACAGGAACATAGTTCTGATTGATGGCACGATCCAGCAGGTCTTCCATATCTGCATCGGCGTGTACCGGCTTATAAGTGGCGCGTCTCGGGATCGCCATGATCGAAACATTCTCCATTTCTTTGAGATCAGTGCTGTTGATATTGAGAAGCTTGATTCCCCATAAGAGGTCTCCCTCGGAAATCGTTCCTGTGTACTGTCCCTCTTTATTCAGAATCGGGATACAGGAGAACTTACGGTGTTCCATCTTTTCAACAGTCTGTCGCAGGGTCTCGTCTTCAAATATATAGGCTACGTCGCTTTTGGGTGTCAGAAAAAATAAAATATTCACAGTTGGTACCTCTGTCTTTCTTGTATGTTCACTGATAAATGTTCAGGTCGGTTGCTACTGATATGATAGTATGAAGGTACCTGTCTGTCAATAATTCAAATATTAAAATTTAGTGAAATCTTACTATAGAAGGACTGTTTTAAAGTCGGTCTTATGGCAAATTGTCGACTTATGCCCTGATTACAGCAGATTTACTCCTGCTTCCGCAGCAGTCTTTGTGACTTCTTCCGGCCACAGGGATACATGAACTTCACCGATGTGTGCTTTACGAAGGAAGAACATACAGATACGGGACTGTCCGATTCCGCCGCCAATAGTGTATGGCAGTTCTTTGTTCATGATTGCTTTCTGGAATGGAAGCTCTCTGCGGTCATCGCAGCCTGCCTCTGTAAGCTGGCGGTCGAGTGCTTCCTCGTCTACACGGATACCCATAGAAGAAAGCTCAAGAGCAATATCCAGTACCGGATAATAAACAAGAATGTCACCGTTCAGTTCCCAGTCATCATAGTCCGGAGCACGTCCGTCATGACGCTCGCCATTGCTTAAGGTCTTACCTACCTGCATAAGGAAGACTGCACCTTTTTCTTTGACTATCTTGTATTCTCTTTCCTTCGGAGTAAGATCCGGATACATGTCAACCAGTTCCTGTGTGGAAACAAAAGCGATTTCTTTCGGAAGGATCTCTTCAATATAATCATACTGTACAGCCATGTATTTCTCAGTTTTGCGAAGAACACTGTAGATAGAACGTACGGTGTTGATCAGAGTTTCCATGTTGCGTTCTTCTTTAGTAATAATCTTCTCCCAGTCCCACTGGTCAACGTATACAGAGTGGATGTTATCCAGATCTTCGTCACGGCGGATCGCGATCATATCTGTATAAAGTCCTTCACCATGAGCAAAACCATATTTCTTAAGCGCATAACGTTTCCATTTTGCAAGGGAATGTACGATCTCAGCGTTTTCGTCCTGACCTTTGATGTCGAAACTTACCGGGCGCTCCACACCATTCAGATTGTCATTCAGGCCGGATGACGGAGATACAAAAACCGGAGCAGAAACACGGAGAAGATTAAGCTTCTGTGAAAGAGTCTGCTGGAAAAAGTCTTTGACTGTTTTAATTGCAACCTGTGTATCATGCAGATTCAGATCTGAATGATAGCCGGCAGGAATTTTGATTTGTTCCATAATAGCCTCCTCAAATTTAATATAGACATTATAGCAAGAAAAATATGCGATTGCAATTTTAACCTTGTAAGATTTATGGAAAAAGGCTACAATAATACATACAGCAATAAAATGAGGGGGGTGTTGTCTATGAGATGTCCTTTATGTGACGGACCTGTTGTGAATGGAAGATGTAAAGACTGTGGTATGCCGTATCGTAAGGATGAGATTTTATATCATTTGAATGAAAGCCGAAGCGATCATTACAAGCATGCATCTGATAAGGCGCGTAAGATCATGCGCGAACAGCAGAGACCGCAGGACACACCGAAGAGAATGAACGGTGCTGCGAAGAGTACGGCCGGACGGACAACTGTATCCAGACAGGCGATTCAGGAGCAGCAGAAAAAGATCCGTCGGGATGCAATGCAGAAGATGTCTGCGACGCGAAATACTGCCGGAACGACGGAGAGATACACCAGAAAGCCGAAGAAACGTTCGAGATTTGTGTGGGTATGGATACTGTTTATTCTTGTGATGTCACTTGCACCGGCATTTGGCGATTTTAAAGACATGGTTCAGGATGTTGTGAGCAGTAAGTCGGACAGTGGGAATACATATACAGATACCGAAGAACTGGATACATATTTTTCTGCCGAGCAGGATGATAATGGATATATGTTTTATTCACTTGCAGCCGGGAATGGTCCGGTAACAGCAGGTGTGCAGATCGAAGCAGGAAGATACGGAATCTACACCATTGATGAGAAAGCTGTGGTTGTAGTTACTTCCAAAGACGGAACGAAAAAAGAGCGTTATCCGCTGAAAACAGGCGATGACACCTTGCTTGTGATGCTGGATGAGGGTGATACGATTGAGGTACAGTCCGAAGATGATCCAAATGCATGCATCTACCTGATGGAATGGGTAAACTGAAATAGTGTTTTAACTGATTCTTTTTTGGTAAGATTTCAGACAATAAAAACTGAAATTCACTCTTTTATTTCACATGATATTGTGCTATACTCTCATATGCAACACAATATATGGGGAGAAAGTAATGGGGAACAAGAAACCTCATAAAAGCATCAAACAGGAGAGACAAGGTATGATCTATGTAATCAAAAAAGATGGAACAAGAGAAGAATTTGATCCACAGAAAATCGTGAAAGCGGTAAATAAGTCAGCTGCACGAATTCTTTATACATTTTCTCAGGAGGAAAAGGATTTTATCTGTCGTTTTGCGCAGGAGCATGCAGATTCCCTCGGCAAAAACGAGATTGAAATTCAGGAAATGCACAATATCGTAGAAGGCGCTCTGGAGCGTGTAAACCCGGCAGTTGCCAAGAGTTATCGTGATTACCGCAATTACAAACTTGATTTCATCCATATGATGGATGATGTATATACCAAGAGTCAGGCAATCCGTTATATTGGTGACAAGAGCAATGCCAATACAGACAGTGCGCTTGTAGCTACAAAGCGAAGCCTGATCTTTAACGAACTGAATAAGGAACTTTACAGAAAATTCTTTATGAACCGCAATGAACTGCAGGCATGTAAGGACGGTTATATTTATATTCATGATCAGTCTGCACGTCTGGACACGATGAACTGTTGTCTGTTTGATGTGGGTGCAGTCCTGCGTGGCGGATTTGAGATGGGAAATGTCTGGTACAACGAACCAAAGACTCTGGATACCGCATTTGATGTTATGGGAGATATCATCTTAAGTACAGCGGCACAGCAGTATGGTGGATTTACTGTACCGGAAGTGGATAAGATCCTCGGACCTTATGCGCAGAAGAGTTATGACAAATATATCAGTGAATTTTTGAAATATGCTGATGAGAGCTGGAGCGGAAGAGAAGAAAAAGCAATCGAGTATGCGCTTGACAAGGTGCGCAGAGACTTTGACCAGGGATGGCAGGGAATTGAGTACAAGCTCAATACCGTAGGTTCTTCCCGTGGAGACTATCCGTTTGTCACAGTGACACTTGGTCTTGGAACCGGTCAGTTCGAGAAGATGTGTAATATTTCTCTTCTTGAAGTGCACAAGGGCGGACAGGGCAAGAAAGGCCACAAGAAACCGGTACTGTTCCCGAAGATTGTTTTTCTCTATGATGAGAACCTTCACGGACCGGGCAAACCGTGTGAAGATATTTTTGAAGCAGGTGTAGACTGTTCTGCAAAGACAATGTATCCGGATTGGCTTTCTCTTACCGGTAAAGGCTATATCGCCAGCATGTACAAGCAGTACGGCAAGGTGATCAGTCCGATGGGATGTCGTGCTTTCTTAAGCCCATGGTATGAGCGGGGCGGCATGTATCCGGCTGATGATCAGGATAAGCCGGTATTTGTCGGACGTTTCAATATTGGTGCAGTCAGCCTTCATCTTCCGATGATCCTTGCAAAAGCAAGAGCGGAGAGCAGAGATTTTTATGAGGTGCTGGATTTCTATTTACAGATGATCCGTAACCTGCATATCCGTACGTATGAATACCTGGGACAGATGCGTGCATCCACGAACCCGCTGGCATACTGTGAGGGCGGTTTCTATGGCGGACATCTGAAACCGAACGAAAAGATCGGTAAACTTCTGAAACCGATGACAGCTTCCTTTGGTATCACTGCACTGAATGAGCTGCAGGAGCTTTACAATGGCAAATCTATCCGTGAGGACGGTCAGTTCGCACTGGAAGTACTGAAATATATCAATGACAAGGTAAACCAGTTCAAGCAGGAGGATGGTTACCTCTATGCAATCTACGGCACACCGGCTGAGAGTCTCTGCGGTCTGCAGGTTGAGCAGTTCCGCAAGATGTACGGAATCGTAGAAGGTGTATCCGACAGACCGTATGTGAGCAACAGTTTCCACTGCCATGTAACAGAGGATGTGACTCCGATCGAGAAGCAGGATCTGGAGGGACGTTTCTGGGAACTCTGTAATGGTGGTAAGATCCAGTATGTACGTTATCCGATCGGTTACAATAAAGAAGCCATCCGGACACTGATTCGCAGAGCAATGGATCTCGGATATTATGAGGGAGTCAACCTTTCTCTGGCATATTGTGACGACTGCGGTCATCAGGAGCTTGAGATGGATGTCTGCCCGGTATGCGGCTCCCGCAACCTGACAAAGATCGATCGTATGAATGGTTATCTTTCCTACAGCCGTGTGCATGGAGATACACGACTGAATGAAGCGAAGATGGCAGAGATCGCCGAAAGAAAATCGATGTAAATATAGAAGTAATGAGAGAATCTGGCAAGAGATGTCGGATTCTCTTTTTTTGTGTTCGGATTTTTCCTGGACTGCGAGATTTTCTTGCGTTGGGAACTTTTTGTGTTATGAAGCAGGAGAAATTATGATATAATTTCTTTGGCGAAAAATGTAAATTAATGTTTGGTATTAATTTATACGAAAAGGAATTATTTCTTTATGTGTAATGCAAAAGAGAATATTACTTCTATATAAAATACGGGGAGATATTTATAATGGCGAATAGTGATGAGTTAATTACAAGCGTTGGTAAAAATTCCAACGATACAGCAGCCCTTGTATGGTCTGTTGCAGATGATCTTGTAGGAGCATATAAACCGCATGAATATGGTCTTGTTATCCTGCCGATGACAGTAATCAAGCGTTTCCATGATTGTTTGCTGCCAACACATCAGGCAGTTCTTGATACATATAAGAAAGTGGAAAAGCTGGCTGTAAAAGATGGTTTTCTGCGTAAAGCGTCAGGTTATCAGTTTTATAATACAAGTCCGTTTACATTCAGGACATTGATTGCGGATCCGGAAAGTATCGTAGATAATTTCAAGGCGTATCTGAATGGATTTTCCGAGAATGTACAGGATATTCTTGCACGTATGGATTTTGATGCTCAGATTAAGCACATGGAAGAAGCTGGCCTTCTGTATCAGGTAATCTCTGATTTTTGTACAGATAAGGGTGATTTTTCACCTGAGAAAATCAGTGCGGTTGATATGGGATATGTGTTTGAAAACCTTGTTCGTAGATTTTCTGAATCATATAACGAGGAAGCCGGAGCACATTTCACAAGCCGTGACATCATCTATCTGATGAGTGACCTTCTTGTGGCTGGTGATGAATCAGCATTTACAGGAGACGGTATCTCAAAGACAGTTTATGATATGACCATGGGAACATCTCAGATGCTTACCTGTATGGAAGAAAGATTGAAACAGATGGATGCGGATGCAGACGTTACTGTATTCGGTCAGGAGTTCAATCCATTTACATTCGGTATTGCAAAGGCTGATATGCTTATCCGTGGCGGTGACCCTAACAATATGCAGTTCGGTGATACTTTGTCTGATGACAAGTTCAGCGGATATAAGTTTGACTATATTATCAGCAATCCACCTTTTGGTATTCCGTGGAAACGTGAGGAAAAAGAGGTTACAGCGGAATTTAAGAAAGGCACAGCCGGAAGATTTGCACCGGGACTGCCGGCAAAAGGTGATGGACAGCTTCTGTTCATGCTGAACGGTCTTGCGAAGCTGAAAGATGATGGTCAGATGGCAATTATCCAGAACGGTTCGTCTTTATTCAACGGTGACGCTGGTTCCGGTCCTTCTGAGATTCGCAGATATTTAATCGAGAATGACTGGTTGGATGCGATTGTACAGTTGCCGAACAATGCTTTTTACAATACAGGTATTGCAACGTATATCTGGATTGTAATGAAGAACAAGCCAGTCACACATCAGGGCAAAGTACAGCTGATTGATGCATCAGCCTGTTGTGCAGCAAGACGTAAGAATATCGGTTCAAAGAACGTAGATATTACAAAGGCTTGTCGTGATTTGGTTATTGAAGCGTATGGTGCTTATGTAGATGGTACATACAATGGCGTAGATGAAAACGATAATGCAATCGTTGTAAAGAGTAAGGTCATGGATGCCATTGACCTTGGCTATAACAAGATTGTAGTGGAGACACCAAAGTTGGATGAAGATGGCGATGTTGTCATGAAGAAAAAGAAACCAGTAGCCGATACATCAAAACGTGATACAGAGAATGTACCACTTGCAGAAGACATTGATGCTTACTTTGAACGTGAAGTCATTCCGTATAATCCGCAGGCTTGGATTGATAAAGCCAAAACAAAAGTAGGATATGAAATCCCGTTCACCAGAACATTTTATGAATATAAGCAGATTGAACCATCAGATGTGATTGCAGCACGTATTGAAGAACATGAAAAGAGCTTGATGGCGAAATTGCATGATTTGTTCGGGGGTGAATGATTATGGCAATGATTAGACCTGAAACAGAAATGAAAGATACAGGTATTGAGTGGATTGGTAATATTCCAAGTTCGTGGGTTTGTTGCAAACAGAAATATGTGATTTCTTTGATAAACGGGAGAGCATTTAAAGATACTGAATTTGAAGAAGATGGTAAATACAGAATATTGCGTGTTGGAAATCTTTTTTCTAATCCTAAATGGTATTCATCAAATCTCGAATTAGAAGATGATAAATATTGTGATAATGGCGATTTGCTATATGCATGGTCAATGTCATATGGTCCATATATTTGGAACGGCGAAAAAGTAATATATCATTATCATATATGGAAAGCTAAATTGTTAAATAATTTAAGTAAAAGATTTGCGTACTATTATTTAATAGCATTATCGGATTCGATTAAGTCGGATGTACACGAAACAACTATGAGTTTTATTACAATGAAGAGTATGAATAATTCTTATATAGCATTTCCGGAAGATATATTTGAACAGCAAGCCATTGCCGATTATTTGGACGAAACTTGTTCCAAAATTGATGAAATCATTGCAGAAGCAAAGGCAAGTATTGTTGAATATAAGGAACTGCGTGAATCTGTAATTTCAAATGCCACTACACGTGGAATTAAAAAGAATCGTTGCATGAAGCCCAGTGGTGTTGAATGGTTGCCAGAAATTCCGTCTGATTGGAATGTGCTTTCTCCAAAAGTAGTGTTTGCACAAAGAAAAGACAGAGCAATAAAAGGTGAGCGACAATTGACGGCAAGCCAGAAGCATGGAATTATGTATCAAGATGATTATATGAAAGAAGAAGGTGTCCGTATTGTCACTGTTGAAAAAGACTTTAGTATTTTGAAACATGTTGAGCCTGATGATTTTGTTATTAGTATGCGTAGTTTTCAGGGTGGATTAGAATATAGCTATTTAAGAGGATGCATTAGTTCGGCATATGTTATGTTAATTCCAAATCATAAATATGTGTATTCTGAATATTATAAATGGTTTTTTAAATCAGACAAGTATATCAATGCATTACAAAGTACATCTGATTTGATTAGAGATGGACAAGCTTTACGGTATGCAAATTTTGTAAAACTGAAATTGTTCGATATTCCGATTGAAGAACAGAAAGAAATTGCAGATTATTTGAACAAAGAGGTTCCTAAAATTGATTCCCTCATTGCCGAAAAAGAATCTCTTATCAATGACCTTGAAGCATACAAGAAATCACTGATTTATGAAGTAGTAACAGGAAAAAGGAGGGTGGTATAACCTATGGCTGAAGATGAAAAACAGTTTGAATCCAATATCGAAGCCTTTCTTATCTCACCTGCTGGTGGATATGAAAAGGCAACAGATGCTGGATATACCTCATCTTCTGGTATGGCGTTGGATATTCATACATTGGTTGGGTTTGTGAAAGCAACCCAGCCTACCCAGTGGCAGCGTTTTGAAAAGCAGTGCAACTCTGACCCATACAAGAAGTTTTATAAATGTTTTGAAGATGCCGTACAGATGGATGGCTTGCTGTCTGTCATGCGGCATGGATTTAAACATCGTGGAATGGATTTTAAGGTTTGCTATTTCAAGCCTGAATCCACTTTAAATGATGTTGCTGTAAAAAGATATGAGCAGAATGTGTGTCAGTGTATCAGACAGTGGCACTATTCAGAGCAGAACAACAATTCAGTTGATATGATGCTTGCAATCAACGGTATTCCAGTGGTTGCGATTGAATTAAAGAATCAGCTGACAGGTCAGACGGTAGACAATGCAAAATTGCAGTGGCAGTATGACCGTGACCAGAGGGAACCTGCATTTTGGCTGAATCATCGTATTCTGGCGTATTTTGCAGTAGACCTTTACGAAGCATGGATGACTACGGAACTGAAAGGCACAGATACATATTTTTTGCCATTCAATCAGGGTTCCAACGGTGCCGGAAATGACGGTGGTGCAGGTAATCCGCAGGCAGAAAATGATAATTATGTGACATCTTATATCTGGGAAAATGTATTACAGAAAGATAGCTTGCTGGATATTATCCAGAAGTTCATCAGCTTTGAGGTAAAGGCTGAAAAGAAAGATGGAAAGAATGTTACAAAGAAGCGTCTGATTTTCCCTAGATTTCATCAGCTGGATGTAGTACGTAAGCTGATTGCTGATGTACGTGAGAATGGTTCAGGAAATAATTATCTGATTCAGCACTCAGCAGGTTCAGGTAAATCAAATTCTATTGCATGGACAGCGTATCGTCTGGCATCCTTGCATAATGATGATAATGAGCCTGTATTTACATCGGTTGTTATCGTAACTGACAGACGTAATCTGGATGCACAGTTACAGGAAACAATCACAGGATTTGACCATACGCTCGGCAGTGTATGTACGATTGATGAAAAGAAATCCTCTAAGGATTTAAGGGATGCTCTGAACGCCGGAAAGAGAATCATTGTAACAACATTGCAGAAATTCCCGGTCATTTATGAAGAAGTGGATGATACAACAAATAAGCGATTTGCGATTATTGTGGATGAAGCCCATTCATCACAGACTGGTTCCTCTGCAATGAAATTGAAAGCAGCACTTGCGGATGTGTCGGATGCTCTGAAAGAGTATGCGGAACTGGAGGGAAAAGCCGAAGATGAATTGTTAGATGACAATGATCGTCTGGTGCGTGAAATGATTTCTCATGGAAAACATAAAAATCTTTCGTTCTTTGCTTTTACCGCCACACCGAAGGGGGCAACACTGGAAATGTTCGGTACAGAATGGAACGATGGTTCTTATCATCCATTTCATATATATTCAATGCGTCAGGCAATCGAAGAGGGATTTATTCTGGATGTTCTTCAGAACTATACAACATACAGAACCTGTTATCAGATTGCAAAGAACACAAAAGATAACCCTGATGTTCCGCAGTCAAAAGCATTAAAAACAATTAAGAAATATGAAGAGCTGCATCCGTATAACATTCAGCAGAAATCAGCGATTATTGTTGAAACATTCCGCAATGTAACGAAGCAGAAAATCAAGGGAAAAGGAAAGATGATGGTTGTAACATCATCGAGACTTGCTGCTGTTCGTTATTATCATGAGATTAAGAACTATTTGGAATCAAATGGTTATCATGATGTGGAAATCTTGGCTGCGTTCTCTGGTTCTATCAAAGACCCAGATGACCAGAAGGATGTTGAATGGACTGAAAGCAAGCTGAACGGTGTGAATGAATCACAGACAAAACAGGTATTTCATGATGAAGGAAATATTCTGATTGTGGCTGAGAAATATCAGACTGGATTTGATGAACCATTACTTCATACAATGATTGTCGATAAGAAATTGCGTGGTGTAAAAGCTGTTCAGACACTGAGCAGATTGAACCGTACACACCCAGATAAACAGGATACGTTCATCATTGATTTTGTGAATACAAAAGAAGATATTTTGAAAGCGTTCCAGCCGTTCTATCAGGAAACATCATTGGCTCAGGAAATCAATACTGACTTGATTTACAAGACACAAAAGATGTTGCGTGCTTTTAAAATCTATGATGATGCTGACATTGAAAAGGTAAATAAAATCTATTTCGATGAAGATAAACGTAAGGCGAATAAGATTCAGGCAGCGATAACAAATGCATTGTTACCGATTCAGCAGAAGTACAACGCACTGAATCAGGAGCAGAGATATCAGGTACGTAAACTCTGCAGGTCATTTGTGAAATGGTATGGATATATTACGCAGATCGTCCGTATGTTTGATAAACAGATGCATGATGAATATATCTTTTGTTCTTACCTTGCGAAGGTTTTGCCGGCTGATCCAACAATGCCGTTTGACCTTGGTGACAGAGTGAAACTTGAGTATTACAATCTTGAAAAAACTTATGAAGGTTCCATTGGTCTTGTGAAAGAAGAAAAGGGTGTTTATGAACCTGCCAAGTTGAAAAAGCCTGTAAAAATGACGGAAACCCTCAGTCCACTGGAGCAGGTCATTGAGAAAATCAACCAGCAGTATGTAGGAAACTTTACTGAAGGGGATAAGGTTGTAATTACTGCGTTGCACGAGAAATTAAAAAATAACAAAAAACTGAGGAGAGCTGCAAAAACAGATGGCCGCCAGATCTTTGCGAGGAATATTTTTCCGCAGCTGTTCGATGATGCGGCACAGGAAGCATATGTTGAAAGTACGGAAACATATACGAAGTTGTTTGAGGATGCAGGAAAATATCGCGCCATCATGAATGCACTGGCGCAGGCAATGTTTGATGAATTGAAAAATGAAGAAGTTACGGAGTAGATAAGAGGAGAGAATCTGGCAGGAAATGTCGGATTCTCTTTTTTCTTGTTTGTTATTGCGCGGGCTTGCTGAAATTTGTTGAACGATTCTATTTGCAATTCCTGTAAATGCCTGTTAAAGTATGAATAGAACATATAATTCTAAAATTCATTGAGAATTTCTCTCAGATTTCCAAACTGCAGAATCCGGAAAATAATAGGTACCTTGACATAAGAATAGAGTTTACAGAAAATGAAGAATCCACTATAATGATTACATAACAGTCAGAACTAATTGTTCACAGATAATCAGAAAGGTGGGATTGTATGGAGGGTTATGATATGCCAACCGATATTCAGTTTAAAGATGAGCTGCGCAAGGAAGAGATTAAACTGGAAGAACAGATTGAGATGCTGAAAAACAAAGAGTATGACAAAATGCTTGCAAAATTTGAACGGGAGTTAAAAAGAGTTCGTGAGAGTTTGCAGGATTAAGGTTTACAGGAAGTTAGTTAAGGTAAAAAACTGACGTACCATTACAGGTGCGTCAGTTTTTGTATACGTTATTTTTTCTTAGGTGTTACCGGTGGCAGGTCGCAGTAATATGCGATGCCGAGTGGTGTTACGAGAAGCGGATGAACCGGGCGGTAGACCGGAAGACCAAGTTTCTTTTCGAATACAGTGGTGAATTCGCGAAAGCTTGCGGAACCACCAACGACGTAAACCGCCGGAACCTGATATCCCTGGAGGAATTTCTCTGTGATCGTAGCCATTTTTTCGATTACGGCTTTGATGACCGGGAAGATTTCTTCTTCTTTTTCCGGAGTGGTCTTGAGGACTTCGGCTTCTTCGTATGGGATGCGGTAATGTCCGGCAACGGTCATAGTCATATGGCTGCCGCCTGTGGCTTCGTCGTCTGTGTAAATAACTTTGCCATCTTTGAGGATGCTGATGCCGGTTGTACCGCCACCGACATCGACAACAGCTCCATCGGTGATCTTCAGCACAGCAGCAGCGGCTGTCGGTTCGTCTACAATGTTGGTGACTTCAAACCCGGCACCTTCAAGTACATATCCGATGCTTTTGACGCTGCCTTATCCGGCGAA
>OGQY01001422.1_pt1 | contig 16235 bp, 18 predicted proteins | sample 1553361 | NCBI WGS metagenome assembly OGQY01 (sample SAMEA2579963, study PRJEB22360) | human gut metagenome | reverse complement strand
CAAATGCCATTAACTTGATTGATGGTATCGACGGCCTGGCCTCGGGCCTGTGTTGTATCGCCTTGTCGGTCTTGAGCGTGATATTCTTTCTTCGTGGGCAGTATGTTTACGCCTTGTTGGCGATCTGTACGCTGGGTATCCTTATGCCCTTTTGGTGCTACAACGTGTTCGGTAACGCCAACCGTGGACATAAGCTTTTCATGGGGGATGCCGGCAGCCTTACGCTGGGCTACGTGATCAGCTTCCTGATCATCCACATGAGCGTGACGAACGAGGTCTCTCCGACATTGTCCAACCCGTACATGGTGATCGCTTTCTCTACGGTACTGGTTCCGCTGCTGGACGTGATCCGTGTGGTCTTGCATCGCCTGCGTGAGCACAAGAACCCGTTCTTGCCGGATAAGAATCACTTTCATCATAAGTTGTTGCGCACGGGGATGCGCTTGTCCGCGGGCAGGGCGTCCAGGTTCTGGAGCAGCTCCTCCAGGGTCATGCGCTGGCACGGAGCGCAGTCGGCCAGGGCCTTGTTTAGATTGTCCACATAGGTCTGCAGATGCTTGTCGTGGTGGAAGTGGAGGGTGGTGTCGCTGATTTCGGGGCACAGGGCCTCATAGCTGTAGGGCAGGGGACGAAGGGTGAAGGGATACGGCATAGAGAGGGCTCCTTTCGAATGATTGTGTTTTGGCGTGGTTTGCGGTATACTGATATTCATATGATTTCTATTTTGCAGGAGAAAATACCATGACAGATTATTTTCATCTGGATGCTGCGCCCGACCATATCCGGGCCATCAGCAATCTGGGTCTGGCCCACCTGGGAGACGCGGTCTTTGAGGTGATGGTCCGCTCCTGGCTGTGCCTGCGCGGCAAGGCCACCTCCAAAGGCCTGCACCGGGCCACCGTCCACTTTGTGGCCGCTCCCGCCCAGGCCGCCATGGCGGAGAAGATCCTGCCGCTCCTGTCGGAGGAGGAGGGGGACGTCTTCCGCCGGGGGCGCAACGCCAGCCCCCACTCCATCCCCAAGGCGGCCAGCCGGGAGGAGTACCAGACCGCCACCGCCCTGGAGGCTTTGTTCGGCTGGCTGTACCTCCAGGGGAGGACGGAGCGGCTTAACGCGCTATTTTCGACCATGATGGGGGACTGAACATGCCTTTGGACGCGATCTGCCTGACGGCAGTGGTGGAAGAACTGAAAAAGACCCTGGTGGGGGGCAAGGTGGACAAAATCTACCAGCCCACCCGGGATGAGGTGATCCTCAACATCCGGGCGGGGGAGAACGTGAAGCTGCTCCTCGCCGGCAGCCCCACGGCCCCCCGGCTCCACCTGACCCGGCTGCCCCGGGAGAACCCGGCCCAGCCCCCCATGTTCTGTATGCTTTTGCGAAAGTATCTGTCAGGCGGAATTATTGAAAAAATTGAACAAATACCGCTGGAACGTGTGGTAAACATACACATTTCCGCCGCCGACGAGTTGGGCGAGCGCCGCCGTTTTTCCCTCATTTTAGAGGCATTTCCTCGCCGCGCCAACCTCATTTTAGCCGATAAGGACGGCCGTATCCTGGACTGCCTGCGCCGCATCGACTTCGAGATGAACCCGGACCGTCAGGTACTTCCGGGCCTGTTTTATCGTTTCCCCGCAGCGCCTGACAAGGTTGACCCCTTCACAGTGGAGAGGGAGATGTTTTCCCGCCTTGCCGCCGTGGCAGGGGAGGATATGCCTGCGGATAAGTGGTTGGTGGACACCTTCAATGGTATCTCACCGCTGGTGGCCCGTGAGATCGCGTTTCGTGCCTGCGGTGCCGTGGATGCCCCTGCGCCGCGGACAGCCGAGACACTTTGGGCCGCGTTCTCCGTATGGCGCGACACTGTGAATGCTAACAACTTTACACCAGTTATGCTGAAACGCTCCGGCGCGCCTATGGACTTCACCTACCTGCCTGTTTGTCAGTACGGCAGCGCGGCAGCGGCAGAGGAGTACGGCAGCTTTTCCACCCTGTTGGATGACTTCTACGCCAAGCGTGAGCAGGCGGACCGTGTCAAGCAGAAGGGGCAGGACCTGCTGAAAACGGCCAACAATGCCGCCGCCCGTCTGCGCCGCAAGATCACCATGCAGGAAAAGGAGCTTTTGGACAGCAAAGACCGGGATAAGTGGCGCATTTACGGCGAATTGATCACGGCAAATCTGTATCGGATGGAGCGCGGCATGAGCCGCCTCACGGCGCAGAACTACTATGATCCGGCGTGCAAAGACATAGATATTCCGTTGGATGTCCGCCTTTCACCCCAGGAAAATGCCGCTAAATACTTCAAAAAATATACAAAAGCCAAGACCGCGGAAAAATACCTCACGGAGCAGCTGACCAGGGCCGGTGCTGAACTGGAGTACCTGGAGAGTGTTCTGCAGGAGCTGGCGCAGGCCGAGTCCGAGCAGGATTTCAATGACATCCGCGCCGAACTGACCGACGGCGGCTATCTCCGCGCCAAGGGTGGGAAAAAGCAGCCCTTCCAGCGCCCCAGCAAGCCCCGAGAGTTCCGTTCCTCCGCCGGATTGCCGATTTTTGTGGGCCGCAGCAACCGGCAGAACGACCGCCTGACCACCAGGACGGCGGAGAAGTGGGACCTGTGGTTCCACACCCAGAAGATACACGGCTCCCACGTCATACTGTCCACCGGTGGCGGACGACCCGATGCACAGAGCATCGCGGAGGCCGCCTCTCTGGCCGCCTATTTTTCCCAGGCGCAAAGCAGCACAAAAGTACCCGTTGACTTCACCCAGGTAAAGTTCGTAAAGAAGCCCGCCGCCGCTAAGCCCGGAATGGTAGTTTATACCAATTATCAGACCGTTTTAGCTGACCCGAACGAGGAATTAGTAAAACATTTATTGGTAAAATAGAGCACAAAATATGTAGAAGCTATGCAACAAATTGTGGAGGATACGTCTATGATTGCCTATGCTGTTCTTATGTGGGCCATCGCAGCCCTTTTTCTGCTGCTCGGACTCCTGATCTACCACGGAAAAACGGGGTTGATCCATGAATATCACAGGGAGAGAGTCAGATCGGAGGATATGGCGGCCTATGGCCGGGCCTTTTCCACCGGACTTTTCGCCCTTGCGGGAACACTGGTACTTAGTGGGATTGTCTCTCTTCTGTGGACACTTCCCGGCGCGGTCACCGCTTCGCTGGTGGTGCTGTTCGTCGGTCTTGCGGCATCGTTCGCCATTCTTTGGCGCGTCCAGCGCCGCTATAACGGCGGTATGCTTTGACTGTCAGCAAAAAGGCTTTATCAGGTTGATGGAAACGGCACCATGAAACGCAAGGCGGAAAAAGCGGATATTGTAAAGCGAAAAGTGTTTCACGAGCACATCATCCTACTGACCGAGGGGCGTTTTCTCATGTTGGCGGTACTGGCTGTTATGGTGTGGCTCCCGTATCTCTTTGTGCGGGACAGAATGGCCGGAATGACGCTGGCATGGTGGGAGATACCCTTTCTCCTGCTGGTAGAGGTGTCGTTGTACTACGCACTGCTTTGTCAGTTCTGGTACAGATGCTTTGGGTGCCTTGTGGTCACGGAGGACGAGATCATTTGGAAATGCCCTTTTATGCGGACAGTGCGGCTGAGAAAGACGGAGATTCGATATACTGGCATCGACTACCGCTGGCCGGGTTCGGCGCGAAAAGCGGTTACGCCTGTAGATATGGCGTATTTTTCCACAAAGTCTTATCCGCAGGAGTGCCGGAACAAGAGCTATCTGCTGCGCAACAAAAAGGGATTTATTAAATTCCCGGCCGGTGAGAAGCTTTGCCGCTATATGAGTGAGTGGCTGCCGGAGCCGTATGAGAGGGTGTTTGCCGCAGCCAGCGATGGCTATGAAGCGCGGCGCAGAAAGAAGGAACGCAAGCGCATAGAAAAGAAAATGAAAATGATGAAATAATCCGGGAGATATGGAAAGACCGCCTTTCGGCGGTCTTTTCGTTATTCTCACGCCTCGGCGGGTGCATCGCGGAACAGAATGGTGATGCACCACAGGCCGGCAAGCCCCACCAGTGCGTAGATAACACGGCTGATGGCCACGGCCTGGCCGCCGAAAATGGCTGCCACGCAGTCGAAGCGGAACAGCCCCACGGCGCCCCAGTTCAAAGCGCCGATGATGACCAGTACCAGAGCGATACGGTCAAGAACCTTCATATGACAAAGACCTCCATTCTGAAAAGACTACTGCTTTGTATAGCATTTCCCTGGCAACATCGTATATACACAAAAAAATTTTCAGTTTGCCTGAATAAATTTGGAAAAGCGATTGCAAAAGCAGCGTTAATTTGGTATTATTAATATAGAACAATCTGTACACGACCATGTACATATACAAAAGGAGGAGACCATGAACAAGAAGTTTGACAAGCTGGGCTTTTATCCTGCGGATATCCTGCTGCCCAAGGGCCAGGACATGAACAAGTGGGCAGTCGTCGCCTGCGACCAGTTCACCTCTGAGCCGGAGTACTGGCAGGCAGTGGAGAAAAAAGTGGGCGATGCGCCCTCCACCCTGCGCCTGATCCTGCCGGAAGCCAATCTGAAGGCACCCAACGTGGACGAGTACATCGAGAATATCAATAACGCCATGAAGAAGTACCTGACCGACGGCGTGTTCGAGACGCTGCCCGATTCCCTGATCTACATCGAGCGCCAGCAGTCCGACGGCAAGATCCGCCACGGCCTGATCGGTATGGTGGATCTGGATGCCTATGATTTCACCCCCGGCTCCGGCGCACTGATCCGTGCCACCGAGGGCACCGTGCTGGATCGCATTCCGCCCCGGGCCAAGGTGCGCCGCAACGCGCCCATCGAGCTGCCCCATGTGATGCTGCTGATCGACGATCCTGACAAGACCGTTATTGAGCCCCTGACTGCCGCTGCCGAGGGGATGGAGAAGGTGTATGATTTCGACCTGATGCAGGACGGCGGCCACATCCGCGGCTTTAAGCTGTCCGATAAGCAGATCGATGCTGTGGCCAATGCTCTGGAGGGCCTGACCACCGATGAAGCCATGCAGAAAAAGTACAACGTCTCCGGCGTGGCGCCCCTGCTGTTCGCCGTGGGCGACGGCAACCACTCTCTGGCTACTGCCAAGGCCTGCTATGAGGAGCAGAAGAAGGGCAAGACCCCCGAGGAGTATCTGGCGCTTCCCGCCCGCTACGCACTGGTGGAGGTGGTCAATAACCACGACGATGCCCTGCAGTTCGAGCCCATCCACCGGGTGCTGTTCGGCGTGGATCACCAGAAGTTCATGGACGCCTTCCGCGCCGCCTATCCCAACGCCTATGAGGGCAAGGGCGACGGCCACACCATCGAGTTCGTGTGGAACGGCGAGAGCCACTTTATCACTGTGCCTGACCCCAAGGTGCAGCTGGCGGTGGGTACGCTACAGGGCGTTATTGACCAGTACCTGAAGGACAACGGCGGCGAGGTGGACTATATCCACGGCGACGATGTGACCCGCGAGCTGGGCAGCAAGCCCGGCAATATGGGATTCCTGCTGCCTGCCATGGGCAAGGAGCAGTTGTTCAAGACCGTCATGGCCGACGGCGTGCTGCCCCGTAAGACCTTCTCTATGGGTCATGCTCAGGATAAGCGTTACTACATCGAGGCCCGCAAGATCGTTAAGTAAGGCTGGCGCGGTCGCGTACAGTGTGCTATAATAGTGCTGCGGCAATGCCGCAGCACTATTTTTTGTGAGGAACCGCTATGAAGTGTATGGAAAAAGCATATGCCAAGGTGAACCTGACGCTTCAGGTGGGTAGCCGACGTCCGGATGGCTATCATGCTGTAATGTCTGTTATACAGCGCATCAGTCTGTGGGACACCGTAACAGTGGAGCGCGGTACAGGGCGCGACACACTGCTTTGCAGTGTGCCGGTGACGGAGAACGTCGACGACAATCTGTGCATGAAGGCAGCGCGAGCGTTTTTTGCCGAAACGGGGACGAAAAGCGACGGCGTGACGATCACGTTGGAGAAACACATTCCCGTGCAGGCGGGACTGGGCGGCGGCAGCAGCGACGCGGCGGCGGTGCTGCGGGCACTGCGGACACTGTACGCGCCGGATATAAGCGACGGCAGGCTGGAAACGCTGGCGGCAAGGCTGGGCAGCGATGTGCCGTTTTTTATCCGGGGCGGTACGCAGTTGGCCACGGGCAGGGGAGAGGTCGTTTCGCCGCTGCCGCAGCTAGCCGCGGGTTGGTTCGTGGTGGTGAAGCCCGATGAGGGCTATTCCACGGCAGAGATGTATCGGCGGCTGGATGAGCCGGGTTCGGTGTTGGTGCGGAACAGCCGCTATATGCAGGACGCGGTGGCGGCGAACAATGTCCATGCGGTGGCGGTGGAGCTGCACAACAGCTTTGAGCGGGTGGTGCCGAAGGACAGCAGCCTGAGGACCATCAAGGACGCGCTTCGGGCGCAGGGCGCGCTGGGTACGCTGCTCAGCGGCAGCGGCAGCGCAGTGTTTGGCCTGTTCGACGATCAGAGTGCGGCTGCTGCGGCAGCGGTGGCGCTGAAAAAAACATGGCCGTGGGTATTTGTGGCTCGACCGGTATAAAAATACGAAGCACCGTCCAAAATGTAGGAAAATCTACAAAGGACGGTGCTTTTTATGCATACATATATAAATAAATGGAGACCTATCGAAATCGCGGTGCTGTTAGCGTTGGCGGTAACGCTGTTGGTGGGCGCGGCATCGCTGCACCGGCAGGACGGCTTGCAGGAAAAGATGATCCGCCTGCACGTCATTGCCAATTCGGACAGTGAGGATGACCAGGCCATGAAGCTGCTGGCGCGGGATGCGGTGTTGACACGCGCCGAGGCAATCCTGCGTCAGGCATCGAACAGGGAGGAGGCGATGGAGGATCTAAACGCGGCACTGCCGGAGCTGGAGAGGACGGCTTATGATGCCTGCGGCGGAGCGTACCCTGTGCATGCGGCGCTGGAAATGACGGAATTCCCACGGAAGGAATACGACGGCTTCGCCCTGCCGGCGGGAGAGTACATGGCGCTGCGCGTCATCATCGGCGAGGGTGCCGGCCGGAACTGGTGGTGTGTGGTGTACCCACCGCTGTGCATGGTCTCCTGCACAGAGTTGGAGGATACGGCGTTGCGCGCCGGGCTGGACGGCGACGATGTGCAGCTTATCACCGAAGCGGACAGCGGATATGTGTTGAAATTCCGCGCTGTGGAGCTGTGGGAACGCCTGCGGCAGTGGTTGGGAAAATAGATGTGAAAATTAATGGGAGGAGTGCGCGAAAAAACTGTTGACAAACAAGGGAAAACCTGTATAATAGTTTTTGTTCGTCGGAACACAGCGGGATTGTGTAAAGGTAGCACAGCGGACTCTGACTCCGTATGTGAGGGTTCGAATCCTTCTCCCGCTGCCATAGAGCCTTACTTTTGAACCATTGCATGGTGTAGGAAGTAAGGCTTTTTTCTATACTGAGGAATGAGAGTTGGATCGAGGTGCGTGATGAAGAAAGAAAGGCTTGTTGCAGCCCCGCATACCTTTATGCTATCGGTATTGTTGATGATCAGTATCCCGGCAGCATACGCGATTATGCTGATTTCCCATCAAGAATCCATCGGAGCATTCCTGCGAGTTCCGGGTGCGCTGCAAGTGACACTTCTCGTTGCGGTTATCTATCTTGCGCTGCTGGTGACGCTTTTTTGTACGCGTTACCAGTGGGCCGCTGTTGCTGAAATATGTGAAGATCGGATAGTATTTTGGGCACTGTTTACGCACAGGACTTTTTACTATGGCGATATGCATCATATTGGCATTGACTATGGCTTATTGGACGGCAGGAAGCAGTTTTGGATGTATTTCAGTAAAACCCCAATTCCTGCAATGTATTATCACCGGATCAATCGGATGAAGCCGTCAAGGAGTTTTATGCGTGTGCAGTATTGCAAAAAGACTTATGAAAGGCTGGTGGCAAATACGCCGCCGCAAATCAGCAATCAGCTTCGAAAATGTTATTCGACGATACGGCTGCACGATTTGGATAAGAAAGAGTAACACGGTATTCGCCGCAGGTCGGTAAAGAGCACCCGCCTGGTGTGTTTGCAGGCGGTACTGCTGTCCGATATGAAAAAGCCCCACCCATTCGGGTGGGGCTTGCTGCGTCAGCCGTGGGAGAGGGGAGCGCTCAGCGCTCAGGATCCCATTTGGGAGAGGTGGGATCCTTGACCGGCTGGGCCGCAGCGGGAGAAGGAAGCAGGTCGGATGCGGTGAAGTACTTCTTCAGGGGCTTGTACGCCACGGCAAAGACCAAAAGGGTGATAGCGATGTTGGGGAGCATGTACGCCAGATTGTACAGCAGGGAGTAGAACCAGGGGCTGTGCATAGTCATGCCGAAGAAGGTCTCGGGCATGTATTCCGCCCAAACGGTGGCGCCCACCACATAGTGCACCAGGAAGCGGGAAAAGCCGGCGATCAGAGTGCCGGTGAACACGCCGCTCTTGCGGCGGGGCACCAGACCGGCCAGACACCGGACGTCCGCGCCCAGACCCAGGACGGTGAAGGCCACCAGGTAGTCGCCGACGATGGACTGCCAGCCAATGGCGAAGCCGCCGTCAAACATGAACTGCAGAACGCCGAAGGCGAAGCCGCCCAGCAGACCGGCGCCGAGGCCCCAGCGAACGGCATACAGCACCAGGGGGATCATGGACAGGACGACGCTGCCGCCCCAGGGCATCTCCCACAGCTTCAGGTAGCTGAGTATCTGCGCAACGGCCACCAGCACGGCGCCTTCGCACAGGGCGCGGACTCTCATGTGACTTTTCATAATAATGTGTACCTCCAAAAACAAAATTCCCGCATGGCGAGCCATGCAGGCGTCGCAATGCGGAAATCCGAAAATCGATATGATCGCATTCCTACGCCGGCATTACCCGGATCAGGTTCGAGGGACCGGACGGCGTTACGTCACATCTCAGCCAGCTTGCGCCAGCGCCCCTTGGATTGTGGAACGATTGTAGCACGGCGGGTGGAGGATGTCAAGTGGCTTGTGGGTAACGGAGAGATAAATTCCGCTTATGAGAGAACGATTATTATATGCCCTATCACACCGGAACGACGCTTGCGAGCCGGGACAGCTACGGCATCGGTACGCAGTATCGCTACATCGAGGGTCTGTGGGACGGCGTGTATGACTGGGGCGACGGCTGCTACAACAACAGCAACGGCTTGAATATCATCAACATACCCAGTCAGTTCAACGATACTTCTAATGGCATCGCCGTGGGCGTTCCGTCGAGCGGATGGCCCAGCGCATTTACCGTGGCAACGGTGGCCGGTCTGGAATGGGTTATCTATCCCACGGCATCGGGCGGTAGTGAGACGACATATTCGGCGGATAGCTGGAGCTTCAATGCTTCCTACCCGTGTCTGTACTTCGGCGGTAACTATTACCAGAACGGGAACTTCGGGCTGTTCTACGTGTACTACACCAGCGCGTCCTACTCGGACGCGTACATCGGCTGCCGCCTCCAAAAACTCCCCTGACGGGGGAGTGCAGAGGGGGACGCATCCACCTCTGCGTATCCTGCGGCCCGCAGGCCGCGCAAAAGGCTAACGGGTTTTCAGCCGCACAGGCGGCTTGAAAATACAGGGGATGACCGCGCACGCAGTCGGTGCCTTGCTTCTCGGTTCGGCGGATAACTGGAACTTCAATGCTTCCAACCCGTGTCTGTACTTCGGCGGTAACTATAACCAGAACGGGAACCACGGGCTGTTCTACGTGAACTACACCAGCGCGTCCAACTCGAACGCGAACATCGGCTGCCGCGTCCTTTTATGGACTGGCTACCCACCTCCACACCCGGCAACGCAAAGACCCGCGCCGGGGCGCGGACATCCTCGGCACCCCTTGGTGCAGATAAGCCATCAGGACACGGTTTAGTACACTTCCACAACCCGTGGAGGCGATGGAAAGGCCGTGAGGCTAAAAGGAGGAAAACATTCCTGATGAAACGAGCAAACAACCTATTTCCAAAGCTGGTATCGGAAGAAAACCTGCGGCTGGCGATCTTCGCCGTGAACGTGACACACCGCTTCCATCCGCACCACAGACCGAACCGGACGGTGGCACGGGTGGAGGCAGACATTGACCGCTATGTAAAAGAGCTGCGGGAGATCATTACAGGCGGTTACGAGGCGAACGAGCCGAGGCTTGCGCGGCGCTGGGACAAGAGCGCCGGAAAGTGGCGGGACATATCGGAACCGAGACTGTGGCCTGACCAGTATGTGCATCACGCGGTCATTCAGGTGTTGGAGCCGATCATGATGCGGGGCATGGACAATTTCTGCTGCGGGAGCATCCGAAACCGGGGCATCCATTACGGCGTTCGGGCCATCAAGAAGTGGATGCGGACAGACCCAAAAGGGACGAAGTACGCCGAGGAGCTGGACATACACCATTTCTACGACAGTTTGACGGCGGAGACGGTGATGAAGCGGCTCCGGCGGCTGGTGAAAGACCGGCGAATGCTGGAGGTATGCGAGCGGTTGATGAAGCACGGCATTCTGATCGGCGCTTACTTTTCCCAATGGTTTGCCAACACGGTGCTGCAACCACTCGACCGGATGATACGGGAAAGCGGTATGTGCGACCACTACCTGCGGTACATGGACAACTTTACCCTGTTCGGGCGGAACAAGCGGAAGCTGCGGCGGCTGCGGGAGCTGATCGAGAAATGGCTGGCGGCACACGGCCTGCGGCTGAACGGCAAGTGGCAGCTCTATCCGACAGCAAAGCGGACGGTGGCGGCGCTGGGGTATCGCTTCGGGCGAGGGTATACCCTGCTGCGGAAACGAAACATGGTGCGCCTGAAACATTCTCTTTCCGCCTGCCGCCGTGCCATGCGGCGGCACCACGCGATCAAGCCCGCATTGGCGCAGGGGCTTTTATCCAGACTGGGCCAGATGAAGCACTGCAATCACGTTCACTTTTTCCAGAGCTATGTGGAGGCGGGGTTGCAGCGAAAATTGAAATGCGTGGTCAGAGAACACGCAAGAAAGGAGCGGGCAAGATGGAATACGTCTACGGAACAAGCGTTATCGGCGGCGTAGAACGGGAAAACCTGAAAATCGTGGGCGGCCCCGCGCTGCGGGAGGGTGAATACCTGACCACGGTGCGGGAGTACGACGACAGCAGCATCACAGACCGCTGCCGCATCGACCGGCACTATCACAGCGACACGGACGAGGACGGGACGCGGTACGACTTCTATACCATCAGCGAGCATTACCGGTATGTGGAAAGGATAAAGGTGATGGAAGAAACGAGAAAAGCAACGGAGATCGCCTTTGTGACGCTGGCGGAGAGCGGAAGCATCGACGCTGTGACTGCGGGGGAGCATAAGAGCCTGTTTGAAACGTGGCAGACCGGCGTTGCTTACACGGTGGGGCAGCTACGCAACTGGGGGGACAAGCTGTACAAATGCGTACAGGCGCACACCTCACAGGCTGGATGGGAACCGGACAAGGCGGTGTCGCTTTGGTCGGCGGCATCTGACCCGGCGGAAGAATGGCCGGAATGGAGCCAGCCGGTGGGGGCGCATGACGCTTACGCAAAGGGCGACAAGGTGAGCCACAATGGAAAGCATTGGACATCAACGGCGGATGCCAATGTGTGGGAACCGGGGGTATACGGCTGGACGGAGGCGACGGCGTGAGCAGCCATTTGCAGATCATCGCAGAGCTGGAGGCGCTTGTGGAAATGCAGGCGCGTACCGTCCGGGTGCTGGCGACACGCCTTGTGGAGCTGGGCGACACCGTGACCGGGCGAGACGAGATCGCGGAGGCCGACGAGGCATACCGCAGGGCCATCGGCGGGGACGAATGGCCGGAGTGAAAGCAGGAGGACAGGAAAATGTACATCGACGCGGACACCATCATTAAGGCGGCCAGCCTTTTGGGAGCAATCGGAGCGCTGGTCGCCGCCATTGTTTCCGTGTACAAGGTCATTGAGAGCAACAAAAAGCAGAGCGAGTTCATCAACGCCATTCAGGAGGAGCAGACGCTTATCTGCTATGGCCTGCGCGGCGCGTTGCAGGGGCTTGTGGAGCAGGGGTGCAACGGGCCGTGCAAGGATGCGCTGGACAAACTGAATAAGCACCTGAATAAAAACGCGCATCCGCACATCAAGGAGGACTGACATGGCGGGAAAGCGAACGCAGGCAAAGACGAAAGGTCGGAAGAAGCGCATGGGAACCATGGACTTTATTCTGCTGATCGTCTTCTTGTGTCTGATGGTATTCACGATAGCCATGATCGCGCTGTTTACCGTGTACGGCTCCGTGCCGGATACGCTGATCACCTGCGTGTTCGCCACGCTGGGCGGCGAGTGCGGCATCCTCGGCTGGATAAAGACCACCAAGGAGAAGAAGCAGGACAGGCGGTGGCAGCTTGCGGACATGAGAAGAGAAAAGGAGGAGGCGGAACGGATTGCACAGCAGACAGAGGAACCGTGAGGAGGGATAGATCATGCTGGCAGGGAAAAACAACGAGGAGAAAATCTGGAATTATCTGAAAGACGCGGGGCTGAACGACTTCGGCACCGCCGGTCTGATGGGAAACCTGTATGCGGAGAGCGGCCTTATCCCGAACAACGTGGAGAACCTATACGAAAAGAGGCTTGGCGTGACCGACGCAAGCTATACGGCGGCGGTGGACAGCGGCAAGTATCAGTTCTTCGCAACGGATAAGGCGGGCTATGGCCTCGCCCAATGGACATACTGCTCCCGCAAGGCAGAGTTGCTGGACTATGCCCAATGCTGCCGAAAGAGCATCGGCGATCTGGAAATGCAGCTTGATTTCCTGATGAAAGAGCTGCGGGAGGGCTATAAGGCGGTGCTGGCCGTGCTGAAAACGGCTGGAAGCGTCCGGGCAGCATCGGACGCGGTGCTGCTGAAATTTGAGCGCCCGGCAGATCAGAGCGAGGCGGCGCAGGCCCGGCGAGCTGCGTTCGGCCAGAAGTATTACGACAAGTATGCGGCAGGGAGCGCCGCAGGAAGCGGAGGAAAGCCCATGACGGAACAGGAACAGCGGCAGAAGATCGTGAGCATCGCACAGAGCTACATCGGATGCAAAGAGAGCGACGGGAGCCACAGGAAGATCATCGACCTGTACAACAGTCACAAGCCGCTGGCCCGTGGCTACGCTGTGAAGTACACGGACGCATGGTGCAGCACGTTCGCAAGCGCCGTCGCCATCGCGGCGGGAATGACCGACATCATCCCGACGGAGTGCGGCTGCGGAAAGCACATCGAGCTGTTCAAGAAGCTGGGGAGCTGGCAGGAGAACGACGCTTATGTGCCGAAGCCCGGCGACTATATTTTCTACGATTGGCAGGACAGCGGCGTGGGAGACTGCACCGGCAGCGCCGATCATGTGGGCATCGTGGAAAAGGTCAGCGGGACAAGCATCACCGTCATTGAGGGCAACTACTCCGACAGCGTGAAGCGCCGCACCATTTCTGTGAACGGACGGTACATTCGCGGCTACGGCGTACCGAAGTACGGCGGAAAGGAGGCGACCGGCGGCGGGACTGCGGCGGACGCTGCACCGGCCAAGGGCGGCGGGTGCAAGGTGGGCGACATCGTGACATTCACCGGCGAGAGGCACTACACCGGCGCAAACAGCACCGTGGGCAAACCATGCAAGCCGGGCAAGGCCAAGGTGACGCAGGTGTATCAGCCGCTTGTGAGCAGGCATCCGTACCACCTTGTCGCCGTGAGCGGCGGCGGAAGCACCGTGTACGGCTGGGTGGACGCGGCGGACATCAAGACCGAAGCGGCGGCGCTGGCCGTGGGCGATCAGGTGACGATGGACAAGGCTGCCACAGTCTACGGCACCACGCGCAAGTTTTCCTCGTGGGTGTACAGCGCAAAGCTGTATGTCCGGGCAATCAGCGGCGACCGCATTTCAGTTTCCACGCTGAAAAGCGGCGCAATCACAGGAAACGTGGACAAGAAATATCTGACGAAAGTGTAAGGAGGTACACACCATGACACAGATCATTCCCGACATCATCAACATTGTCATTGAGGCCATTTTCGCCATCCTCGGCCTGTTCTTCACCGGCGTGGCCATTCCGTGGCTGGTCAAGACCGGCATCCCTTGGCTGAAAGACAAGCGCCTGTACGGCATTGTCACCGTTCTGGTCAAGGCGGCGGAGAAGCAGCGCGAGGCCGGTACGCTGACCATCCCGAAGTACGATTATGTGGTGCAGATGCTTGAAGCAAAGGGCATTAAGGTCACGGCGGAGGTAAAGGCCGTGATCGAGGCGGCGGTTAAGGAACTGGACATCGCCGTGGACAGCACAATCGGTACGCTGGGTGGCATCTTTGTGGAGGACAACCCCGGCAAAACGGATGGAGAAAAGGAACTGAATAACTGAAACTATCCCCCGGCTGCTATACTCATAGATATAGCGGTCGGGGGATTTTTTTGCGCGTTCGCAACGAAAAATCAGTTGCGCGGTAAGGGATTTACAGGTATCATAATAAGACAAAAAGCGACAAAGCAAACCGGCGGAGCGGAACGGGCAAGACCTGACACCGCCCGCGCAAAAGCATGAGAGAGGAGGATTTACGGTGCAGACCGGAGGGCGAACATTTAAGCATCTGACCAAGAACGACAGGCTGCGCATTGAGAAGTGGCAGCGCAGGGGATTGAAGCCGCCGCAGATTGCGGAGAAGCTGCGCGTCCACGTTTCCACCATCTACCGGGAGTTGAAGCGCGGAGAGTATGAGCGGCTGGACGGGGCGACGTGGGAAATGGTGACGGCGTACAGCCCGGACATTGCGGAAGCGCGGTATCAGGAACACTTGCGGGAGAAAGGGCCAGACTTGAAAATCGGCAAAGATCACGAGCTTGCAAACTACATCGAGGCGACAATCGTTGAAAAAGAGTGCAGTCCCGCTGCCGTTCTCGGCTACGCGATGATGGAGGGGCGGACATTCGAGACCTCGGTTTCTGTGACGACGATCTACAGCTACATCAAAAAGGGCCTCTTTCTACAAATCACGCAGGTGGACTTGCCGCGCCATGGGAAGCACAAGCAGGGCTATAAAAAGGTCAAGACCAAGGACGATCAGTCCAGAGCCTCCGCAGGCGACAGCATTGAACAGCGCCCGCCGGAGGTGGAGAGCCGCGAGGAGTTCGGGCATTGGGAGGGCGACACCGTGTACAGCGGAAAGGGCAAATGCAAGACCACCAGCGCCCTGCTGACCCTGAATGAGCGCAAGACGCGGAAAGACATCATCATAGGAATACCGAACAGAAAGGCGGAAACCGTGGTCAAGGCGCTGGATGCGCTGGAGCGGAAATGCGGAGCCAAGCGGTTCAGGGTAATCTTCAAAAGCATCACCTTTGACAACGGCTCAGAATTTTCGGCGGCGGAGGAGCTGGAGCGGAGCGCTGTCAACAAGACCATCCCGCGCACCAAGGTATATTTCTGCCATCCGTATTCTTCGTGGGAACGGGGGAGCAACGAGAACGCCAACAGCATGATCAGGCGGCGGCATCCGAAAGGCACAGATTTCTCTAAGGTCAGCGCGGCGGAGATCGCGGCCACGGAGGAATGGATTAACAACTATCCACGGAAAATCTTCGGGTACAAGAGCAGCGAGGTCATGTTCCGGGAGTGCCTGCGGGAGATCGGGCTGATCGCGTAACAGGAAGAAACCAGCACAGAGGACAATCAAAGGGAGAGGGCGTGAGCAGAGCGGAACGCGGAGAACTGAACAGGAAAATACACAGGCTGCCGACCATGGGACATGACGGCGGCCATGTTGGCTTGTCAAAATTAGACAAAACAAGAAGCGAAAAATTGTGCGCATTTAATGCTTGACTTTTGCAATGTCTAAAAAAGGTAAAATAGTAGTTGACAAGATGGCAGACATGTGCTAAGATAATGACTGTTCCGCGGTTATGGGACGTGTACCTTGTAAATTAAACAACGAACGAAACGAAAAGCACCAGACGGGAGCACATTGTAAGATGTGCAACTGAGAACTTGCCGGAACGGGGTTAAGTCAATTACCCGGGAAGGTAAGTATAAAAAGTTTTTGAAGCTATGACAAATAGCTCTGTAAAGATTAGCTCGATGGAGACATCGTGTTGATACAATTTATAGAGAGTTTGATCCTGGCTCAGGACGAACGCTGGCGGCGTGCTTAACACATGCAAG
>OGQY01001406.1_pt1 | contig 16387 bp, 10 predicted proteins | sample 1553361 | NCBI WGS metagenome assembly OGQY01 (sample SAMEA2579963, study PRJEB22360) | human gut metagenome | reverse complement strand
TCCGAACGGTCTCCACCCCGGCGTCCACTGTCTTTGGAACCCCGTTTGCCTTTGTAGCCGTCATCGCTGCGCCGTCCGCCGTAACTGCGTTTGCCACCGCGTCCGCCTTCTTCTTTTTTGCCCTGTGCAGGTTCGACGGAGATGCGCCGTCCGTCTACTTCGAACCCGTTCATGCTGTCCATCACGCGCTGGGCTTCACCCTCTTCCACTTCGAAGAAAGAGAAGTTTTCGCGCAGGTCGATCTTGCCGATGCGCACCTTGCCCGGCACACATTTGTTGACCAGTTCGATCAGCTGGTTCGGATATAGGCCGTCGGCCTTGCCGAAGTTGAGGAAGAAACGCGAATAGCCCTCTTCGGCCGCATGTGCACGGCGTTCGCCCCGTTCGCTGCGAGAGGAACGTTCGTCTACCTGCTGGATCTCGTCGGCATCCTTGTAGTAATCGATCATACGGTTGAATTCGAGCGAAACGACACGTTTGATGATGTCTTCCTTGTCCAGCCATTCCAACTTGCGGTAGATTTGGGGCATCAGGGAGGCGATCTCCTCCTCGTTCACCTTCACCTTTTCAATCTGGTCGACGAGGTTGAAAAGCTGCTTTTCGCAGATAGCATGTCCGGTAGGCATTTCGCCTTTCTCGAATTTCTTGTTGATGATCCTTTCGATCTCGCGGATTTTGCCTTTCTCCTTCACGTGGCAGATGGAGATGGAGATACCCGTCTTTCCCGCACGGCCCGTACGGCCACGGCGGTGCGTGTAGGATTCCACTTCATCGGGCAGGCCGTAGTTGATCACGTGTGTCAGATCGTCCACATCCAGGCCGCGGGCAGCCACATCGGTAGCAACTAAGAGTTGGATGTTTTTGACGCGGAACTTCTGCATCACGTAGTCGCGCTGCGCCTGGCTCAGTTCGCCGTGCAGCGAGTCGGCGTTGTAGCCGTCCTGTATCAGTTTGTCGGCGATCTCCTGCGTCTCTTTGCGGGTACGGCAGAAGACGATGCCGTAGATGTTCGGGTAGAAGTCGGCGATGCGTTTCAGAGCCAGGTACTTGTCGCGTGCCTGTACCATATAATAGATATCGCGGATGTTCTTGTTTCCTTCGTTCTTGTTGCCGATCACGATCTCCTTCGGATTCTTCATGTACTTCTTCGTGATGTTGGCGATCTCTTTCGGCATGGTGGCCGAGAAGAGCAGCATGTTGCGGTTCTCCGGCACTTCGGCGAGGATGGCGTTGATGCTGTCGGTGAACCCCATGTTCAGCATCTCGTCCGCCTCGTCCATGATGACGTTCTTCACCAGGCTGAGGTCTACCGTCTTGCGGTTCATCAGGTCCAGGAGGCGTCCCGGAGTGGCTACGACCACGTGCACGCCACGCTTCAGCGTCTTGATCTGACTCTCGATGCTGGAACCTCCGTACACCGGGAGGACCTTCAGGTTGTCGATATACTTGGAGTAGTCGTTCAGGTCGTCGGCGATCTGTAAACATAGCTCACGAGTGGGACAGAGTACGAGTGCTTGGGGGTGGTATGTAGTCACATCGATTTTTTGCAGGATCGGAAGGCCGAAAGCGGCTGTCTTTCCCGTACCTGTTTGTGCTAATGCAATTACGTCGTTGTCATCTCCCAGTAGGAAAGGAATCACTTCCTCCTGTACCGGCATGGGCGATTCGTAGCCCATTTCTTGAATTGCCTTCAGTATTGGTGCGGCAACTCCTAATTCTTCAAATGTTTTCAAAATGTGATATATGTATATATAATAAATTCAGAGTGGGGACAAAGGTACGCAAATAATTTGGATACCGGTTAGTTTAGTATGATATCTTTTAATGTATCGCGCTCTTTTTCCGTGAGATGCAATCCTTTCGACAGATATTTGTCGGTCGAACCATATTCTTTCTTTATTTTATGGAAGGCCAGATCCAGCCATGTCTCGTTTGCACCGAGCAGCACGGTGATGGTTTCTTGGGCGTCCGTATTGAGGTTGCGTGCCATATAGGCAAGGCTGCGCAGGTCTATGTGGTTGTTGGAAGCCATATAGTCTTTCATGATCGTTTCTTCCGGCACATCGAGGGCTGTCAGCAGCATGGCCGTCAGGAAGCCGGCACGGTCTTTTCCCATCGAGCAGTTCACGAGGATCGGGTAGTTGTCCTTGTCGAGAAAGACTTTCAGGGCTTTGCCGAATTGTTCGCTGTTGTCCGTCACATAGCTGATATAGGTGTCCTGCATATACACGAGCCCGTCGCCTTTGCGTATGCGTCCTTCTTCCAGGCGTCGGGTGATCTGTTCTTTGCCTTTTACCGGGATCGGGATGGAGATGATGTTCGCCCCTGCATATTTTTCCGGAGCGAGGGCTATTTCGTCTTCTCCCCGTAGGTCGATGACAGTTTTGATCTTCAGGTTATCCAGCCGGATCGTGTCGTTGCGGCTAAGTGCCTTGAGCTCGCCCGAGCGGAATATCTTGCCCCAGCCGGTCATACGGTTCCCGTGTTCGCTGAAGTAGCCTCCTATGTCGCGCAGGTTCTGGACGCTGTCCATCTGTACCGAGCGGGCGCCGACAGTGCGGTAATATTTGTCGTTGAAAGACAGTAGGAAATATTTGCGGGTGATGTTGTCGTTCGTGATGTAGGTCACTCTCCCGTCATTGATGTCGGCATAGCTGCACGGTCGCGACATGTCGAAGGAGTTGGGGGTGTCGGATACATAAAGTTTCATCGTCCCGTCGGTATGGGGGGCTGTTTCCCATTTGATAATATAGTTGCCGATGTCGTCACGCAGGCATATGGCACGAATTTCAGGTGCTCTGCCGGAGCTGCATCCTGCCAATAAGGCCACACTGGTGAACAAGAAAAGAATCCGTTTCAATATCATACTTCTACTACTCATGCAAAGCAAAGATAGTGAAAAACACGTGTCTTTATACCCCTTTATCTTCCCGGTTAATGATATTTAAGACTGGGAGAGGTAGGAGGTTGCGAATTCTTTAGAAATGTAATTGTCGTAGCTGCGGCAAACCTCGGTTGCCAGATCGATCCCGTACCGGATGATATTCGCCCATGTCTCTTTCGGGAGGGTGGCGAGGTCACGGTGACGGACATTATTTTTTAACAGACCGTAGAGGATGCCAGCATTGAAGTTGTCGCCGGCTCCGATCGTACTGACCGGGCGGATGGAGGGCGAGTCGAAATGAAGGCGCAGGTCGCCGTGGTAGAGGTTCACGCCTCCGGCTCCGTGAGTGGTGATGAAACGGTCGCAGTAGAAACGGATATGGTCGGTGTAGACTTTTTCACTGTCGGCCTCCCCGAAGATATTGAGGAAGTCCTCGTCCGAGCCGCGTATGATATCGGCATATTCGAAGTTTTCGAGCAATGTCGGGGCGAGGTGTATCGCTTCATGGGCGTGCGCCTTGCGGAAATTCGGGTCGTAGTAGAGGATCGCCTTGCGCTGGCGTGCATAGTCGAGAAATTCCACCATCCGTTCCCTAAGCGCCGGGTTCAGTGAGTAATAGGAGCCGTAGATGAAGATGTCGTCTTCGTTGATCTCCGGCAGGGGCACGTCGAGGCGTTGCTTCGGATAATCCTTGTAGAAAGTGTAGTCGGCATTGCTGTCGTTGTCCAGGAACGCGAGCGAAATCGGGCTTTTGCCATCCGGGAAACGGTCGACGTAGCGGGTGGAAATGTTGTTTTCCTTCATGAAGTCGCGTATGATGTCGCCGACATGGTCGTTTCCCACTTCGCTGATGAAAGAGACAGGTACACCCAGGCGTCCTAACGAGATGAGGCCGTTGAAGGTCGATCCGCCGGGCACTGCCGTATGGGGTCGGTTGTTCCTGAAGATGATGTCGAGAATGGTTTCCCCGATGCCGATTACCTTCCTCATGCTCTTTATTTGTTTACGGTTTTACACTGTTCGCGGCTTTTCGAACCCAGGTAACCGCCGTGATGCCGTTTGGCATAGTCGGGATAGCCGAAGTTGATGCGTTTCATGGTGCCGACTACCAACAGGTCGCCTATCACCGTCATGACCGTGGTCGATGTGGTGGGGGTGAGGCCTAAAGGACACACTTCTTTCGGCGCACCGGTCGGCAGGCAGATCGTCGCTTCGGCTGCCAGCGGGCTGTCGGGGTTGCCGGTGATAACGATAAACTGCATCTCCGGTACGAGACCGCGTGTCAGCTCCACCAGTTCGAGCAGTTCGCGTGTCTTGCCGGAGTTGGAGATGAGCAGCATGACATCGTTCTTGCGGACGATGCCGAGGTCGCCGTGTTGTGCTTCGCTGGGATGCAGGAAGTAGGCGGGCGTGCCGGTCGAACAGAAGGTGGTCGCGATGTTCATGGCGATCTGTCCTGCTTTTCCCATACCGCTGGTGATCAGATTCCCTCCGAGTTCGTGTACATGTTTCACAATGAGTGTCACAGCCTCTTCATAGCCGTCGGTTATCGGAATATTGCGTACTGCTTCAGCTTCCTGTTGCAGAATGGATGAGATTGCTTCGTTTATCATAGCCTTTAAAATGATTCTATATGGTGTTATGAACTTAACAAAGTGCAAAAGTATCTATTTTAATGATACCTGCACATGGAATGACCTATATTTTTGTACTTTTGTGCCTCCTAATGAATGGATCATGGAAAAAGATTACTTCTCACATATTTTACCGAACGGTTTGCGTATCGTACATCTTCCTTCTGCATCCCCGGTGTCGTATTGCGGGTTTGCCGTGAATGCCGGGACACGGGATGAGGAAATGGATGAATTTGGCTTGGCTCACTTTGTCGAACACATGATATTCAAGGGGACGGAAAAGCGTAAGTCCTGGCATATCCTGAATCGGATGGAGAATGTGGGAGGGGAGCTGAACGCCTATACCACAAAGGAGGAGACTTTCGTCTATTCTATTTTTATGGAAGAGCATTTCCGGAGGGCTTTCGAACTGCTGTCCGACCTGGTGTTCCATTCGCAGTTCCCGGAGCAGGAGATCGAGAAGGAGGTGGATGTGATCCTGGACGAAATCAATTCATACGAGGACAGCCCTTCGGAACTGATCTTCGATGAATTCGAGAATTTGCTGTTCGACGGACATGCGTTGGGACATAACATCTTGGGGGACGAGCAGTCGCTGCTCGGTTTCGGCAGCGAGTCCGGCAAGTCGTTTATGAGGCGGTTCTATGCCCCCGAAAACATGGTGTTCTTCTCGATGGGCCGGATTCCGTTCAAGAAGATCGTGCAGATGGCGGAAAGCACCCTGTCGGATATCGCTTTCCCGATGGCGGCACGTAACCGGACGGCACCCGGCGAGCTCCTTCCCGTCAGCCGCCAGATACACAAGGATACCCATCAGGCGCATGTGCTGATCGGGGGACGGGCATACAGCATGCACGATGAGAAACGCCTGCCGTTGTTCTTGCTGAATAACCTCTTGGGAGGGCCGGGCATGAACAACCGTTTGAATGTCTCTCTCAGGGAAAAGAACGGGCTTGTCTATAACGTCGAATCGAACGTGACTTCTTATACCGATACGGGGCTGGCAAGCATCTACTTCGGGACTGATCCGAAGAACAAGGAGAAGGCGATCAAGCTTGTTTACAAGGAACTGGCGAAGCTGCGTGAGGTGAAGCTGACCGCGACCCAGTTGGCGGCGGCCAAGAAGCAGGTGATCGGACAATTGGGCGTCTCCGGCGATAATCGGGAAGGCCTGTTTTTGGGGCTGGGTAAGAGCTTTCTCCATTATAACCGCTACGACACCCTGCCGGAAGTCTTCGCCAAGGTGGAGAAGCTGACCGCCGGAGAGATACGAGAGGTCGCCAACGAGATCTTTGCACCTGAACGGTTGTTCAGTCTGATCTACCAATAAGAAGCGTTTACCAGCATTCCGCCTTGTCCTTCAGTTCCGGCAGCTTGTTCTTGTCGAACACAGGGCTCTTGATCCCGCTACGTTTTTGAGCAATGTAATCGTGCAGCAGCAGGAAGGCCTGTTTGCTCAGCAACGAGATGGCGAACAGGTTGCAGATCGTCATGAAAGCCATCGTGATATCCGCCAGGCTCCAGGCGAGTTCCAGACTTGCTAACGCCCCGAACATCACCATACCGCCGACCGCCAGACGGTAGATATAGAGCACGCTTTTTTTCGGTGTGATGAAACGAATGTTCGCTTCCCCGTAATAGTAGTTCCCGATAATGCTGCTGAAAGCGAACAGGAAGATCGCTACGGCAACGAATATCCCTCCGGCTTTTCCCACTTCGAGCGTCAGGGCATGCTGTGTCAGTTGTACCCCGTTTACCGAACCGTCCAACGGCGCCCCGCTGAACAGGATGATAAAAGCCGTGCAGGTACAGATCAGCAGGGTGTCGGTGAAAACACCCAGAGTCTGGATCAATCCCTGTTTGACCGGATGTGTGACGGATGCCGTGGCCGCTACGTTCGGAGCCGATCCCATACCTGCCTCGTTGCTGAACAGGCCGCGCTTGATCCCTTGCATCAGAGCGGCACCGATCGTACCGCCTGCCGCCTGTTCCCATCCGAAAGCGCTGCTTACGATCAGTTTGATGACGGCCGGCAGTTCCGTTATATTGAACAGTACGATCCCCGAGGCGAGCGCCACGTATCCCAATGCCATTACGGGGACGATCACGCTGCTGACTTTGGCTATTCGCTGGATTCCTCCGAAGATAATGGCAAGTGTCAGTACGGTCAGTACCGCGCCTACGATCCTCGGATCGAAACCGAACGAGCCTTGCATGGCGGCGCAAATCGTGTTGCTTTGTACCGAGTTGAACGCGAAACCGAAGGTGATGGAGATCAAGATGGCGAACAGTATGCCCATCCAGTTCAGTCCCAATCCGTATCGCATATAGTAGGCAGGCCCCCCGATGAAGGATTCTTTTCCTTTCCGTTTGTAAAGCTGTGCGAGTGTAGATTCGACAAAAGCGCTGGCCGAACCTAACAGGGCGATGATCCACATCCAGAACACTGCTCCCGGACCTCCTACGGCGACGGCTGTGGCTACTCCCGCCAGGTTGCCTGTTCCGACACGGCTGGCAAGCGATACGGCGAATGCCTGGAAGGATGAGATGTGCTTTTCACCTTCATGGGCTTTGTTGGCGGAGTCACCGAGCACACGTATCATCTCCCGGAACATACGGAACTGGACGAAACGGGTTTTGAAAGTGAACCGGAAGGCGCATCCTAACAGCATGATAATTAAAACATACGACCATAGGAGGTCGTTAATCCCGCTGATCCAGTTGTTCAGTATTTCCATTTGGCAGTTTATCGTCTTGATAATTACGTGAATATTGAGATGCAAACCTAAAGAAAATATTCTGTATGGACAAGAATATTAAATTTTGCACACACAAATAAATATTTTCGTATCTTTGAAAGATTATTAACTAAGGTGTGAAATTATGAAGGCAATAGAACCGAGTCTGGTCAAAGACAATTTTATAGAGATCATCGGAAAAGAGTGGATGCTGGTAAGCGCCGGCGACAAGGACAAGTTCAACATGATGACGGCGAGTTGGGGGGGCGTAGGCTTCCTGTGGAACAAGCCGGTAGTGTTCGTCTTTATCCGTCCGGAACGTTATACCCGCGAGTTTGTCGATGCGAAGGGAGCTTTCACGCTGTCCTTTTTAGGAGAAGAGCATAAGACTGCCCATAAGATTTGCGGGGCGAAATCGGGACGGGATATCGACAAGGTGGCAGCGACAGGTTTGACGCCTTATTTTACCGATCTGGGTAATCCTTGTTTCGAGGAATCGCGCCTGACGCTCGAATGCAAAACCCTTTACGTGACTAAGATGGATAAGGATCATTTTGTTGATCCTGCCTTATACGAGAAATGGTACAGCGCAATGGCAGGGAATCCGCATAACGTTTATGTGGCGGAAATCTTAAATGCTTGGGAGAGATGATCTCCCGTTCGTATGGACCTCCGGATTGATTTGTTTGCTTTGCTCCAGATAAACCAAGGTTCGCTATTTTCAATTAAATTGTCTTTCTCTTGTCATATCTTTGCAATATGTATGCTTTTCCTTTGCCCGCGGAAAATAAAAAGAGTATACTTATAGACACAATAAATAACACTGCTTCGTTTTTTATAATAACTGATTTACGTGTTTAGGCTTTATGTCTCAGGGATGAGGGGTAAAGCTTGTTTTTGTGTGTTGCATTTGGCACTTGTCATGCTTCGATGAGCGACAGGAGGACACCTGTGTCAAAAAGTTGGACGTTTGGGCGTCAAAAAATTGGACGGTTGGCGGGAGGTGTTTTTGAAATGCTTTTGATAGTCTGAATGTTACATTTCTGGCACGTCGTTTGCTTTCTTTCTGTCATGATGAATGCACAGATAACGATCAAACGAGGTTTGTCTCTTTTTCTTCTCGTCTTCCTGGCTTCGCCGGGAAACCTGCGGGCGCAGTCCGGCTGGACGGTGGACGACTGCATGCGCTATGCCGTCGAACAGAACTACCGCGTGCGGAACAGTCGCCTGGATACACGGATTGCCGGGGAAGACCTTGCTGCCGCCTATGGTGATTTCCTGCCCTCAGTAAGTGCTACCGGCGCATTGGGCAAACGTTTGGGGCGTTCGGTGGACCCGAAAACGAACCTCTATACTTCCTCTTCCTTTTTAGAGAGCACGATGGGGCTGAATGTCTCGCTTCCGGTGTTCGACGGCTTTACGCGCGTCAACCGGTTGCAGTTCCGCAAACTGAACAAGCAGATCGGCGGCCTCACGGAGCAGATCGAGGAGAACCGGATTGCCTTCGAGGTGATGGATGCTTTCTATCGCCTCTGCTTCGATAAGAAGATGTACGAGCTTGCTGTCGAGCAGCGGAAGTTGAGCGAACGCTATCACGAGCAGATGCTCGAATATGTGGATCTTGGCATGCGTTCCCCTTCTGATTTGCAGGAGGTGAAGGCGCGCCTGCAATCTGATATTTACCAGGAGACGGTGAAGGCGAACGGTTGCCGCCTCTCATTACTTGCCCTGAAGGAACTGCTGAATATGCGGGATACCGATACGCTGGCGATCTCTCCCGGCGGGGAGGGCGAACTTCCCGTGCTTCCTGTACTGGAATCCAACGAGATCTATGCCGCCTCCGAAACATCCCTGCCGGAATTCCGGGCTATGGAACTGAGAGAGAAAGCTTCCCGCAAGTCACTGGCAATAGCGTCCGGGGCTTTTTCTCCTTCCATCAGGGCGGAATTCAGCCTCTATTCCGGTTACTACGACACGGAACGGGATGACCTGGGCGAGATCATCCCGATCAAAGACCAGTTGAAGAATAACATGAACAAATATATCGGCGTGAGCGTCTCGCTGCCTCTGTTCAGCGGACTTTCCCGCCTGACAGATGTCCGGAAGGAACGTTTCCGCCTGCAAAGGATACGGAACGAGAACGAGCAGCAACGCCTCAGCCTCTACAAGGAAATAGACGACGCCTGCCTTTCACTCCGGGCTGCCGCCGAGGAACACCGTCAGGCGGTCGAACAACTCCGCACTTCCACCGTCACGCTGAAAGAGAGCGAGGAGAAATGGGAGGAGGGGATGATCTCCGTGTTCGAACTGATGGAGAAGCGGAACCTCTATATACTGGCCAAGGCAGAACTGTCGCGCACCCGTTTGCAGTATGAGTTGAAAAGCCGCACGGTGGACTTCTATCGCACGGGAACATTTTTAGTAACTGAATAAATACAACAAGAATGACAATCAATAACATGGACACCCGTATTGAGCGGAAGTCCCGGTTTAAGAAGAAACACATCTATTCCTTGATAGGAATTGCCGTCGGGCTGCTTTGCCTGCTTTGGCTTCTTTTTCGTGATACTTCCTCTTCCCTGAAAGTGGAGAAAGAACGCATTACGATCGCTACCGTGCAGAAAGGAGAGTTCAACGACTACATCCGGGTTATCGGGCAGGTACTGCCGGATCGTATCATCTATCTTGACGCCATCGAGGGTGGGCGCGTCGAAGAACGCCTGATCGAGGAAGGGGCGCAGGTGCGGGCGGGCGACGTGATCCTCCGCCTCAGTAACCCGCTCCTGAACATCGGCATCCTGCAAAGCGAAGCCGACTTGGCCTATCAGGAGAACGAACTTCGCAACACCCGTCTCAGCATGGAGCAGGAACATCTCCGGCTGAAACAGGACCGTATCGGCCTGAGTAAGGAATTGGTGCAGAAGGAACGCCGTTTCAGGCAATACGAACGCCTGTATAAGAAGAACCTGCTGGCCCGCGAAGATTACTTGCAGGCTGAGGAAGATTACGAGGCCGCCCTCGGACAGTTGGCCGTTGTGGACGAACGGATCGAGCAGGACGACCTGTTCCGCAGCAGCCAGCTACAGAGCCTGGATGAGAACATCCGGAATATGAAGAAGAGCCTTGCCTTGGTTCGCGGGCGACTGGAAAACCTGAAAGTGAAGGCTCCCGTCGACGGGCAGTTAGGAAACCTGGAGGCCCAGATCGGCCAGTCCATCGCCCAGGGCGAACGTATCGGCCAGGTGATCACGCCCGAACTGAAGGTGGAAGCCAAGATCGACGAGCACTATGTGGAACGTGTCATGCCCGGTCTCCCTGCGAGCTTCGAACGTGAAGGAAAGAAGTACGATATGGAGGTGACGAAAGTCTATCCCGAAGTGCGGGAAGGACAGTTTCGCACCGACCTGCATTTTGTCTCCGGCCGGCCGGAGAATATCCGTGCCGGGCAAACCTACCACCTGCACCTGCAACTGGGCGATCCCGTGCAGGCGGGGATTGTTCCACGTGGAAGCTTCTACCAGGCAAGCGGCGGCGAGTATATGTATGTGGTGGATGAAGAAGGAAAGACAGCTCGCCGCTGCCCTGTCCGTATCGGCCGCCAGAACCCGCAGTATTACGAGGTCGTGGAAGGGCTGCAACCGGGCGAGAAGGTGATTATTTCCGGATATGACTTGTTTGGTGAGAATGAACGATTAATTTTACGCTGATGGAATATTGGTCTCAAGTAATCAAAAGCCAACGGGCGCGGAAGTCTCTTTCCGCCCTGAATGTGTTCGGTCTTTCCGTTTGTGTTGGCGCGGCGCTGCTGATTATGCTCTATGTACGGTTCGAATTGAGTTTCGATTCGTTCCACGACGGGGATCGCATCTACCGTGTGGAGAGCCGTCTTTATGAAGGGGCAACCTTGACGGATAATTGGGCGACGACTTCTTTCGGGCATGCTCCCGCCATGTATCGCGAGATTCCGGGCATAGAGCAGTATGTACGTGTGACGGCACAAGATCGCGGACAAGAGGTGACGTTCGGTGACCGGCAGTTTATCGAAGAACAGTACTGTTATACCGAACCGGCTTTTTTCGATCTCTTCAATTTCCCGATCCTCAAGGGGGAGAAGGGTGGACAGTTGGTCCGTCCGAATACGATGGTGATTACCGAAAGTGCTGCACGTCGTTATTTTGCCGGTGGTGATCCTATCGGCAAAGTGCTGACTTTCCGTACATCTTCGTCCGAACAGCATTTCGAGGTGACGGGCGTGATTGCCGATATGCCTTATAATTCGCATCTGCATTATGACTTCCTGTTGTCTTATTCGACTATTCCGGAGGCAAGGCGCGATATTTGGTATATCCACGGTGTCTATACGTATGTCCGGCTTGAACCGGGAAAGAAACCGGGCGATATTGAAGCGGCTTTCCATTCCATCTCTGAAAAATATAAGACGGCGGCATTGAAACATAAGGACTGGAGGGTCGAACTGGTTCGTTTGCGGGATATTCATCTGACTCCCCGTAAGTCTTATGAGAAAGAGGCGAAAGGTAGTCGTATGGCTGTACGTATCCTTTCGGTGATGGTAGTCGCCCTTTTACTGATCGGCTGGGTGAACGCGCTGAACCTGACGGTTGCCCGTTATCTGGAACGTGGCAGGGAGTTTGGTATTCGCAAGGCGTTCGGGGCTTCCCGCCGGCAGGTGATCCTGCAAGGATTGCTGGAAGCAGGGTTGTTGAACTTGTCGGCTTTGATCTTGGCTCTCGGGTGGGTCGAGGTACTGTTGCCTTTTGTCTGCCGTTGGGTAGGATTGGATTTTGCTGCCGGCGCGTTCCGTTTGCCGGAATTCTGGAGTATGGCGGCAGCGTGTTTTATAGGGGGAACTTTGTTTACCGGACTGTATCCTTCATTCCTGCTGACACGCATCCGTCCAGCGGATATCATGCGAGGAAAATTACTGCATGGCCGTAAGGGAAACCGGATGCGGAAGATGTTGATTGTGGCTCAGTTTCTTGCTTCTTTCGTTCTGGTTTCCGGTACGTTGGTGGTGATCGGACAGGTTCGTTATATGCAGCAGGAGACTTCTTCCGCTTCTTCGAACCGGGTACTGGTGGTGAAATATCCGGCTTTTACCGATGATATGTCCGTCAAAATGGAGAGTTTCAAGAAACGGTTGGGACAGATACCTTATGTTGTCCGTGTTTCTATTTCCGGTGCTGTGCCGGGCGTTGAGGTGGCGAACTACTTTACCAATCGTCCTTACGGCAGCGATCCATCCGAAGTGAAGCTGATACAGATGTTTGCTGTCGATTATGATTTTCTGGCGCTTTATTCGCCGGAAATGCTTTGTGGACGTGGTTTCTCGGAAGCATACGGCAATGAACGGAATAAGGTCGTCCTGAACGAAGAGGCGGTGCGTCTGCTTGGTTATCCTTCTCCGGAAGAGGCGTTAGGAAAGCAGTTGGAGATGGAAGTGCTGGAAGATCCACTCGAAGTTGTCGGGGTTGTGAAAAATTATCATCAGCAGTCGCTTGCGGAACCGTATAAGCCGATCCTCTTTTTCCTGAAAGAACGGGTCCCGTTTATTGCGACTCCTTATATATCCGTCAAGATGGATGGTCCGGTTAATTCTGACTGCTTGACTGAAGTGGAACAAATGTACCGGACTTATTTTCCGTCCGCCCTTTTTTCTTATTTCTATCTCGATGATTATCAGGATAGCTTGTATAAGTCGGATCGCAATTTCGGTTGGATTTTTGCCAGTGCGTCATTATTGGCAGTCTTTGTGGCCTGTTTGGGATTATGGGTCGTGACGCTTTTTTCTACTCTGGCACGAGTGAAAGAGGTTGGGATACGGAAGGTTTTGGGAGCCGGTAAAATAAGTCTTTTTGTTGTTTTGACACGTGAACTGCTACTTCTTACGGTGCTGGCCACTGTATTGGGACTTCCTGTTTCTGTGGTTTTGATGAACGGATGGCTGGAGAGTTATGCTTTTCATATCGTGTTGCCTTGGTGGGTGTACGGAGTCGCATTTGTGTTGTTGATGTGTGTCGCTTTCTTGACGGTAGTCAGACAGGTGTGGCGTGTGGTTCGGTTGAAGCCGATGCGTATTCTCAGGAACGAATGATTTAAATAAATATAATATGATTAAAACAGAGAATCTGTCTATGGTCTTCACCACCGAGGAGGTGCAGACGAAAGCATTGAACGAGGTGAACATCGAGGTCAAACAGGGTGAGTTTGTGGCCATTATGGGGCCTTCTGGCTGTGGCAAGTCGACCTTATTGAATATCTTGGGAACGCTTGATTCGCCGACTTCCGGCAAATATTTCTTTAACGGCAAGGAGATAGACAATATGGGAGAGAGCCAGTTGACGGCTTTCCGTAAAGGGAATATCGGTTTCGTATTCCAGAGTTTCAACCTGATAGACGAGCTGACAGTCTTCGAGAACGTGGAACTGCCGTTGGTTTATCTTGGCTGCCGGAAGGCCGAACGCAAGCGGAAGGTGATGGAAGTCCTCGACCGGATGAATATCGCCCATCGTGCCGGACATTTTCCGCAGCAGCTATCCGGCGGACAACAGCAACGTGTGGCGATAGCGCGCGCCGTGGTGACGGATTGTCCGCTGATCCTTGCCGACGAACCGACGGGAAACCTGGATTCGACAAACGGGGCGGAGGTGATGGAATTACTTCGAGAACTGAACGGGCAGGGGACGACGATCGTCATGGTCACGCACTCGGAACGGGATGCCAGCTTCGCACACCGGATTATCCATCTTTTGGACGGCCGGGTCGTTTCCTGAATATTCATCTTTGAAAATCTTCATCATAATGATAGTAACAAACTATTGGAACTGTGCGTGGCGCAGCCTTACTAAAAAGAAAGGTTTCAGTGTCGTCAATATAGTCGGTCTGGCGATCGGCATGGCGGCAGCCTTGCTGATCCTGACCTATGTGGCTTTCGAATACAGCTACGACGATATGCACAGCCGGCAGGATCGTATCTTCAGGGTTGAAGCCCGGTTTTATGAGAACGGGGAGCTGACGGATGATTGGGCCAGTTCGTCTGCCGGCTATGCTACGGCTATGAAGCAAAACATGAGTGCTGTCGAGGCTTATACACGTGTCGGAAGCCAGTATTATCCGGAGCAGGTCGTGAAATACAACGAACTGCTATATCGGGAGACAGGTATAGGCTATGCGGAAGCTAACTTTTTCGATTTCTTTGACTTCAAACTCTTGAAGGGAAATAAAGAAAGTTGTCTGGACGGACCGAACAAGGTAGTTATCACCGAACGTATTGCCCGGAAATATTTCAAGGGAGCGGACCCGATCGGGAAAATCCTGATCTTCCGAAGCAATATAGGAGAGGAAGCTTGCGAAGTGACGGGTATAATGGAAGATATGCCGATCAATACGCATATTCGCTATAATCTGCTGATCTCCTACAAGACGCTCCCGAAGTGGATGGATGAATATTGGTATCGCCACGAAGTCTATTCGTATGTCTTGCTGAAGTCGGCGAACCTGAAAACGCAGGTGGAAGAGGATTTCCCAGTAATGGCGGAGAAGTATAAGACGGAAGAGGCATTGAAGAATAAAACTTGGGCGATCCAGTTGACGAACCTCCGCGATATCCATCTGAATCCGCAGAAAGCTTATGAGCCGGAGGTGAAGGGGAATCGTTCTTCTATCTGGGTGTTGATCTGTACGGCACTTGCTATCCTTTGTATAGCTTGGATCAATTATATCAATATGACGGTAGCCCGTTCGATGGAACGAGCCAAAGAGATCGGTATACGTCGGGCTTCGGGGGCAAGCCGGAGGCAGGTTATTTCACAGTTCCTTTTCGAATCGTTGGTGACGAATAGTATTGCTTTTATCCTGGCTATCGGGCTGATGGAGGCGTTGATGCCTTCTTTCAATAACCTGACGGGACGGGATCTGAGTTTTTCCGTCTGGTTTACGACTTCACTGGGGTGGTATCTGTTGCTGATCTTTGCTGCCGGTGTGTTTCTGTCCGGCTTTTACCCGGCGACGGTTTTGTCCGGCATCAAGCCGATCCGGATGTTGAAAGGAAAGTTTACCCATACGCATGGGGCGACGGTCACCCGCAAGGTTTTGGTGGTGTTGCAATACACGGCTTCTCTGGTGTTGCTTTGCGGGACGTTGATCGTGTACGCGCAACTTCAATATATGCGGAATGCTTCTTTGGGGGTACGGGTGGACCAGACGCTGGTTCTTAAGTTCCCGGCGCAATGCGAGGAACTGGCTATGAAGTTGGAAGCATTTAAGAAAGAGGTGGCGTTATTGCCCTCCGTCAGGGCGGTGACGGTTTCTGGTGCAGTTCCCGGAACGGAGGTAACCGATTTCCTGTCCATCGTCCGCGAAAGTGATGTGACGAAGCAGACGCGCCTGTTGGAGATGTTGAACTGCGATGAGTTTTTTCTGGAAGCTTATGATCTGAAGTTCGTTTCCGGCCGTGGTTTTTCCGAAGATTACGGGGGAGATGTTTATAAGATCGTCCTGAACGAATCGGCTGTCCGTACGTTGGGATTCGAATCGTCCGATGCCGCTTTGGGGCAACGCTTGTCTGTCGAAACCGTCGATCAGCCGATGCAGATTATCGGGGTCGTGAAGGATTATCATCAACAATCGCTTAACAAAGATTTTACGCCGATCTTGTTTGCCCTGCATGAGAAATTGAGCTGGATGAAACAACGTTATATCTCTGTCGTTATGGAGAACGGTAACCCGCGTGATCTCGTGAAACAGGTCGAAGGAGTGTGGGAACGTTATTTCCCGGATTCCAGCTATGATTATTTCTTTCTCGACCAGTTTTTTGACCAGCAATACCGACAGGATGAAGTGTTTGGGTTGATTGTGGCGCTTTTTGCGATATTGGCGATCTTTATCTCTTGTATGGGATTGGCTGTTCTGGTTATGTTTTCTTGTTCGACTCGTATCCGGGAGATGGGAATCCGGAAGGTTCTGGGAGCTTCCCGGAGGCAGCTTTTCTTTGAATTGGGGCGAGAGTTCTTCCTGTTGATTGCTATTGCTGTTGTCATCGCCCTTCCGCTTTCGGGCTGGATCATGGGGGATTGGCTGAATCATTATTCGTTCCGCACGGACTGGAAAGCGTG
>OGQY01001393.1_pt1 | contig 16471 bp, 14 predicted proteins | sample 1553361 | NCBI WGS metagenome assembly OGQY01 (sample SAMEA2579963, study PRJEB22360) | human gut metagenome | reverse complement strand
TTCCTGCCTTAACCGGGAAATCGCAGGCTTTGCCTACGGTTTCCCGGCTGCGGGGCGCCCCGGCGGGGTGGTCAGTACGGATGAAAAGAGAAGTGAGAGGGTCAGCGGTCCAGCTCGTCCTCTGGTTCCTCGGCGGATTCCCAATCCGTGAAGATCTCCGCCATGATCTGCTCCCTGCTCCCACGGACGGAACTGCCCTGTGTTTCATAATCCCGCAGAGCGTTCATCCGCTCCGGGATGGCGAAGAACGCAAAGCGCCCGTCCTTCATCCGCGTCAGAAGCCTTGTTTCACAGCCGGATGTGGGGTCCATGCCGCTCATCAGTTCTTCCAGTGTCCCCACCTTTTCCGCTGCCTCCCGGACGATGGAGTGGAACATATCGGACGGGATCTCCACATTCCAGAGGGCGTAATCATCGCGTCCGTGGCAGGTGATGGTCTGGATGGCCGTGCGTGGTGCGCCGTTGAATTTACCAAGCGCGGAGGACAACAGAGCCTCCGATTCCGGCTTCAGATAGCCGCACAGATCCAATTCCACCGAATTTGCGACGGCCTCGGCCTCCTTCTCGGTCAGCACAATATCCACATTATTTCTCTCATAAGAAAAGCCGCGCCCATTCAGCATCAGGGAACACTCGGCGGCGATGCGGAACATCCGAAAATAATCGTCTGCCGTTTCGCCCAGCGTCTTGCCTGTGGCAAAAGGTTGAAAATACCGTTTGCCCTCTCTGTCCCGGCAGGCCAGGGAAATATCCAGGTAGATACCCTCGCTGCCGCCAAAATTCGGGATGCAAAGGGCTTCTTCAAATTCAGGCAGTTCGCCGGTCAATCCCTCATACTTGCCGGAGAATGAAAAGTATTCATCCGGGAGAAGTCCGTGAGCCTCCAAATGCGTTTTCAGCTTATCAAAGGTTTCCTTGGCGTCAGCCATACCGATGTGTTTAACCCGGTGGTTCTCATCCGGTTCACTCCATCGGTCCAGTTCAAAGGTCTGTATCTTTGCCATAATCAAGCCTCCATTTCCTGTTCATCTTCGCTTTCAGATTCTTCAGCGGCGTCCCTGTTAAACTCCGCCTCCAACTCCGCCATACGCAGGCGGTCTAAATCCTCCACGGAGCGGCCTTTCCGCCGCTCCACCAGATCGGTGTTAAAATCATTCAGATGGGGAAGATGGACGGCGCACTGAAATCCCCTCCCGGTATATTCCCGCACCCACTTGGCCGCCGTAAGCTGCCCCCAATTCCGAAACTGCCCGTCCTTGTCACGGGCCAGATAATCGTTGTCCACCGCAAACACCAACCGCCTGATCTGCGGATGGCCCTCCAGATAGCGGTCAATGGCCCCATTCCAGAGACAGCCGGTGGAGATACGGTGGTCCTTTATCCAGTCCTGTCCATAAAAGTCAGCGGCGATGGACGCATGGCTCATCAGGTCGATAGGGGCCTCGGTGACGATCAGCAGGTCGCTTGTTCCCTCATGGAAAAAGGGGTAACTTTTATCAGAGCCGGTCGCGTCCATCTTGAATGAGCTGTTTTCTCTGGCCGCCCGCATGGAGCAGTACCGGGGCGTTCCCTCGGCGTCATAACCCACAAACACGCAGTTGCCGTACTTTTTCTCCTGATAGATCATCTTCCGATTCATAAAATGGCTGACGATTTGTGGACTGATCCCTCGGATGGACACCAGATACCAATAGGCCCGCTTCATGTTATCCGCCTTGTCCGGCAGTTCCAGCGGCCCACGCTCCTTCTTCTCATAGGGCGTTACCTGTCGGGCTTCCGCCGCATATTCCTCGCCGATCAGCTTGCCCACTGCCTCTGGAAAGGACAGATTTTCCTCCCGCATGACAAAATCAATGGCGCCGCCCTTGATACCGTCATCCGGCCCCGTCCACTGGAAAAAGCGGTTGTTCTCCGGGAAGATATACAGGCCGCCGCTGTGCTTCATGTGGACGGCCTTGCGGCCTGCCTTTTCCGGCTCATAGCCATACCCACGGGCAAGAGAGAGAATGTCCACGCTGTTTGCCTGCCGTATCTCGTCCTCGGTGAATTTCTGATACGCAGCGGCGCTTCTGCTCATATCACATCACCTCACAATTCCAAATCAGTTTCTTCTTCATCAGGCAATTCCGGTTCCTGCACGGTTTCTTTGTGGAAATGATCTGTTCCGGGAACGAGACGGAACGAAAGTCCATTTTCCCACTGACAAAAGATCTGACCGGCGTCATCCACAGACTGAACGATACCGGCCAGCCCTGCGGGCGCGTCATAGCAGGGGTCGATTACCGCCTCATCCAGCACAACTTTCGTACCGGGGACATATTCCTCCCGCAGCAGCTTGGCCTGTTCATACAGATATTGCGGGAACCGGGGCAGGGCCTTCCGCACACCCGGTCGGACCGGCTCTCCTTCCAGATCATATTGGGACGGGTTGGCAGCAGGGACATTCCAGCCAAACATGGACCCGGCCAGCATAGCCGCCGCCTGTGCCTTTGTGATACCCTCATGGGCGTTGAAATAGTTTGCCAGGACTTGATTGTAGGAGCGGTCGCCGGTGGAGTAGGTGCAGGGGTAATAGCCCATTTCGCCGCGCCGAACCTCAATGAGCTGACCGGAACTGGGGAGGACCGCATAGCAGTGTTCCGGCAGGGATGAAGTATCATAATTCTTCCTCATAGTCGTCCTCCGGCTCATAGTCCGCTTCGTCCTCCAGCGCCTCGTCCTCGTAGAACTCATCCAGTTCAAACCCGGTTTTTCCGATCTCCTCGTTGCTCATGCCGAGTTCTTCTCTCAAATACTGGTACAAGTCCCATCCGGCATAGTTCTGGGCTGCCCAAGACAGCGCCTTATCCAGAATCAAACGGGTGCGGTCAGCGCCCAGGTTCTCCAGAGAACCGCTGCGGATGGCATTGAACTCACGCTCAGACAGGTTCAGCAGCCGGTAGGCTTTCTCAAGCCGCGGCTCCTTTGCACAGTCCAGGAGCATCAGATTCTCCGTCTGCTCCACAAAGCCATAGTCCAGATCGCTGTACCGAACATCACCGGCACAGCAGGCCGTCCGGAACTGTTCAAAGCCCTTCATGTTGCTGAAGCTCCGGTAGTCCATTGTGCCGCCGAGTATTTGGGCGCCGATGATGGTATGCAGCATTTCTTCATCCGTAGTGGCGGCCACGATTCGCATGGAGCTTCGCTCCTTACTCAAGGTGCAGCCATACAGCACATACACGGTCAAGGAATCATCCAGCTTCACAGTCCAATCCCTCCGTTTCTTCCCGTAGTTCTTCCAGATACTCGTCAATGTCCAGCTCCTCATAGCGGAACTGGAGCAGTTCCACGATAGCCGGATCGCAGTCCTCTGGCAGATAGTCCTTTACATCATCCTGCACATCCCGTATCTCGCCCAGGAAGCCCCAGCAACTATCCACCTCCACCTCTTCCCGGAATAGCTGGAACCCGTAGCACTGGCCGGTCAGGAAATAGTCGAAGGACTTCACCTCGCCTTCCAGCACTTGGCGGGCCTTCTCCATAGTTTCAGGCGTTACCTTGCCGTACTCCGCTTCAATCCTTCGCCTGTCCGCATAAATCCATCCTACCTGACCGGAATCCCACGGGCAGGAAAAGCCGATGGTGTTCATGGTGATGCCCGAATGGTCGTAGAGATAGAGGGGCAGGATCACCACGCCCTCCATCTGCTCCACCAGTGAAAACAGTTCGCCGGTGAAGAGGGCGGAGAGGCAGTCATCCAAAAACCAATCCGGCACATCATCTTTCAGCGAGGCGGCATAGCTGGACGATACATACCAGTCGCTCTCGGAAGTCCAGTGCTGGTTCCCCAGCAGCTCCCACTCCTTTGTGGAGCGGTTATACTCTAACTTGGCGTCCTTGGCCTTGCCGGATTTGAGAAACGCCAAAACCGGATTGCTTCGGTCATGGCTGCTGGAATATTCAGAAAACAGCAAATCCTTCAAGAAATCACGGGGTTCCTCAAAATCGTGCTTTTCGCCCAGAGAGTAGCGCCCATGCCAGCAGACCATTTTTCCCAGGCAGTCGCAGTCCTCACGGGGATTCAGGGGCATATCATCATCCACGATAAACAGGGTGTAGGGCGCCCTTGTTGCCGCAAGCGGCATGATGCCTCACCTCCTTGGCCGCAGGGACCGCCTCACCGGATCGCGTCTCGGTAATGCCGGTACCAGGCAAAATAGAAAAAGCCGCCGATCATGGCGGCAGCGGCGGAAATACCCACAATTATTTTTTTCATACGCGCTCCTTTCCAAAAACAGGTTTACAGTTCCATGTCCTGCTCGTCCTCATCCACAGCGGCAGGAGTCTCCGGGCTGACCTCGCCCTGTTCCTCAAACTGCTGCTTGGTTTGAATTGCCGCTGACAGCTTCGGGAGCAGTTCAAACATTTTCGTACTGTCACGGCTTTTTTATAATAACGGTAGTCCCACTGCCCACTGTCCGGGGAATAGCGGATGCTGTGCAGCACATTGATGATCCAGCCCTGTGTTTTCAGGGGGACTGGAATCTCATGCTCCCGGAAAAACTGCATAATCAGGGCTTTGCCGTTGACCTCCCGGTTTACCACCTCCTTTCCCGCCAGAATATCCTTCTCCGCCTCCCGGATAGCGGCATCATAGCGGGCCTGCTGTTCCTGTTCACGCTGGCGCCTCTCTGCTTCACGCTCTGCCGCCCATCGTTCTTCCCGCTGCCTGCGCTCTGTTTCTAATGGAATATTGTGCCGTTTTGCCTCATAGTACCGGCCCAGCAGATTGGCAAAGCCCAGGTCTGCCCACCGCTTCGGATCGCCCATACTCTCATTAAAAACCCGTTCTATCTCACCCCGGATGCCATGCTCCAGCGTGGACAGCCATTTCAGAATTTCTTCCAATCGGTGCCGCTGGTCGATGCCTACCATGAACCCCTCGCAGGGGATAAAGACCGTCTGAAAAAACTCCCGCCTCTTTTCCATCGTGTAGAGTTCAATGCCGTTCTCATTATAAAAACGGTAGTAGTAATGCTTATTGCCCATCAGGTCTTTGGCAAACACCCGGTTTTCGTCCCTTGGTTCCGGTGGAAACAAATCTTTTTTCTTTTCATCCGGCCGGGTGTAACGGGGGGACAGGTCGGCGCGCGCTAAACTGTCCGCGATCAGCTTTTGCACCTTTTCCAGCCCGCCATGTTTTTCAATAAAAGAAGCTATATCCGCCGCCTGCTTCAAGGGACAGAATTGCAGGCCCGTCCTGCCCTCGTACACAGCGCCCTTGTACTGAAACAGATCCAGGCCGAAATCGTTGTGGAACGACTTGGCCTCTTTCACCGGGGAGAAGGCGCCCTCCCGGAAGATATAGCAGACGGAGGAATGCTTTTCATTCATCATGCCGCCCCTCCATTTCCTTTACCAGCGCATCAATGGCTTCATCACTGAATTTAGCAGACAGATATTTATGGATACAGTCCACTTCCGAATCCCGCAGAGATTGTGTAAGGGCCTTTTCCAGTTTCTCGTGATCTTCTGCCTGTATGCCGGGGTAGCTGTCCATGATCCGGCGCACATACGCTTTCAACAGCGAATACTGGTCAAATGAGTTCAAAATAATTTCCTTATAACTCGGTGCCAGTGCCGGGAAGAACACAGTCAGCAGATTGAGCTTTCTTGCAATCAGATCGTTCTCCATCCTCATCTAAAACCACCTCGCTTTCCTGTCCCTGCAAAGACTCGAACTCCAGCTTTGTGTTGATCTCCGTCAGGGTAGCAACTTTTTCGGACAGTTCTTCCTCATAAATAAAAGGCTGGCCCATCTGCTGACGGGCAGCCTCCAACTGCTTTTGCACTTCTTCCAAATCCCGCTGTGCATATGTCAGATAAGAGGGAATACGCTCGGCAAGGTTCTCAATGCGGGTGATTGCTCCCTGACCAGAAGAACCAATGTCTGTGTTGTACCGGGAGCTTCCCCGTAAAACAAGCCCCGCTGAGAATGGATCAAAGCTAAGATAGAGCCGAAATCCACGGTAGGCGCCGATCTCAAAATCGTAGTCATCCTTTTTTCGTCCCTCGCTTATCCTGCGGTATAGCAACGCCAGGGCCTCGCCTGCTTCGGGGCGTTCTGTGTAGCGTTTCCCATCCAGCACGATGGAGAAGTTCCCATCTCTGGACTGTTCCAGCAGGGCCGCATCCTGACTAATCTGCTCGATTTGGCGCTGGTACTGCTGGATGCGGTTGGGATAAGTCGTGTTCACCTTCCGTTCCAAAGAAAGCTGCTCGTTGCTCCACGCGCCCCGCAGGATTTTCAGCTCCGTCACCCGGTTTTCCAGCTCCATCTTTTGAGCCAGCATGGGATTATCCGTGGCAGCCGCCTTAAGCTGCGCGGCGGAAAGCACCGTTTCATCCACATCCTCACAGGACCGGGCGATGCTCCTGCCGGTAAGAATCTGCTTGATATACCGCAGCTTTTGTTCCTGAATCTTCCAGAGGTAGGCGTCAAAGGTGCCCTTTGTCACAAACTGCTTTATCATGACCTCCGGGTTCTCGTTGCCCTGCCGGACCCCGCGCCCATCCCGCTGGGTAATATCGGAGGGCCACCAGGGACAATCCAGATGATTGATCGCAATTACCTTGTCCTGCACATTCACGCCGGTTCCCAGCTTATTGGTGCTGCCCAGCAGGATGCGGACTTCACCCTTACAGGTGCGCTCAAACAACGCCTGCCTCTGGACCTCGGTCGCAGCGTCGTGGATAAAGGCGATCTGGGATTCCGGTACGCCCTTTTCGATCAGCACCCGCTTAAATTCATCATATACATTGAAACGCCCCGCCTTGGGCGTACCCACATCACAGAAAATGAGCTGGGTGGAGGAAGCAGCGGCGGTGTCCGCCCAAACCTGATACACCTCGTCAATGCGCTTCCTGTGCCGTCCGCCGTGGGGACGATCATGCGGGGATCAATCGCCATCATGCGGGCCTCACTGGTCAGCTTCAGCATATTATCTTCTTCCGGCTTTATGCGGCCAGCGCGGATTGCGTCTGCCCGCAGGACAAACTCCGCCATGATCGCTTTTTGTGCAGGAGTCGTTTCTGTGGTGATAATTTCTGCCTTGCCACCGTGAACAGAAGGTAAACCCGGAATATCCAGCATATCAGAAGTCTTGATGTCAGCAACCTCACGGAAAACAGCCATCAGTTCCGGCATATTATAGAACTTTGCAAAACGATCCCGCATTCGGTAGCCGCCGCCCTCTGGCTTGATCTCCAAAGCGGAGGTCCGTTTTCCAAAATGAGCGGCCCAAGTATCAAAATAGGACCAGCCGAACCGTTCCAATTCCTGCGGCTGCAAATATCGCTGCATAACGAACATCTCCGAAAGAGAGTTGCTGATAGGAGTTCCAGTGGCGAATATCACACCCCGTCCATTGTTTACTTCCTGCAAATACTGGCATTTCAGCAGCATATCAAAGGCCCGCTGGCTGGAGGAGATGGTGATGCCCGCCACATTCCGCAGCTTTGTGAAGACAAAGCAGTTCTTATAAAAATGCGCCTCGTCCACAAACATCATATCCACGCCGAGCTGCTCAAAAGTCAGGAGGTCGTCCTTCTTTTCCTCGGCGGACAGTTTTTCCAGCTTGGCTTCCAGGTTGCCCCGGAAAATCGCCATCTGCTTGACGCTCCAGTTTTCGCCCTTTTCATACTTCATTTCGCTGATGGCGGCCTCGATCTCATTGATCTGCTGCTCCAACTGCATGATCTGCCGCTCTTTGGAGATAGGGATTTTTTCAAACTGGCTGTGCGCCAGGATCACCGCGTCGTATTCTCCGGTGGCGATTTTGGAAATATAGCGATTCCGGTTCTTGGGGGTAAAGTCCTCCACCGTGGACACCAGCAGATTGGCATTGGGGAAAAAGCGGTAAAATTCCATCGCCCACTGGCCCACAAGAGGATTGGGGACCACAAACACCGCCTTATTGATTGCCCCCAGGTTCTTCAGGTACATCCCTGCGGCAATCAGCGCGGCGGTTTTCCCGGCGCCCACCTCATGGGCCGCAAGCCCTGTGCTGGTGTAAATGACACGGGCAACAAAGTCAAGCTGGTGCTTCCGCAGCTTCATCTCGGAGTTCATGCCGGGGATTACCAGATGGCTCCCATCGTATTCACGGGGCCGGACGGTGTTGAAGGTATCGTTATACAGCTTGAGCAGGGCGTCCCGTCGCTCCGGGTCCCTCCATATCCAGGAGGCGAAGGCTTCCTGAATCTGCTGCTGTTTGGCGCGGGCGATCATGGTTTCCTTTGGGTTGATAACATAACGGACTGCCTTATCGCCCCTGTCGTTGGTATATTCCTGCCGGTCACGGACGGTCGTGGACTGCATATTCAGGCAGTCCTCCAGTATCTCATAGGCGTTTTTACGGCTTGTGCCGAGCGTCTGATTGACCGTCACGGAATCGGATTCCGTATTTTTATTGCTGATCCGCCAGGTGGTGGTATAAGGAAAATACTCAATATCAATGCGATGCCGGTTGTCCCCTCCGTCAATAACCTTGGAATAGCCGCTGGTCTGGAAGGTTTCATACATGAATTGGCGGTAATACTCAACCGGAACCCAGATGGCGCCCAGATTCACTTCAATATCGGCAGGGGTCAGAGGCTCCGGCTGAACCGCCTCCAGCGCCTCCACATTCCGGGCGAACAGCTCCGGTTCCTCCGCCGCCTTCTGCCTTGCGTAAAGCAGCTTGTCCCGCACATGGCCGCTCAGATATTCCTCCGCCAGCTCCCAGCCCTCATCCGGGTTCCCATAGTATTTCTGCGGATTGAGATAGATGCGGTCGCCCAGCTCTGCCACCAGCTCGCCCGGTTCTTTCCCGGTCAGGAAGGACATATAGGAGAGATCCACCCGCAGCTTGCGGTTCAGGCAAATTTGCAGGGCGTCCTCGGCGGTGTCGGCGTGATTGACCTCCCGGAATGGCCGGATGGTTGCCTTATGGAAGATAGCTGATTTATCCCAGCCGCTTTTATCCTTGCGCTCGTCCTCAATGGAGCGGAGCAGAGGGAATTGATCGTCATCCGAAAAGGCGAGGATATTGCCCTTGCTGTTGATGGCTCCATACTTGGCGGTGAAACGGTCATAGCCCTGATCAAGCTTATCCTGCGCTTTGCGGAGATCCAGGGGATCATACTCACGGGACTGGATACTGATGACCTCCAGCAGCGCAGTACGGATTTCACACAGGCCCTTGATGCGGGCTGCCTTCATGCCAGTGTAGGGCTGTGGGATCAGCTTGTTCTTCTCGCAGTAGTAGATTTCGCCGTCCTTCACCACAAAGGTAAAATTTCGGGTCCCTTCGGGGGCATCCTCATAATCGTCCGGCTGTTCTTCCTCCGCTTCCTCTATCGGTTCCACATCCGGCTCCGCGCTGAAACGGGCGGACAGGCTTTCCACCGCGTCGGAGAGGTGTTCATACAGGTCGAAACCCTCCGGCGCGATACAGGCCGTGCCATCCTCGCTGCCGTACATATTCCGGCTGCTCTCCATCTTGCCCATGAGCATTTCCGGGTGGTCCATGAAGTAGCGGTTGTAGGGAATCCATTTTCCCCGTTCCATGTCTGTCTGTATCCACGATGGGGTGTTTGCCCGGTCAAGCTGCATGGGGACCGCCCGCTTTTTCAAAAAGACAATATCCGCGGTCACTTCGGTTCCCGCCAACATTTTGAACGCCGTATTGGGCAGGCGGATGGCACCGATGAACTCTGCCCGCCGTGCGATATACTCCCGCAGGCTCTCGTCCTTCCGGTCCAGTATGCCCTTGCTGGTGATAAAGGCGATGATGCCGCCTGGCTTGGCAAGATCCAGGGACTTGATGAAAAAATAGTCGTGAATATAGGGGTTCAGCTCTTTGTAGCGGCGGTCATAGATTTTGACGCTGTTGAAGGGGATGTTGCCCAGGATCACATCAAAGCTGTTGTCCTCAAACTTGACCGCCTCATAGCCCATAACGGAAATATCCTCCTCTGGATAGAGCTGCTTTGCGATTCGCCCGGTGATGGAATCCAGTTCTACGCCGTACAGCTTGGTCCCCTGATACTGCTCCGGCAGCACAGAATAGAAATTGCCGGTCCCCATGCCGGGGTCAAGAATCCTGCGGTCGGGGCCCCCCTCAAAGCCGAACCGTTCCAAAGCGCGGTACATATAGCGGATCAGTTCCGGCTCGGTGTAGTAGGCGGTGATGGTGGAGCGCATGGCCGCCTTATATTCTTCATCGGTCAACAGGGCCTTTAGCTCCTGATATTCGCTTTCCCATCCGGCCGCTTTATCGGAGAAAGCGTTGGCAAGGCCGCCCCAGCCCACATATCGGGCAAGGATGATCTGTTCCTCCGGGGTGGCCGTCCTCTGTCCCGCCTCGATCTGCTTTAAGGTCTTGATCGCCAGGATGTTGTTTTTATACTTGGTCTTGGCGCCTCCGGGATAAAGGTCATAATCTGCGGAAAAGCGGAAGTTATGGGAAACGGGCGGCTCCGGCTGGGGATTGGCAGACGGTTCAGGGGCTGCCTTTTCCTCCGATTGTGTGGGCGGCATACTCTCCATGCGGACAAAAGCCCGCACAGGCCGAAGCTCGTCCAGTTCCTTTTCCAGCCGGTATTGAATGTCCTCCAAATCGTCCATATCAGCGGCTTCCGCTGGGGAGAGGATGCCGCCGCCCTCCATACGCTGCACATAACCATCGTACAGACGAGTAATGTCCTCCAGATCGGTCTTGACCTTTTGATATTCCGGGTTGGGCTGTTCATCCACCACTGCCCGGTAGAGGGCGGAATCGTCCTCCGTCAGATAACCCCACTCGATTTCTTCATCGGGATACTGCCCTTGCAGATAGCGGAGCATTTGAGTGGCGATCCCCTGACGGCGGTAATCCTCCAGCACCTCTATCATGCTGATATGGGGCCGTCCCTCGAAAATACTGTACCGGAGAGTGCCCACTGTCAGTTCTCCACGGACGGCCTGCATGAGCATATCAATCTGGCCGTTGTGGGCGCCCAGTGCATCATCCAGTATCCGTGTTTCCTCCAGCCGCTTTGCGATGGATTCCGCCACTGGTTCCGGGGCCGCCATGCGGCGGGCGTAGGCGTCGATAGCTTCTAGGGAGATCCAATCCGGTTTTTCCGGCAGTTGGGCGTACAGTTCCCGCATTTTGGCGATCTGCGCCTCCATGCTGCCTGCCCATAGGTGCTTTTCCGCCCGCTGTCCCTCCCCCAGAAAATACTCGCAGTCAGCCCGCAGACGGTCTAACAGACGGTATTCGGCGCTGAACGGCTGCGTCTCATCCTTCTGCTCCGGCTCACTGACGGCAGGGGCCTCCAGATAGCGCCCCTCATCCACCAGGCGTTGGACGATACCGGCAGCCTGCGGCCAGGACAGCTTGGTTTCCTGTGGTCCGCCTTGTATATCTTCCCATTCGATTGTGATACCATCACCATTGAATAGAGAATATTTCACACCCAGTTTCTCACTGGAAAAACCCTCGTATCCATACTGTTCTTTTAGAAAAGTGACAAAAGCCGAACCTGTGGGGTGAGTCAGAGCAAAGTGGTAAATCTGCTCTTTCTTACCCTCGGTGAGTGGACCTTCCTGTAAGACGCGCTCAATCAGCAGATCTTCCGGGCTTTTTTCAGGCGGCGAGGCCAGGAGGGAAAGCTGCTCCGGTTTCTCATCCTCTGCGGTCGGGGCTGCTTCGGGGGCTGGCCTTAGCTCCACATCCACTTCCTCATCATTGACCAACATAGTGGCGCGTACCGGCTCATAGCCCTGACTGGCGATGTTGTTCAGCCAGGTGGCGAAGAACTGGCCGAACCCGGCAATTTTCTTTTCCTGCGCCAGATCTGCGGGGTCTGCCTCCTGATATATGCTGATGCCGCTGTTTTCATAGCTGAAGGCCCGAAGAGTTCCAGTCTCCTGGTCGATCAGGAAGTCCATATAGGGGTCATACATCCGGTCGCCATTCTGCATATAGTAATGTTCCATGCAGTAGTGATCGCCGTATTTGTGGTAGATCACCAGGGGGGCATAGGCGTCCCCGGCCTCCAGACGCAGAGAGTCATACTGGCCGGACACAATCTCCGGGAACAGCTTTTGAAAACGCCGGAAGTTCTTGTTGGCGGTGGTATTCCCTCTGGATTTATGTGGGGATGGAGATTCTTCCGCTGGTGGAATCAGATTGGCTTGACCTCCCGCCACGATGACCTGTTGCCCGCCAGCGACCGGCTCTGGTACAAAGGAGTCTATTTCATCCGCCTTTGGGATTCCCTCGATTTCTGTAAATACCGCTTGCGGGCGGACGGGTTCTTCCGCCGTTTCACCTGCTTCATAAGCCACAGCTCCCAAAACATAGTCATAGTCGGCCTGCCCGATCTCCCTTTGCGGGGCGCCGCCCATTTCTTCTACTTCAGCCGGGATATTGTAGTCCCCAATGGGGTCAGGTTCTTCCTCCACAGTTATATCCGGGTAAACGCCCGTTTCGATCAGGGCGTCCAGCAGATTGGCAAGGCTGGGCCAGGGGAAGTAGGTGGAGCCATCGTCAAAATAAAAGGAAATGCCGTCCTCTCCACGGAGCTTTGTGCGGTACAGCACTTCGCCCTGAAACTCCCGGTCGCCATAAGCCGTGAACAGGCCGCAGATCTCCCGGCCTTTTTCCGTCCAGTTGTAGTCTGTAACGCCATCCGCCAACACCGCCCGCACCGCCTGATGTAATTCAGCGGGATAGAGGTCGGTGCTGGTCAGGATATGCTCATAGTGGCGGCGGACTTCTTCATCGGAAAAGTGATGTTCAACCTTCGGGGAAGCAGAAAGAGAGCCGTCCTGTGCGGGCGGCTCTCCTTCATGCTCCGCGCCTTGCGGCGCCTCGGTATGCGGTTGTTCTTCGGTCAGCGGGGGATCAGCACGATGGTCTGGAGTACCGTTTCCTCCGCCATCAGCTTCAGATTGTTCAGGTGGCGTGTTCGCTCCAGAATATCCTCGGTCTGCGGCATCGGCTCCTGCTGAAGCATCTGCTGGGTCAGGACCTCGATCTTCTCCGTGGCCTCGTCCTGCACCTGGTGCATGACCTCCATCAGACTGCCATCCATTTTCAAAATCGTATATCGCTCCGGCTGGTTGTCCTTGAGATATTCCAGCGCCATCCGCCCATACCGGCCCAGGGGCCTGTCCGCCTCGCTGCTGTTGGAGATTTGCAGGTCGGGGAGAAGCATCCCGCCCTGTTCCTTGTAATTCAGATTGATGTTCGGCTTGCTCATATTGCACCTTCCTTTCCCGATTGATGATCCTGATGTTCCGTTCCATCTCCAAAAGCACCGCTTTTGAAATGGAGGTGACTGCCATACCCAGATGGGCAACCAGCGGAACCGTGTTGAAATGATTGACCGTCGCCATTCCATCGCCCATGCGGATCGCCTCGTCCGGCAAGTGGCACTTTTTGCCGATGAAATAGGAAACGCTGTCGGTTAAGAGCTGGATATACTGCGATTCAAAGCCGCCAGCCGGTATTTCCGCAAACAGGTGGTTTCTGGTTTCCTGCCGAAGCCCCTGCAAATAGTGTTCGTAGTTTTCGCCCACAGCCTCACGCGCCAGGGCGTACAAGAGGTCTGGGAACGGCTGTGCCTGAAACCCATGTGAGAAGGTAAGCCGTTCCCCCAGAGCCTTTTGCATCTCATCGGAAAGCTGCCAATCAGTAGGGTGAATCTCCCTGCCCACAGTTTGACTTATATCAAAGAGATAGTCAAGCGTAAGACGGGCGTTGCTGTAAACGCAGACGGCGATCCCTTTTGGACGGGAAATCAGGTTTCTGCCTACGCCAGCCCACTGTTTTTTGGTGGCAAGGATAGTCACATTCTTGTCCTGTGCGTAGACCAGCAGGATATTATCAAAGCTCTGCTTGTGGAACCGGGACGCAAAGGCCAGGTAATCCCGCCAGTTCCTCTCACTGCGGACGATATAGGGGGCCATGACCTCATAGATCGTCCGCAGGCGTTCATCGTTTCTCAATAGGCTCCTCCTTCCTGTGATGGATTTCCAGTTTAGACGGCTGCGGCCTCTTTCTGGGCAAAGTAGAGGGCAAGGGCTTCGTCCACAATGCTGTCAAACTCCTTCTGGCTGATGCTGCCGGTAAAGTATTTCTTGTAAATCGCCGGTTTGACTTTGAACGCCGCAGCCGTGGATTTCCTGGACTTCCGGTTAAATTCACCGGAGAGGATTTGCCCTGTCCGCTCCGGGGTCAGCTTGCCGGTGTATTCCCGCAGCAGGATAGCTTTGCCCTCGTTGACCCTGTACTCGTTTTCCGACAGAACTGCCTCCACCATCTGCTGTTCCTCTTGGGCCAGATAGGAGAGCTGAACCGCCGCCGCAATCGTAAATTCTCCATCGTCGATCCTGATTTTCAAAGCGACGGACAATTCATTGATGCGGATATAGGTAGCAACGGAACGGCCGGTAAGGTTATAATCTGCTCCCAGAGCGTCCCTGCTTTTGGACTTGTGGAAGTCACTTCCACAAGTGTTGTTTTCCTTGATTTCATCAGGGTTTTCCAGCCTTTTCAGCTCCTCAATAATATCGTTCCGGCGACCTTGAGAAATCATTTTGGAATAACGCAAGGCCAGCACAGCCGCCTTTTCAGAGGGCAGCATTTCCGAGAAGGAGCGTTGCAGGACATTGGTTTCAATGACATAAATCCAGGCGTCCTGATCGGAGAGGTTTTCTTTAATAATGCAGGGGAGAGGCCGCTTCGCAATAGAAGCGGCGTTCTGCCGGTTGTGACCGGCCAGCATTTCATATTCAAATCCATTTTCATCCGGTTCAATCTTGCGGATAATGTCAGGGACCAAAACACCATTCTCCGAAATGCTCTCCACCAGGTCATTGAGCCGGTCGCCCTCATATAGCCGGAAGGGGTGCCCCCGGAAACCACGGATGATCTCCGGCGGCAGCATTTGAATTTCGCTATTTCCAGGCTGGGAATGCTTGTCCTCCGCTGTTGCCGTGTTCTCTACCTCCAGCGCAACGCCCAGAAGGTCATCCAGAGAACGGATACGGGGATTGATGTTAGGCATACGCAAGCACCTCCTTTGCCAGATTCATATAGGCTGCGGCTGCGGGGCTTTTGGCGTCCAGCTCCATCACGCTGAGTCCCTTGCTGTTAGCGGTCCCCACCTGAACGGTAGCTGGAATCTGGCTCTCAAAAATGGGGAGATGGCCGAACACGGAGCGCACCTGTTCACTGGTCTGGCGGTACAGGGTTGTCCGTTTACTGCATTTCGTGAACAGGATGCCAATGATCTCCACCTTTGGATTCAGATTTTGCTTGATTTTGGAGATCGTTTCCGTTAGCTCCTTCAAGCCCACCAGAGCGAACAGCTCCGGATCAACGGGAATGATGATCTCATCCGCCGCAGTAAAGGCGTTGATGGTGAGAGAGCCGAGGGATGGGCCGGTGTCCACCAGGATGTAGTCATAATCCGCCCGGAGAGGTGCCAGCAGTTTGGCAAGGCAATCGTCCTTTCGCTCAATCAGCAGATTCACCTCTGCCACGGTCAGCGTCTTTTTGGATGGGAGCAGATCCACCTTACCTATGTTCAGGATGTAGCTTCCCTTTTCCGGCAGAGCCTCATCCATGACTAATTTCATCATCAGGCTGGCCGCCGTTTCCTGCAAAACGGCTGGCGCCACGCCAAAGCTGATCGTCAGGTTGGTTTGGGGGTCGAAGTCCACCGCCAATACCTTTTTGCCCAACTCCGCCAAGGAGTAGGTCAGATTCCGGGTGCTGCTGGTCTTTGCAACGCCCCCTTTCTGGTTTGCCATCACGATAATCTTACACACGGGTTCTCAACCTCCTGTTTTCAGTGGATTTACGCTGTTTCAGCGCATAAAAAACTTGGACTAAACTCGCACTCCGTTATTGGAGTTCTGACTTTAGTCCAAGTATAGCTGTATCATCCACAAAGAACCGGGGATTCTGAAAGCCGTTCCGTTCTGCGTACTCTTGTAAAATCTGCTTTTGGTTGTGTATGCTGTTGCTCTCTCCGGCCAGCTCGTCCTCCTGGCTCAACCGGCAGTAGAGTGCGGTCATGGTTTGATTTGACCGAAGTTCCATGCTGCTCCTTTCCGTGTGCGGTCAAATCGGTTCCTTTGGTTTGTGACAGCTTGATTATACTGGAAACCGACCGCCGCGTCCAGGCGTTTTTACCGGGCGGACCGGAGTTCCTTTTCCATCAGCCGAATGAGTTTATCCGTAACGGCGGCGCCGCTGTCCCGGTAGTGCCGGGTGATCTGGTAGACCGCGCCGCCGATTGTCATCGTCGTTTTGTGTGATTCGGTCTTCTGTTCGGCAGTTCGATTGTGTTCGTCACAATGGAAATTGCCGGAAGCCTGCATAACCTCCCTCCCTTCTCACAAAATGGGGGTTTCCTGCTTAGTCATCGTCATCATCATCGGTGTCAT
>OGQY01001392.1_pt1 | contig 16479 bp, 7 predicted proteins | sample 1553361 | NCBI WGS metagenome assembly OGQY01 (sample SAMEA2579963, study PRJEB22360) | human gut metagenome | reverse complement strand
CCGGTACAACAGATCCATACGACCTCCCTTTGTGAAATATCATGCTAGCGCGCGGGGAGGAATGGCGCAAATGGAGTTGATTGTTGCACTTGTGCACAGTGCTTTGTCCAGTAAACCGGACAAGGCGTTCACGCCGCATCCGGCACCTGAGCGCCATTGCCTGATGCGACGCTGACGCGTCTTATCAGGCCTACAGACTTGTGCCCGAACCGTAGGCCGGATAAGGCGTTCATGCCGCATCCGGCACCTGAGCACTATTGCCTGATGCGACGCTGTCGCGTCTTATCAGGCCTACAAACTTGTGCCCGAACCGTAGAACCGTAGGCAGGATAAGGCGTTCATGCCGCATCCGGCAGTCGTGCGTTAATGCCAAATGCGCCGCCCTGAAGCAGCGCATCCGGCAATGACGTACTTACTCTTTCGGTTTAAACCGCAGCAACCGGTTGGCGTTGCTCACCACGGTAATCGACGAGAGTGCCATGGCTGCCCCGGCAACCACCGGGTTAAGCAAGGTTCCGGTGAACGGCCATAAAATACCGGCGGCGACGGGGATCCCAATGCTGTTATAGATAAACGCACCAAGCAGATTCTGCTTCATATTACGCAGCGTTGCGCGGGAGATGGCGAGCGCATCGGCAACGCCCATCAGACTATGGCGCATCAGAGTAATCGCTGCGGTTTCAATCGCAACATCACTCCCACCGCCCATTGCAATACCGACATCCGCCTGGGCCAGTGCTGGCGCGTCGTTAATACCGTCACCCACCATTGCGACCTGACGCCCCTCGCTTTGCAGACGTTTAATCGCTTCGGCTTTACCATCCGGCAATACACCCGCAATCACTTCATCAATCCCCGCTTCTTTGGCGATCGCATTGGCGGTCGTTGGGTTATCCCCGGTCAACATCACCAGACGATATCCCGCTTTATGCAGCCGTTGCAGCGCCGCCACGCTATCACTACGTAATGGATCCCGGTATTGCAAACTGCCAGCAGGGCTACCGCTTTCCCGTCAACCGCCAGCAGCACTGGCGTTGATCCTTGCGATGCCTGGGCGGTAATCTCCGCTTCGATAGCTTTCGTATCTACTTGCTGATCATTTAACAGCGCCTGATTCCCCAACAGCAGCGCATGGCCTTCTGCTTCACCGCTCACGCCCAGCCCGCGCAATGTGCGGAAGCCGTTGACTTGTGGCAGTTGCATATCGCCTGCTTTATCGAGGATTGCCCGCGCCAGTGGGTGGGTGGGACCCTTTTTCCCGTGCCCCCCCCGCGCAAATTGCCCGCGCCAGTGGGTGGCTGGAACCTTGTTCCAGTGCCGCCGCCAGACGCAGCGCCTGCGCTTCGTCAACATCAGCAAAGGTTTTCACAGTGACAACCTGCGGCTTTCCTTCGGTCAGCGTCCCGGTTTTATCGAAAACTACGGTATCCAGCGTACTGGCACGTTGCAGTGCGTCGGCGTCACGCACCAGCACACCGAACTCTGCCGCGCGGCCGACACCAGAAATAATCGACATCGGCGTTGCCAGCCCCAGCGCACACGGGCAGGCGATAATCAGCACCGTGGTGGCAATCACCAGGGTATAAACAATTTGCGGTGCCGGACCAAAGAAATACCAGATTGCCGCACTGATCAGCGCAATCACCACCACTACCGGCACAAACACGGCAGAGATTTTATCCGCCAGTTGGCCGATTTCCGGCTTACTGCTCTGGGCCTGGCGCACCATGCGAATAATCCGCGACAAGGTAGTATGGCTGCCAACCGCACTGGCGCGAAACAGCACGCTGCCGTCCTGCACCACCGTCCCGGCATGGACACTATCGCCTTCGCCTTTTTGCTGCGGAATAGGTTCACCCGTCAGCATTGCTTCATCCAGCCACGCTTCGCCCTGGGTAATCTCACCATCTACCGGCACACGATCACCGGTCGTCAGGCGCAGCAACATACCTGGCTGCACTTCAGCCAGCGGCACACTTTTTTCACCATCTTCGGTGACCAGTCGTGCCGTGGGCGGGGTTAAATCGAGTAATTTCTCCAGCGCTTTAGAAGAGCGCTGACGTGCGCGCGCTTCCAGCATATGGCCGAGATTAATCAGACCGATAATCATCGCGCTGGCTTCGTAATAAAGATGTCGCGCTTCCATCGGGAACCACTGCGGCCACAGGTTGACGCTCATCGAATAGAGCCACGCCACGCCTGTACCCAGCGCTACCAGCGTATCCATCGTCGCCGCGCCGTTCAGCAGGCTTTTCCATGCGCTGCGGTAAAAATGCCCACCCGCGAAAACCATCACCGCCAGCGTAATCAGGCCGATAACCAACCATAGGTTGCGGTTGTCGGCAGTGACCATCATGTTCTCGCCAATCATCCCCCAGACCATCACCGGGATACCCACCGCCAGGGCGACAATCGCCTGCCAGCGGAAGCGTTTCATAGTCGCGACGGCGGTTTCCTGCTGGCGCTCGCGGCGTTTAGCATCATCTTCAATCGCCTCTGCGCCGTAGCCCGCTTTTTCCACCGCCTGCACTAAATCTTGTGGGGAGGCACTGCCCATCACCAGCGCAGTACGCTCCGCCAGGTTTACCCGTGCCTGAGTGACGCCCGGTACGCTTTGCAGCGCATTTTGTACGCGGGTGACACAGCTGGCGCAGCTCATGCCGCTCAGCAGCAACTGCTGGCTGTCATCGTCATCGGCGGTCGCTGCCGGAAGCGCCTCAGAAACCGCTGTCAGTGCTTCCGACGGGATTGATGACTCCGCCAGCGGTTTAGCCTTTGGGTGGCTTACTGATGCGTCATAACCCGCTTGCTTGATAGTTTCGATAAGCTGTTCTGCGCTGGCAGTACCGGTAACGTGCGCTTCAGTGATAGACACGTCCGCCTGCTCAACGTCCGGGCGCTGCTCAAGACTCTCTTTTACGCGTTTAACGCAGTGACCGCAGGACAAGCCGTCCAGGGTCAGGTCGATTGTTTGAGACATAATTCACTCCTTTAAGACAGTGTTGACTGACTGAGATAAAGGGTAAACCTTCCAGCAAGGGGAAGGTCAAGAAATTAATTAATCACCAGGATAAAAGTCAGTGAAGATTAAAAAATTGGCTCAATTTCCATCAGAATCAGACAATTATCTCTTTGTTTTCCTGTAGTTAATTTGCGGGTGCTAAGTTAAATCAGGATGCCTGAAAATTGGCATCGGGGTGAGGAATAACCTCCCGCATCTATAAAAAGGAGTTAACAAAAGATGTCAGATGCAAAAAATTTACAGCAGGCAGTGGACCAGGCATATACCCAATATCATTCACTGAGCGGCGGACAAAATGCCGATTACATTCCCTTTCTGGCGAATGTCCCCAGCCAACTGGCGGCAGTGGCTATTGTGACTTGCGATGGTAGCGTCTATCGCGCGGGTGACAGTGAGTACCGCTTTGCGCTGGAATCCATCTCGAAAGTCTGTACGTTAGCCCTCGCGCTGGAAGATGTCGGCTCGCAGGCGGTTCAGGACAAAATTGGCGCTGACCCGACCGGATTGCCTTTTAATTCAGTCATCGCCTTAGAACTTCATGGCGGCAAACCGTTGTCGCCACTGGTGAATGCAGGTGCTATCGCCACTACCAGTCTGATCAAAGCCGACAATGCCGAGCAACGCTGGCAGCGGATTTTACACATCCAACAACAACTGGCTGGGGAGCAGGTGGCGCTCTCTGATGAAGTGAATCAGTCAGAGCAGACCACCAACTTCCACAATCGCGCAATTGCCTGGCTACTGTATTCCTCCGGATACCTCTATTGCGATGCGATGGAAGCCTGCGACGTGTACACCCGTCAGTGCTCCACGCTTATCAATACCGTTGAACTGGCGACGCTTGGCGCGACGCTGGCGGCGGGCGGTGTTAATCCGCTAAGCCAAAAACGTATTCTTCAGGCCGATAATGTACCGTACATCCTGGCCGAAATGATGATGGAAGGACTGTATGGTCGCTCCGGTGACTGGGCGTATCGCGTGGGGTTGCCCGGAAAAAGCGGCGTTGGCGGCGGTATTCTGGCGGTCGTACCTGGCGTGATGGGTATTGCCGCGTTCTCGCCACCGCTGGATGAAGAAGGCAACAGTGTTCGCGGACAAAAAATGGTGGCATCGGTCGCTAAACAACTCGGCTATAACGTGTTTAAGGGCTGATCATGATGAACACGGAAGGTGATAACGATAACAAACCCCTCGGGCTATGGAATGTCGTTTCCATCGGCATTGGGGCGATGGTGGGGGCGGGGATCTTTGCCCTGCTGGGGCAGGCCGCGTTGTTAATGGAAGCCTCGACCTGGGTCGCCTTTGCCTTTGGCGGTATTGTGGCGATGTTTTCCGGTTATGCCTACGCGCGGCTTGGGGCGAGTTACCCCAGTAACGGCGGGATTATTGACTTCTTTCGTCGGGGATTAGGTAATGGCGTCTTTTCGCTGGCTCTATCGTTACTGTACCTGATGACGCTGGCGGTGAGTATCGCGATGGTGGCTCGTGCCTTTGGCGCTTATGCCGTGCAGTTTTTGCATGAAGGCAGCCAGGATGAGCATCTTATTTTGCTGTACGCACTGGCGATCATTGCGCTGATGACACTATTTAACTCCTTAAGCAATCATGCGGTAGGGCGGCTGGAAGTGATCCTCGTCGGCATCAAAATGATGATCCTGTTGTTGTTGATCGTCGCAGGCGTCTGGTCGCTACAACCAGCGCACATTTCTGTCTCTGCACCACCCAGCTCCGGCGCGTTCTTCTCCTGTATTGGGATAACCTTCCTTGCTTATGCGGGCTTTGGCATGATGGCAAACGCAGCGGATAAAGTGAAAGATCCGGCGGTCATTATGCCACGGGCGTTTCTGGTGGCGATTGGCGTTACCACGCTACTCTACATTGCGCTGGCGCTGGTGCTACTTAGCGATGTTTCGGCATTAGAGTTAGAAAAATATGCCGATACCGCCGTAGCGCAAGCCGCTTCTCCGTTGCTCGGACATGTGGGTTATGTGATTGTGGTCATCGGCGCTTTACTGGCGACGGCCTCAGCCATCAACGCCAACCTGTTTGCCGTGTTTAACATCATGGACAATATGGGCAGCGAGCGCGAACTGCCGAAATTAATGAATAAATCCCTGTGGCGGCAGAGTACCTGGGGAAACATCATCGTAGTGGTGTTGATTATGCTGATGACGGCGGCGCTGAATTTAGGCTCGCTCGCCAGCGTCGCCAGTGCCACTTTTTTGATCTGCTACCTGGCGGTGTTTATGGTCGCTATCCGCCTGCGTCATGATATTCACGCCTCGTTACCGATCCTTGTTGTTGGCACGCTGGTTATGTTGTTGGTGATCATCGGGTTTATTTACAGTCTGTGGTCACAGGGCAGCAGTGCGCTGATGTGGATTATTGGCGCACTATTACTAAGCCTTATTGTGGCAATGGTAATGAAACGGAATAAAACGGTATAAACTTTTCTGTGCGCAGTGCTTTCTGTACTGCGCTTTTATTTTTATCCTTAAATTAATCTCCTTTCTTATGCCTTTAATAAATAATTCACAAAAAAAAGATATATAGACGATAAAACTGTGATTTCTATCACTTCCTGGCATGGATTATTCTTAACAAGGATGATGGTAATCTAAAAGTCGTAGTGTATTCTTAATAAATGACGTATAAGCTTTTCAACTGCATTTCTTTTAAAGGGGGAAGTAAAAACGAAAGAGATGCGCAAGTTATTACCCTTCTTAAATAAAATGATGCTGGTTATAAAGATCAGTTAAAATAATGACCTGGAAGGAAGTGACTTACCTATGGCGCGATTACAATTAAAAAACCGTAAAAATAAAGGTCTGATATTTTTAATAAGTTTTATTGTGATGGGAGGAGACGCGCTTGCTGCACCGTTACCACAATGGGCTAATGCCCCTGCGGTTACGCCGGTTGCCAGTTTATCCTTACAGGAAAGTATATTACGCGCATTTGCCCGCAATCCTGACGTCACCCAACAGGCGGCGCAGATAGGTATTGGCGAAGCGCAAATCGATGAAGCCAAAAGTGCCTGGTATCCGCACGTGGGTTTAACCGGCAACGCAGGCCCGTCGCGACAAACTGACTCCAGCGGCAGGCTGGATAACAACGTTTCTTATGGCATAACCCTGACGCAACTGGTGTATGACTTTGGTAAAACTAACAACAATATCAAACTGCAAACTGCCGCTCGTGATAGCTACCGCTTTAAATTAATGGCCACCCTGACCGATGTCGCAGAGAAAACGGCGACCGCCTATATGGAAGTTAGCCGTTATCAGGCTTTGTGTGACGCGGCGCAACGCAATATTCACTCGCTGGAAAATGTCTATAACATGGCGGCACTGCGCGCCAATGCCGGGCTGAACTCATCTTCTGATGAATTACAGGCCCAGACGCGTATTGCCGGAATGCGCTCGACGCTGGAGCAATATCAGGCACAGATGGCCAGCGCCAAAGCACAACTGGCGGTGCTGACCGGCGTACAGCCGGAGGCGATAGCCGCGCCGCCAGGCGAATTAGCCGAACAGCCAGTATCGCTAAAAAATATCGATTATCAATCCATCCCACTGGTGCTGGCGGCAGAAAACTTACGCCAGTCGGCTCAGTACGGGGTAGAAAAAACCAAAGCGCAATACTGGCCCACGCTCAGTATTCAGGGGGGCAAAACGCGCTACCAGACCAGTGACCGTTCGTACTGGGACGACCAGTTACAGTTGAACGTCAATGCGCCGCTGTATCAGGGTGGCGCGGTTTCTGCTCAGGTGCAACAAGCCGAAGGGCAACAAAAAATCTCTGCCTCGCAGGTCGAACAGGCAAAACTGGATGTGCTGCAACGGGCGTCGGTGGCGTATGCCAACTGGACCGGTGCACGGGGTCGTGAAGAAGCAGGTTTAGCACAATCCGAAAGCGCGCACAAAACGCGAGATGTGTACCAAAATGAATATAAATTAGGCAAACGCAGTCTGAATGATCTATTAACCGTCGAGCAAGATGTCTTTCAGGCGCAATCGGCTGAAATAAATGCCAATTATGATGGTTGGGTCGCAGCAGTTAATTATGCCGCTGCGGTTAATAACCTGATTCCATTAGCGGGAATTAAACAAGGCTTATACAACGACTTACCCGACTTGAAATAATCCTGCCATTATTAATAGTAGGGCTACATCGTTATTAAGTGATTTTACTCGTCATGCTTCAGGTTAGCATGAATTGCGGCTGCGTATCCTCTCGCTTGCCACCTTTCTGCAACTTGAATTATTTAGAGTAACCCTTTGTCTTATTAAGATAAATGGACTCGCTAAGGATGTGCGCCATTTATCAGGAATGCCATTATGAGCCTGATTATTGATGTTATTTCGCGTAAAACATCCGTCAAACAAACGCTGATTAATCCGGGCGACGTCACGGTTGTTATTTATGAGCCATCTGTGGTGCAGGTTCATGCTCAGGCATCTGCCGTCGCACGTTATGTTCGCGAAGGAAATGACCTGCTGATTTATATGCAGGATGGTACGGTTGTCCGTTGCAATGGCTATTTTTTGCAAGCGGCTAATTCAACTGAACAATCGGAGCTGGTCTTTGCCGATGGACAACAGCTTACACATGTCACTTTTGCTGATACTGCTGCGGGTGGTTTAGCCCCTGTGGAGCTGGTAGCCCATACTGCAGCCATTGAAAGTATTGCACCATTTCTTGATACCGTTGCTCAGACGAGCACCTTCCCGTGGGGATGGTTAGCGGGTGCAGCGGTAGGTGGCGGCGCGCTTGGCGCTTTGCTGGCAAGTGGTGGTGGTGATGATTCGAAAACTGAAGTGGTTAATAACCCACCGCCAGCCGAACCAGGCAATGCTACCCCGTCATTTTTAGTGACCGATAATCAGGGCGACCAGCGCGGCATTCTCGCTACCAATGACATCACCGATGACACCACGCCAACCTTTAGCGGCAGCGGACAGGCGGGGGCGACCATCCAGATCAAAGACAGCAACGGCAACACCATCGCCAGTACACAGGTAGACAGCAACGGGCACTGGAGCGTTTCTTTACCTACACAAAGTGCCGGTGAACATACCTGGTCAGTCGTGCAAATTGTCGGCAACACCATCACCGATGCCGGTTCGATAACGTTAACTATCGACAACAGTCAGGCCGCCGTACAGGTTGCCACCACCGCAGGCGATAACATTATTAACGCCAGCGAGCAGGCTGGCGGATTTACACTTTCTGGTAGCAGTAGCCATCTGGCACAGGGAACAGAGCTCACCGTCACGCTTAACGGCAAAACTTACACGACTACCGTCGGGGCTAACGGCGCGTGGAGCGTGCAGGTGCCGACTGCCGATGCGCAGGCGTTAGCTGAAGGGAACCAGGCAGTACTGGTTAGTGGTAAAGATGCCACGGGCAATACGGTCACTGGTGCGCAACTATTAACAGTCGATACCCAGCCGCCGACGCTTGCCATCAATGCTATCGCTCAGGACAACATTGTCAGCGCCGCGGAACATAACGCCGCGCTGGTGTTAAGTGGTACATCGAATGCTGAAGCGGGACAAACCGTTACCCTGACAGTAAACGGTAAAAGCCATACAGCAATCGTCGGTAGCGACGGCACATGGCAGGTGACGCTGCCTGCCGCAGAAGTGCAGGCACTGACGGAGGGTAACTACGCCGTAAATGCCAGCGTCAGCGACCGGGCAGGAAACGCCACCAGCAACAGCGCAAATTTCACGGTAGACACCAGTGCGCCTGTGGTCAGCGTTAACACCGTTGCGGGTGACGATGTTCTTAACACCGCTGAACAGATTGTGGCACAGATTATTTCCGGGCGGGTCAGTGGGGCTTCACCTGGCGACACGGTCACCGTCAAATTAGGTGCCACGGTTCTGACCGGTGTGGTGCTGGCAGACGGCACCTGGAATGTCGCTCTGGATCCAGCGGTAACCCGCACGCTGGCGCGTGGGCCTAACGACCTTATTGTCACGGTTACCGATGCTGCCGGAAATACCGGTACAGCGACTCATAACATCACCCTGGCGGGCGTCGCGCCGCAGGTGGCGATAGATCCCATCAGCGGTGATAACGTACTGAATGCGCTGGAGTCTCAGCAGCCGCTAACGTTAAGCGGCACCAGCAATTTGCCCGATGGCGGCACGGTTAACGTGACGCTGAATAATGTCACTTATAGTGCGCAGGTTAACGGCGGCGTGTGGTCACTGAGCGTGCCAGTAAGCGATGTCCTGAACCTGGCAAACACCAACTATATTGTTACCGCCAGCGCCACGGATGTGACCGGCAATACGGGAACCGCGCAAAGCAACTTACTGGTCGATACGGTGCTGCCGCAGGTGATTATCAACACCTTTGCGGGCGACAACGTGGTGAACAATGCCGAAGCGGCGGCAGATCAAACCCTGAGCGGGCGCGTAGTGGGCGCAGTGCAGGGCGATACTGTAACCATTGAGCTGGGTGGCAATACGTACACGGAGACGGTGGGGAGCAACCTCACCTGGAGTGTGAACGTTCCGGCGGCTGATTTACAGGCGCTGGGCGATGGCGCATTAACAATCAACGCCTCTGTGACGAACGGACACGGCAACACCGGTAATGGTGAACGTGATATCACCATCAGCGCCACGCTGCCGGGTCTGCGTATCAATACTATTTCCGGCGATGACGTTATTAACGCCCTCGAACAGCAGCAAGATCTGGTTATTTCTGGTAGCAGTAGTCATCTCCCCGCGGGCACCACCGTGACGGTAACGCTCGGCAACGAAACGTATCAAGGCGTGACCGATAGCAACGGCAACTGGCAGGTGGGCGTTCCGGCTGCGGACTTGCAGGCGCTCAGTGCAGGCACGGTCGTCGTGACGGCCAGTGCAACAGACCCGGCAGGTAACCCGGTCTCTATCGACCACAACGTGCTTGTTGATGCGGGTGAAGTGGCGATCGCTATCAACATCGTTTCCGGCGATGACATTATCAACGCCGCAGAAAAAGGCTCGCCGCTGACGCTGACTGGCACCACCCAGGGCGTCGAGGCCGGGCAAACTGTGGTGGTGAAATTCGCCGGGCAAACCCTGACGACCACAGTACAGAACGACGGTTCCTGGAGCCTGACCGTACCCGCCAGTACAGTCAGTAGCCTGTCAGATGGCGCAACGGAAATCACCGCAACTGTCACTAATACCAGCGGTAACACCGGCGACACCTCCCGCACGATTACCGTCGATAGCCAGGCTCCGGCCTTAAGCATCGATTCGCTGACCGCCGATAACATCATTAATGCCACTGAAAGCGGACAAGATTTGTCTATCACCGGCACCACCGACGCCCAGCCAGGGCAGACGGTAACGGTCACGCTGAATGGGCAGACCTATCAGGGCACCGTGCAGTCAGACGGCACCTGGAGTGTGACCGTTCCCGCCGCCAACGTTGACGCGCTGGCTGACGGCAACGCCACGGTCACCGCCAGGGTGAACGATATCGCCGGTAACCCGACCAGCGTTTCACGTGTGGCGCTGGTGGATGCCACGCCGCCGGTGGTGACCATTAATCCGGTGGCGACCGACAACGTCATCAACACGCCGGAACATGCTCAGGCGCAAATCATCAGCGGCACGGTCACTGGCGCACAGGCGGGCGATATCGTCACCGTGACGCTGAATAATGAGAATTACACCACGGTGGTGGATGCTTCCGGCAACTGGAGTCTGGGCGTTCCGGCCTCGGTGGTCAGTGGGCTGGCGGACGGCAGTTATCCTGTCAGCGTCTCGGTAACCGACAAAGCCGGAAACACGGGCAGCCAGTCACTGACCGTCACGGTCGATACCGCCGCGCCGGTGATTGGTATTAACACCATTGCTGGCGACGATGTGATTAACGCCAGCGAAAAAGGAGCCGATGTTCAAATTACCGGCACCAGCGATCAGCCTGTTAATACCGCCATCACCGTGACATTGAACGGGCAAAATTATACGGCGACGACCGACGCCTCCGGCAACTGGAGCGTGACGGTTCCGGCATCGGCGGTAACCGCATTAGGCCAGGCCAACTATACGGTGACAGCAGCGGTGACCAGCGGTATCGGCAATAGCGCCACCGCCAGCCATAACCTCCTGGTCGACAGCGCGCTGCCCGGCGTGACCATTAATCCGGTAGCAACCGACGATATCATTAACGCCGCCGAAGCGGGCGTAGCGCAAACCATCAGCGGGCAGGTGACTGGAGCCGCCGTTGGCGACACGGTAACCGTTACGCTGGGTGGCAATACCTACACCACCACCGTACAGCCTGGATTAAGCTGGAGCGTGAGCGTTCCGGCGGCGGATATCCAGGCGCTGGGTAATGGTGATTTGACGGTGAGCGCCTCAGTCACCAATGAAAACGGCAACACCGGCAGCGGTACGCGGGATATCACCGTTGACGCCAATCTGCCTGGTCTACGGGTCGATACGGTGGCGGGTGATGATGTGGTCAATATCATCGAACACGGGCAGGCGCTGGTCATCACCGGCAGCAGCTCGGGGCTGGCAGAAGGCACGCCGCTTACCGTCACGATTAATAATGTGGAATACACCACTGCGGTGCAGGCCGATGGTAGCTGGAGCGTGGGCGTCACGGCGGCGCAGGTTAGCGCCTGGCCTGCGGGGACGGTGACGGTTGCCGTGTCCGGGGAAAGTAGTGCCGGAAATCCGGTGAGCATCACTCATCCAGTGACGGTCGATCTCACTCCGGCGGCTATTTCTATCAACACCATCGCCACGGACGACGTGATTAATGCCGCAGAAAAAGGCGCTGATTTAACCCTTTCCGGCACCACCACTAACGTAGAAGCCGGACAAACGGTCACCGTGACCTTTGGCGGGAAAAATTACACTGCCAGCGTGGCGAGCGATGGTAGCTGGACTGCCACCGTACCCGCTGCTGATTTAGCGTCATTAACTGATGGTGCCGCCACCGCGCAGGCCAGCGTCAGCAACGTCAACGGCAATAGCGCCTCGGCGGTGCATAACTACAGCGTCGACAGCAGTGCGCCAACCATCATTATTAATACCGTTGCCAGCGACAATATCGTCAATGGCAGCGAAGCCGATGCGGGCGTGACGGTGAGCGGTAGCACCACCGCCGAAGCGGGGCAGATTGTTACGGTAACGCTCAATAGCCCAACCGTGCAGACATATCAGGCAACGGTACAGGCCGATGGCACCTGGAGCATCAATATTCCGGCGGCAGATCTCGCAGCGTTGACGGATGGCAGCCATACCCTGACGGCGACGGTCAATGATAAAGCGGGCAACCCGGCGAGCACCACGCATAATCTGGCGGTGGATCTCACCGTTCCGGTACTTACCATCAACACCATTGCCGACGATGACATTATTAACGCCGCCGAACACGGGCAGGCGCTGGTGATTTCTGGTTCCAGCACCGGTGGAGAAGCGGGGGATGTCGTCACCGTTACGCTAAACAGTAAAACCTACACCACGACGCTTGATGCCTCCGGCAACTGGAGCGTCGGCGTTCCGGCGGCGGACGTCACCGCGCTTGGCAGTGGCCCGCAGACCGTCACCGCCACGATTATTGATACGGCAGGTAATAGCGACAGCGAGACGCACACGGTTACCGTTAACCTTACCGCGCCGACTATTGGCATTAACACCATCGCCACCGATGACGTCATTAACGCCAGCGAAAAAGGCGCGGATCTGCAAATTTCTGGCACCAGTAATCAGCCCGCAGGCACCACAATTACGCTGACGCTTAACGGGCAAAATTACACCGCGACGACAGACGCCGCAGGCAACTGGAGTACCACAGTGCCAGCCTCTGCTGTCGGCGCGCTGGGCGAAGCCAGCTACACGGTGACGGCGAACGTCACCGACAGCGCGGGTAACAGCAATTCCGCCAGTCATAATGTGCAGGTCAATACCGCGCTGCCTGGCGTCACCCTTAATCCGGTGGCGACCGACGATATTATTAACGCGGCGGAATCGGGTTCCGCCCAGACTATCAGCGGCCAGGTGACGGGCGCAGCGGCGGGCGATACCGTCACCGTAACGCTTGGCGGGAAAACCTATACCGCCACCGTGCAGGGCAATTTAAGCTGGAGCGTGGACGTTCCGGCAGCGGATATTCAGGCCATCGGTAATGGCGACCTGACGGTTAACGCCTCGGTGACCAACAGCGTGGGCAATACCGGCAGCGGTTCGCGAGATATTACTATCGACGCCAATTTGCCTGGTCTGCGCGTCGATACCGTGGCGGGCGATGATGTGGTCAATAGCATCGAGCACACTCAGGCGCTGGTGATAACCGGTAGCAGCAGCGGGCTGGCTGCGGGCGCGGCGCTGACGGTGGTGATTAACACGGTCACTTACGCTGCGACAGTATTAGCCGATGGCACGTGGAGCGTCGGTGTTCCGGCGGCAGATGTGGGCAACTGGCCTGCGGGGACGGTGAATATTACGGTTTCAGGCGCCAGTAGTGCCGGAAATCCGGTGAGCATCACCCATCCGGTCACCGTCGATCTGGCGGCGGTGGCGATTTCCATTAACACCGTTTCCGGCGACGATGTGATTAACGCTGCTGAAAAAGGGGCAGATTTAACCCTTTCTGGCAGCACCTCCGGCGTGGAAGCGGGGCAAACGGTCACCGTCACCTTTGGCGGGAAAACCTACACCGCCACTGTAGCGGGCGATGGTAGCTGGACAACCAGCGTACCCGCCGCCGATCTCAACGCGTTACGCGACGGTGACACTACGGTGCAGGCCAGCGTCAGCAACGTTAACGGCAACACGGCTTCGGCAACCCACGCCTACAGCGTCGATGCCACGGCACCCACGCTTTCCATCAATACCATTGCCACCGACGATATTCTTAACGCCGCTGAGGCGGGCAATCCGTTAACCATCAACGGCACCAGTAGCGCCGAAGCGGGTCAGACGGTAACCGTCACGCTTAATGGCGTCAGCTATACCGGCACCGTTCAGGCGGACGGAAGCTGGAGCGTCAGCGTACCGACAACAGATCTCAGCAATCTGACCGCCAGCCCGTACACCGTCAGCGCCTCGGTAAACGACAAGGCGGGTAACCCGGCGACCGCAACTCACGGTCTGGCGGTGGATCTCACTGTTCCCGTGCTGACCATCAACACCGTCTCCGGCGATGACATTATTAACGCCACCGAACACGGGCAGGCGCTGGTGATCTCCGGTTCCAGCACTGGTGGCGAAGCGGGCGATGTCATCACCGTCACGTTAAACAGTAAAACCTACACCACCACACTGGACGCTTCCGGCAACTGGAGCGTCGGCGTTCCGGCGGCAGATGTCACTGCGCTGGGCAGCGGTGCGCAAACCATCACCGCGACCATTACCGACGCGGCAGGCAACATCGATGACGCCAGCCGCACGGTTACCGTGAATCTGACCTCGCCAACCATTGGCATCAACACCATTGCTACGGATGACGTGATTAACTCCACGGAAAAAGGCGCGGATCTGCAAATCACCGGCACCAGTAATCAGCCAGCGGGCACTACGGTTACAGTGACGCTGAACGGGCAAAATTACACCGCCACCACAGATGCTTCCGGCAACTGGAGCACCACGGTGCCAGCTTCGGCGGTTAGCGCGCTGGGTGAAGCTAACTACACAGTAACCGCGAACGTCACAGACAGCGCGGGCAACAGCAACTCCGCCAGCCATAGCGTGCTGGTCAACAGCGCCTTGCCTGCTGTCACCATTAACGCGGTGGCGACCGACGATATTATTAACGCTGCTGAATCCGGTAACGCGCAAACCATCAGCGGTCAGGTGACGGGCGCAGCGGCGGCAATACGGTCACCGTGACGCTGGGCGGCAACACCTACACCGCCACGGTGCAGGCTAACTTAAGCTGGAGCGTCAGCGTTCCGGCGGCGGATATTCAGGCCATCGGCAACGGCTCTCTCACCGTAAACGCCTCGGTGACTAACGGCGTCGGCAACACCGGCAGCGGTACGCGCGATATCACAATCGACGCCAATCTGCCTGGCTTACGGGTCGATACTGTGGCGGGCGACGATGTCATTAACAGCATTGAGCACAGTCAGGCACTGGTGGTAACCGGTAGCAGCACCGGGTTAACGGCAGGAACGGCGTTAACGGTCGTTATCAACAACGTCACTTATGGCGCGACGGTGTTAGCCGACGGCACATGGAACCTCGGTGTTCCGGCGGCGGATGTCAGCAACTGGCCTGCGGGTACGGTGGATATTACGGTAAGCGGCACCAACAGCGCCGGAACAACCTCCACCATTACCCATCCGGTCACCGTCGATCTGGCGGCGGTTGCCATCACCATTAACACCCTTTCCGGCGATGATGTGATCAACGCTGTCGAAAAAGGCGAAACGCTGGTGGTGAGCGGCAGCACCAGCGGCGTGGAAGCCGGGCAAACGGTAACCGTGACCTTTGGCGGCAAAAATTACACCACCACCGTGGAAGCCAACGGTAGCTGGACGGTGAACGTGTTACCTGCCGATCTCGCTGCGTTGCCGGACGGCGCGGGCAACGTGCAGGTGAGCGTCAGCAACATTAACGGCAACAGCGCCCAGGCGGATCGCGCGTACAGCGTCGATGCCACCGCGCCGCTTGTGACCATCAACACCATCGCTGGCGACGATATTCTCAACGTAAGCGAAGCTGGCGCGGGGATAACCATCAGCGGCACCACCACGGCGCAGGCCGGACAGACGCTGACCGTTACGCTGAATAACAACACTTACCAGACCACCGTTCAGGCGGATGGCACCTGGAGCGTGAACGTTCCGGCAACGGACTTAAGCGGATTAACCGCCAGCAGCTATACCGTGACTGCGACGGTGAGCGACAAAGCGGGTAACCCGGCAAGTGCCGACCATGCGCTGGCGGTGGACGTTACCGCACCTGATCTCACCATTAACACCGTTGCGGGCGATGACATCATCAACGCTATCGAACACGGGCAGGCGCTGGTCGTCAGCGGAACCAGCACGGGCGCGGCGGCGGGCGATGTGGTCACGGTTAACCTGAACGGTAAAAACTACACCACCACGCTGGACGCCTCCGGTAACTGGAGCGTCGGCATTCCGGCGGCGGATGTTACGGCGCTGGCCACCGGCAGCCAGACTATCACCGCCAGCCTGAGCGATCGCGCGGGCAACAGCGACAGCACGACCCACGATGTGACCGTTGATCTCAGTGGCCCGACGCTGACCATCAACACCGTCTCCGGCGATGACATCATTAACAATACGGAGAAAACCCAGGATCTGACCATCAGCGGCGGCTCCAGCGGTCTGGCGACCGGCACCACGGTCACTGTGATGTTGAACGGCCTGGCGTACAGCGCCACCACCGATGGTTCCGGTAACTGGAGCGTTACCGTGCCAGCTTCGGCGGTCGGTGCGCTGGGCGAGGCGGTTTATT
>OGQY01001383.1_pt1 | contig 16527 bp, 6 predicted proteins | sample 1553361 | NCBI WGS metagenome assembly OGQY01 (sample SAMEA2579963, study PRJEB22360) | human gut metagenome | reverse complement strand
CGGCATCTTTCGCCCAGTGAACCTGAATCCCGTTTGCCGTGGCGTTCTTCTCGAACTCTTCCAAAAGGACATCCAAATGGCTGTTCGAATAAAGTTTGATCTCACAAGCCAGTTCACGCAAGCGTTCCCATTCGGGAAGCGAATGGCTCATTTTATCCCGTTTGACACGGACCATCCAGAGGGTTTCGTCGTGCCAGGCTTCCTGCTTGCGGTTCTCGATGAAGCGGGCAGCCGCTTTTGAATGTTTCGTGCTCATAATCCGGAGGCTAATATTTCAACAATATGAATCGTTTTGATCGGAAGGTTGTCACGCTTGATCACGCCTTCCATATGCATCAGGCAGGAACTGTCGGCACCGGTGATGTACTCGGCTCCTGTGCTCATGTGGTCCTTCACCTTATCTCGTCCCATACAGACGGACACTTCGGGTTCCTCAATCGCAAACATGCCACCGAACCCACAGCACTCGTCGATACGTTTCGGTTCGAATATCTCAATGCCTTTCACCAAAGAGAGGAGATCGCGCAACTTAGAAAAATACGGGATATTCCGTTCACTCGGAGAAGAAAGATGCAACTCGCGCACACCGTGACAGCTATTGTGAATGCTTACCTTGTGGGGAAATTCAGCTTTCAGTTCCTTGACCTTCACAATATCGTGCAGAAACTCGCAGATATCATAAATCTTCTTGCTGTTCATACACACATGACCTGCCTTTTCCAGAATACCGGGATGATTCTCTTTCACGAAAGCGACACAACTGGCAGAAGGGCCAACCACATAATCGTACGAACGGAACAGTTCTTCCATACGCAGCGCCAACCCTGCCGATTCATGCTCGAATCCGGCATTTGCCATTGGCTGGCCACAACAAGTCTGGTCTAACGGATAATCCACATCCAACCCGAGACTTTTCAATAATTTATAGGAAGCAACACCAACTTCCGGATATACCGCATTGATATAGCAGGGAATAAATAATCCTATCTTCATATTGGTTTATTTTAATTACCACAAATGTAATAATTATTTCTGTTACTTTGAACTTGATCCAAAAGTAACAAATCACTTATACTCCTGCCAGCTTCGGATTTGTATATCGTCCATGCCCAGCGTACAGAATGCTTCGATAAAGGCGCTTGCCAGACGGGCATTTGTGATGAGCGGAATGTTCAGGTCGATGGCGGCACGACGGATCTTATAGCCATTATTCAACTCACCGGCTGAAAGGTCGCGCGGAATATTCACTACCATGTCGATCTTCCTTTCGTGGAGCATGGTGAGTGCTTGAGGTTCCATGTCCTCCTCGCTCGGCCAGTAAACTCGCGTACTGGAAATGCCGTTTTCTTCGAGAAAGCGGTGTGTCCCGCCTGTTGCGAAGAGGTTGTAGCCTTTCGATGCCAGCATCTTGGCGGCATCCAACATGGCCACTTTCTGTTTCGGTGTACCCGTCGAGAGCAGAATATTTTTTTCCGGGATACGGAGACCGACGGAAAGCATACTTTTCAAAACAGCCTCGGAAACATCGTCACCGATACACCCGACCTCTCCCGTCGAAGCCATATCAACACCTAAAACAGGGTCAGCTTTCTGCAAGCGGTTGAAGGAGAACTGCGAGGCTTTGATACCTACATAATCCAGATCGAATTCGTTCTTATTAGGTTTCTCGACAGGTAAACCTAACATGATACGAGTGGCCAGTTCAATAAAGTTAATTTTCAATACTTTGCTGACGAAAGGAAAGGAACGGCTCGCGCGAAGGTTACATTCGATCACCTTGATCTCGTTGCCTTTCGCCAGATATTGGATGTTGAACGGACCAGAGATATTCAGCTCTTTTGCGATCTGCTTGCTGATACGCTTGATGCGGCGGACCGTTTCAACATACAGCTTTTGTGCGGGAAACTGGATAGTTGCATCGCCGGAATGCACACCGGCAAACTCGATATGTTCGGAGATGGCGTACTCGACCACTTCGCCATTCATGGCTACCGCGGCGAATTCTATCTCTTTCGCCCCTTGCAGGAATTCGGAAACAACTACCGGATATTCTTTGGAAACCTTGGCTGCCAAGTTTAGGAATTCGATCATCTGCTCCTTACTGTGGCATACGTTCATGGCTGCGCCGGAAAGCACGTAAGACGGACGGATCAGGATTGGGAAACCGACCTTTGCGATAAAGGCGTCGATCTCTTCCATGCTGGTCAACTCGGCCCAACGTGGCTGGTCGATACCTAACGTATCCAGCATTGCGGAGAATTTGTGACGGTTTTCGGCACGGTCGATCGACAGTGGTGAAGTACCCAATACAGGTACGTTCTGGCGGTACAGTTTCATGGCCAGGTTGTTCGGTATCTGTCCACCTACGGAGACGATTACGCCCTTCGGCAGTTCTAAGTCCATGACATCGAGTACGCGTTCGAACGAAAGCTCGTCGAAGTACAGACGGTCGCACATGTCATAATCGGTGGAAACCGTTTCCGGGTTATAGTTGATCATGATGGATTTATAGCCTAACTTGCGGGCTGTCTGTGCGGCATTCACCGAACACCAGTCGAACTCAACGGAAGAACCGATGCGGTAAGCGCCCGATCCCAGAATCACGACGCTCTTGTCGTTCGGATAGTAAGAGATATCGTGCTGGCTGCCGTCGTATGTCATATACAGGTAGTTCGTCAGTTCGGGATGTTCCGATGCGATCGTATTGATGCGTTTTACACTCGGCAGGATACCTAATTTCTTACGCAGGTTGCGCACGCGGATATTTTCCTTTTCCATGTTGCCTTCCGGGTTTTCAACATAACGAGCAATCTGGAAGTCGGAGAATCCCAGGCGTTTTGCTTCCTTCAGCACATCTTCAGGCAGGTCTTCGATCTTATCGTAAGCAGACAATACTTTCGTATAGTCTACGATGTTTTTCAGTTTTTCCAGGAACCACGGAGTGATCTTGGACAGTTCGTGGATGCGGTCTACCGTGTAGCCTTTTTCAAGCGCTTTGGCCACGGCGAAGATACGGAGGTCGGTCGGGTTGGCCAGCGCGTCGTCCAGGTTATCGAATTCCACGTCGTTGTTGCCGACGAAACCGTGCATGCCCTGTCCGATCATACGCAGACCTTTCTGCATGATTTCCTCGAAGCTCTTGCCGATCGACATAATCTCGCCGACAGATTTCATGCTCGAACCGATCTGGCGGCTTACACCGACAAACTTAGTCAGGTCCCAACGCGGGATCTTTACGATCATGTAATCTACTTCTGGTGCTTTGTAAGCGGAGTTGGGAGTTCCCATCTCACCGATTTCGTCAAGGCTGTAACCTAATGCCAGCTTGGCAGCCACGAATGCCAGCGGATAACCGCTCGCTTTGGATGCAAGTGCGGAAGAACGGCTTAGGCGGGCGTTTACTTCGATCACACGGTAATCGCAAGTATCGGAGTTGAATGCGTACTGGATGTTACATTCGCCGACGATACCTAAATGGCGGATCGTCTTGATTGAAAGTTCTTTCAATAGGTCCAGTTCTTTGTCTGTCAGTGAACAGGTAGGAGCGACAACGATACTTTCGCCCGTATGTACGCCTAACGGGTCTACATTTTCCATGCTTACAACCGTAAAGCAGTGGTCGTTCTTATCGCGGATTACTTCAAATTCAATTTCCTTCCAGCCTTTCAACGATTCTTCCACCAACACCTGGGGAGAATAGGCGAAAGCGCTTTCTGCCAGCGTACGCAGTTCTGCCTCGTCTTTGCAGATACCGCTACCCATACCGCCCAATGCGTATGCGGAACGGATCATGACCGGGAAGCCGATCTCGTAGGCTGCCTTCACGGCATCTTCCAGGTTTCCGACAGCGTGGCTAACCGGAGTTTTTACTGCTATCTCGTCAAGTTTCTTTACAAACAGGTCGCGGTCTTCCGTGTACATGATCGCTTCGACCGAAGTTCCCAGTACCTTTACACCATATTTGGCCAGTGTTCCGCTGGTATACAGTTCGGTTCCGCAGTTCAGGGCAGTCTGTCCGCCAAAAGCCAGCAGGATACCGTCCGGTTGTTCTTTTTTGATCACTTCTTCAACAAAGTAAGGAGTGATCGGCAGGAAATACACCTTGTCGGCTACCCCTTCTGATGTTTGAATGGTTGCAATGTTCGGATTGAGCAATACGGTGCTGATTCCTTCTTCTTTCAGCGCCTTCAGTGCTTGTGAACCAGAGTAGTCAAATTCTCCGGCTTGTCCGATCTTCAGGGCACCCGAGCCCAGAACAATCACCTTTTTGATACCACTTTTCGACATAGTAATTTGGGTTGTTTAATTTATTGATTTTATAGAATGTTATAATTGCCTTACGAGATCACAAGGTGCAAAAAAAATGCGTTAGTAAAAATAACTAACGCATCCTATATAACCAAATGATAATCCTTTAAAATAAAAAAATGAGCTTCATTGTCCGACATATAACCGGAAAAGTACGCTGGATTATCCTTATGTGCTTTCTGTGTCATGAAACTCTATCTTCAAAATTTCGGCAAAGATAAGGCTTATATTTCAAACATGCAAGAGATGTTGGTGCCCTCTTTCTGAAAAATACTTTTCAAGTTGACCGAAATGTCCGGAAGATAATTTTATTTTCCTATCTTTATCCCCATCAATCATTCAAATAATTCTGATATTATGAATAAGACACTTTATCTCATTTTTATTTGTCTCCTTTTATGTGCCGGCACCCGTCTTGTTGCCCAGACTTTTGATTATAACCGAGTGAGTGGCCATCCCCGCTTATTGATGAAGCAGGGTGAGGAGCAGCAGATACGAGAAAGCCTGAAAGATAACCCCGAAATGCAGCGCGTCTATAAGCAGATTGTCGGAGAAGCCGACCGGCTGTTGGTCTGTCCGACGTTAACATATAAGAAAGAGGGACGTCGTCTGTTGGCCGTTTCCCGTGAGGCTTTGAAACGTATTTTTGACCTTTCGTTTGTATACCGGATGACCGGCGAAGATAAATACCGCTTGCGTGCCGAGCAGGAGATGGTGTCCGTCTGCTCTTTCGGCGACTGGAACCCGTCTCATTTCTTGGATGTCGGCGAGATGACGATGGCGGTTGCGATCGGTTATGACTGGCTGTTCGATAAGCTGTCTCCGGAAACAAGGAGAGTGGTACGTGAATCGATTCTTCAGAAAGGTTTTGCTCCGTCGAACGACAAACAATATAACTGGTTCCTGAAAGCAGAAAACAACTGGAACCAGGTTTGCAATACCGGGCTGGTATATGGAGCCCTTGCCCTTTTGGATTCGGACAGCAAAGAAGCGGCTGCTGTTATTGAACGGGCTATGTCGTCTGTTCCTCTGTCGATGAAAGTGTACGCGCCTGACGGCAACTATCCGGAAGGGTATAATTATTGGGGATATGGGACGAGTTTCAATGTGATGCTAATCGCCGCTTTGGAATCGGCTCTCGGTTCGGATGGAGGACTGAGTGCGGTGGAGGGCTTTATGTCTTCGGCCCGGTTCATGCAGTATATGGCGGGAACGACCGGTCTTGCCTTCAATTTCAGTGATGCACGCGAAACGACTCAATCTTTTCCGGCCATGTTCTGGTATGCATCCAAATTAGGCGATCCTTCCTTGCTCTGGAACGAAAAAATATTCCTGACACGCGAGGATACGCATTTTACTGCGGAAGAAGAGCGTTTCCTGCCGATTATCTTGATCTATGGTTCCCGCTTCGATATGAAGGAAGTGACGCCTCCTGTCTCGAAAATCTGGACCGGACATGGAAAAGTGCCTGTAGCTCTGATCCGTACCGGATGGGATAAGGGTGAAGGTTTTTATGTCGGGATAAAAGGAGGAACGGCTTCGGCCAACCATGCTCATATGGATGCCGGATCATTTGTGTTCGAAGCTCAGGGAGTTCGTTGGGCACAGGATTTGGGTATGCAGGAGTATTATTCTCTGGAAAAGGAAGGCGTACGACTGTGGAACGGTGATCAGGACGGGCAACGTTGGGATGTCTTCCGCTATAATAACTTTGTGCATAATACGTTGACGGTAAACGGAGAAAAGCACCAGGTAAAAGGAGCGGTTCCGATTCTCGCTACTTATACGAAAGATGCACGGTTGGGAGCCAGCTTGGATATGACTTCTTTGTTCGGTAGTAATCTGAAGAAAGCGACACGCGAGGTTGTGCTTGTGAAGGAACAGTATTTGCAGGTAACGGATCAGGTGCAGGCTGCCGGCCAACCAGCTTCTGTCCGGTGGACGATGGTCACCTCCGCCACTCCTAAGCTGCTCGATTCCCACACGATAGAATTGACGAAAGAAGGTAAGAAATTACATGTGATTATCGACAGTCCTTCGGCTGCCGCCTTCTCTGTGGTCGATAATGTTCCGTCGCATAGCTACGATGCTCCGAATCCCGGTTCTGTCCGGATTGTTTTTGATGTTGATGTGAAAGCCGGTCGGAAGGAAACATTGAAAGTGCGGCTGGTTCCGGTTGTGGAATAATACATGAATGTACCGATATGCCGGGGTACGACAATACCGTTGAATGGGCATATCGGTATGCTTCAATTTCTATTTGTTATTTGCCGAAATTCCAGTTCCTGATGATTTGCAGTATTTCCTCTTTCATTTCCTTCGTTATGTTGTTTTGTGTACTGGGCTGGAAGGCGAGAAACCTCTTGGCTGCTTTATGGAATTTGTCCGGATGTAAAAAAGAGGGGTTTGTATACAATTTGGCGAGTAGGAAGTAGGTATATCCCTGTTCCGGTAAAATCCGGCTGATTTCCAGCAGGTAACTTTCCGCTTTCTGGTATTGCTTGATCGCCTTTTCGTTTTTTGCAATTGCATAGTATAGTTCGGGGGCTGCACTTAGTTTTAATGCCCTGTCCAACCATTTGATGGCAATATCGTGCTGTCCGGTCTTATAGAAACATTCTGCTCCCTCATATAGAAAATCTGTTCGGTGGTATAACTGGACAAACAGACCGGCATACCGGCTGGCTGCTTGTTCGTACTCCTGATTATGATATAATTCCTGAAGCGTCTTCCATTCCCTATAGGTATAGTAGGTATCTTTCTGTCCGTAGAAAAGAATGTAGGTAAGAATGGCGGCGATGGCACTGATATACGGGATACTCCTCTGTGCTCGCTGCTTGTTATGCTTCGGATTGGTCACACATATAGTGGTCAGGAATAAGAGCAGAACCCAGTAGGTCGGGAGTTGGAGCGGATAGGAATAAAGGGCGAAGATTCCGAGTGCCAGAATTCCGCCGGATGCTCCAATCTGTCTGTGTCTGATCCCATAATAAAGGGAAAATGCGAGCCAGAAGATAAAGAACAGCAACCCCGTAATACCTAACTCAAGTCCTATTTGCAGATATTCGTTGTATGCATACTGGGGACAGGTTGCGGTTTGTTTTTCTTTGGAAGAAGCGGTATCGGTTTCGAAATAGGCAGATTGTTCCTTTGCGTATGTAGCTGGAAAGCCGCCTATACCTATGCCGGTTACCGGATGTTCCATGATAGCCTGGGTCGTGATATTCCAGATCAAAAGCCGGCGATCTCCGGCCTGGGCTTTTTGGATATTCCCGACCAAAATGACTGCCGTGATCGCAACAAACAGGATAATCGAAGAGATAGCAAACAGCTGGATGTGTTTCTGTATGGCTTTTTTCGTCTGTTTCCATCCGATCAGCCTCATCCAGCAAACCCAGATTCCGGAAAGGAGGGCTGCAAGCCATACGGGTTGGTCTGTTTTGAATATTAAGGTGGTGATAATCAAAGTAGATCCGAGAATGGAGAAATAGAACAGGAAAGTACGGGATTTCCACAAAGCGATCTTGTCGCAATTCTTAAAACGGAGTAATGTGTTCAGACAGACTGGAAAAATGACTGCGATATAGCCATAGAAAGGCTCTGGTTTCAGCGATGTTTCAAGCAGCCTGAAGACAGGATGGGTGATGGGAGCAGGATTGATGGTATGGCTGATCCCCCAGATGGCCGGAACGATTCCGGTAAATATGATGATCGTAATGAAAAACGGTCGTAATTCCTGATGCGCCTGTAAAGCACCTCTGAGCATAAACCAGAGAGCAACCAGCTGAGCGATGAAAAGGAAACGTTCCGGCTGAAGATTCTCGTCTTTGTCGTAAGAAACCAATACGATACCGAACAGAAGTAATAATAAGGCATCCGGTAATGAAAAGATAAAACGGCTTTTCTTTGTTGTGAATTCCATAAGTAGAACCCCACCGGCTAACAATAGAGATGTGAAATGAAACCAGCAAATTTTTCCGGACAGCGTGCCGTCTGCTAATTCCGGATTCATGGCGAAGATTATATACAATAGTAACATTCCACTCGTTGCGAGTAAAAGTAATCTTAGATAACTAAAAAAATTATTCATAATTATATTTATTAAAATGTGAAAAAACTCTGCTTTCTGTGGGTTGAGAGGCAGAGACCTTCTCACAACTTATCTGTCAGGCATTGCCAAATGGATGGCAAAGAAATGGACCGATGCAAGTATACCCTATTTAAACAGAAAGAGAAGCCAGTGTGTTTTCCTTTTGGGAGGAAAGATTTGAACAGGTCTAAAGAGGTCGCAAAAGTATATTTTGCTTTATTGGAGGGTGAATGTTAGAGTTGACATTTTGTTGACAATATGCAAACGGCTGGCATACAAAATATTTTGATGATAAACGGTAATCCTTATTTGAAAGGGGAAAGTTAAGGTTAGGGTTGTTTTTTTAATGTGAAAAGAGGTAAATAGAGGAAGATTCCTAAGATAGACATGGCAAGCCCGCCGATGGTGCCGGCGGCAAGCGGGAACCAAAACGCTTCCTTATCCGGACCTAACATGAATGGGATGAAGCCTAAGATGGTCGAAACGACTGTGAGGAAAATGGGCGTGATCTTAGCATTCCAGGCTTTCAGATATGCCTTGTAGGGCGACATCAACGGTTTGCGTTGCCGGATTTGGTTGTATTCATTCAAAATGTAGATGCTTGCGTTAACGGTTATGCCGCACAATAGGACGAAGGAGGCAAATCCTCCTTGGTCGAAATTCAATTTGAACCAATAGAACGTGAGGAATACGCCAATGTAAGAGATCGGTATTACAAAGATAACGGCCAACGGCTGTTTCAGCGAATTGAACAGGATACTGGTGGTAAAGAAGATAATGACGATGATCAGCAATAACAGAAGATATTGTTTATTGTCCTTTTTGTCCCAATACCAGTAAGCGCTTTCCGACTTGGCGGTATAACCCATCGGCAGTATGGCATTGATTTCCTTCAGGTCGCGTTCCTGTATCTTATTTCCCTGATTGGAAGCCCCGATATATTCGTATTGCAGACAGAGGCGGTATTGTTGGTTTACTTTGCAAACCTTCTGCGGCATCTGTCCTTTTTCGACACTTGCCAGTTCTGCTAACTTGTAGGGCTTGCCGTCAATAGTTTGTGGAACATACTGCATGCTCCACACATCGTATTCCTGTGACTGGCGGGAGGAGAGTTTCAGTTTCTCTGTCTCTTCGTTGACGACGATCGTCCCGGTATAAATGTCCTTTCCGAAAACGGGATTGATGGAGGCGAACAGGTCGATCGGCTGTATGTCCTCCTGGGTCAGCCGGGCTTTGTTGAGGTTGAAGTAGAACTCCTGGTAATCGTCTTTCCACCACGAGAACTCTGAATTGATCAGCACTTCCTTGATGCGGCGGTGGGTGAGCAACTTGGCTTTCAGCTGTTCGGCCCATTCGTACAGCTCGTCGTAGTTGTAACCATACATCACGATACGGAAAGAACCGGCTCCTTCGCGCACATCGTTGCTGAATCCCTGGTCCTGCAAACCGTAGACTTGCCAGCTTCCCCCCCCCAATTCAAGAGCTTTGCTGATGATTTTGCTTTTCAATGTGTACGGGAAACCACTCCGTTCACTCTCTTTCGTAAAATAGATGCGGATACCGGCCTGGCGTGCGCTGTAGACGTTTGTTTGGAACTGTCGTATTTCTTTGAAGGTGCTGAGATAGGCTTCCATCCGGCTCATCAAGGTATTCATTTGTGGCAAGGTCGTCCCGTTCGGGAGCGATGCGCTGACAGACAGGACCGTTTCTTCGTTGCGGGTGAAGTAACTTCCTTCATAAACTTTTTGTACGAACAGGCGTAGGGTCCCGCCCAACGCCTTATCGACGATGGGTTTGATCTTCTCCTTGTACGTCTCGTTGGAGGCGAATTTATTATATGTATCGATTAGCAGGGTGTCTGTTGCCGTGTAGACCTTCTTTTTGTCTTTCGTGTCGTATTCGATTTTTTCCGGTAACAGGAAAACCGGGATGCCGAATGCTAACAGTAAAATGAAACATGCCAATTTCTTCCATCCGCAAAGGAAATCGATCTGACATTGATAGTACCGGTTGTAGTAGACAGGGAAACGTTTGAGAAAGCGGTTCGTTCTTTTTCTGATCCGGCTTTTCCATGTATACTCGGTCTCTTCTCCGGATATGTTCTTTTTCCCGCTTTTTTTCCATTCCAAATTCATCTTATCGATTAGGGCGGGAACCAGGAAAAGCGCGATCAATAGGGAGACTCCTAAATTGATGATGACGACAGCCGCAAAATCCTGCAGATTGAGGCGTATCTTTTCATCTAAGAAAAAGATAATGACCAGTGCACCTATCGTTGTCAAAGTGGCTGCCAATATGGATAGGATTGCCTTTCGGTTATGTCGGTTCCGGATATGTTCCGTCATGACGATCGTGTTGTCGATCACCAGGCTGAGTGAGATTGTGACGCCTGCCAACGAATAAAGCTGCATTTCCAGTCCTGACAGATAATAAAGGATGACAGCAATACTGAGGTTGATCGAAAGGCTGATGATGATCAGTAACAGATATTTTATCTCGCGTGTGATCAGCAAGACAAACATCAGTAGGATCAGGACGGTGAGCCCCGTACGGACATAAATCTTGTTCAGTTCGTCCTGAATGAATTCGGTCGCGTCATAGCTGGTATGTATTTCATAACCGGGTGGAAGCAAGGTACGGATATGTTCCATTTCGGCTCTTACCCGTTTGGCAAGTTCCAGCTGGTTCGCCGTCTCCTCGGCGCGGATGGACAGATAAATGGAATTCAAGCCGTTGATACGGTAATAACTCTGTGGAGCCTCTTCCTGACGGGTGACTTTTAGCAGTTGGTCCAGGCGGATCAGCTTGCCGTCTTTGTTCTGGACGGTTATAAGCGATGGGTTGAATCCATCTGTTTCGTTTTCAGGAACCAAAGCGAGACGTATCCACTGGCTACTTTGTCCTCCTTTGCACGAAGTCGCCAACTGGGTTTCCACGTTTCCGGTTCCTAAGAATTCTTTTTGATAATACTGGCTGATCGCTTTCTGTATATCCGGGATGCTGATACCTAACGTTGCCAGCTGACGGCTATCATATTCCAGTCGCCATTCCATCGGGGTGGCACCGCTGACATCGATGCGGTAGATACCGGGAATCCCGCTTAGGCGAGGTTTTATCTGGTCTTCGGCAAAGCGTTGTATGAATATGGGTGTGGCTGCCGCATTCAGTGTGTAGCTCATGAAAGGCCGTACTTCCTTGTCGTCCGGCCGGCTCATTTCCAGGACCGGATAGCTCAGTCCGTCCGGTAGGCTGGGCCATGTCTGTCGGATGATGGTAGACGCTTCGAAACGGGCGGCATCGATATTGGTATGCTTGTCCAGCTCGAGCGTGACATATCCCCATCCGTTGCCGGACGTGGAATTGATCTCCTTGATCCCCTTGATGCGTGCCAACATCGCTTCGAGCCGCGAGGTCACTTCCATCTCTATCACGCGTGCCGAATTGCCCGGCATGTTATAGCTGATAGTCAACTGTGGCAGCGGGCGTGACGGCGACAGCTTGGTCGGCAGCAGCGGTATAAAGGCAATCCCCGCCAGCGCCACGCAAAGGAAGGTGACGATGATGGTGAAAGAGGATATTTTAGGAGATGCACTCATTATTCATTTTTTGTTACAATCCGTATTTATATTCGAACTCGTTCGAAAGGGAAACTCCCGTTTCGAAATCGTGCAACGTCAGTTTTCGGATCTTATAATAGCTCAGCCAGTAGTTCTGTAAAGCCGAAATATAGTTCCGCTGCGCTTCCTGTTGGCGGTTCAGCGACAGAGTAAGACTGTTGATATCCGCTTTTCCGATCATGAAGCGTTGCTTGGTTTCGCTGTAGGCTGTTTCTGCCAGGTCTACCGCTTCTTCGGCACTCCCAATCAGGGCTTGCTGGATATTGAAGTCGCCGACTGTCATAATCACGTCTTCTTCTACTGTCAATTCTTTTTGTTTGGCGGATGTTTCGGTGACAAGCAGGTTGTTCTTGGCAATATTATGCTTCCCTTTTCGTACGCCCCAGTCTACCAACGGGATCGAAACAGACAAAGAGACGATTTCCTGCTGTTGCAGATTTTTGTAGGCGTCCTGTATGTTCTTGGACACTTGGTTGAATCCGACGCTGGCATTGATCTGGGCGTTGAACATCGCTTCTTTCTTGGTTTTGTCTACCTGCTGCTGGGCTTCTAATATTTGCTGGCGCAACTCCAGAAAGGTCGGGTTGTTTGCACGTGCCAATTCGAGTGCTTTGTCGACCGAGATTTCCATATTGCGCGGGCGGCTTGGGAGGCGCAGGCGTATTTCTGTATTCTTGTCGAAGTTCAAGTAAGAGGCGAGGCTGAACATGGCACGTTTCAGGGCGATTTCCGCATTTTTCAACGTGTTGCGTGCGTTTACGGCATCCAATTTCAGTGTCAGCAAATCCGCTTGGCTGATAGAAGCTATCTTATGCCGTTCCTGCCCTGTCCGGTACAGTGTGTCGGTCGTGGCGACATTTTCCTTGGCCAGATCATATTCCACCTGTGCCATTGCCAGAGCGAAGAAATAGGTCGTTGCTTGCTCGCTCATTTGCTCTACATTATATAATAGTTCTTTCTTGACCTTCTCGTATTTCAACGGTTCGATTTTCCGTTCCCATTTAAAAGCGTTATACCCCAATAAGTCTTGCTGGTAGCCGAGGCGGATCGGAACCGATGAGAACTGGTTATAAGTTTGGTCGCCGAAATAGCGCATATAATCCAAGTCTGTATCCAAATAGAATGTACCGCCTAAGAGGTCGAAATTCTGTTCGATCTCCAATTGCCCGCCCGCATAAAACGATTGTTGTTTTCTATATACGTCGATATCAGCCTCCGAGTCATATCGTTGGGTAAAATAACGGCGGTATTGTGCCGGCGTCAGATTTAGGGTAAGGCTTGGCAGACGGCCGGCCTTGTAAGTCCGGTATTCCCAGTAGCCGGCCAGATACATATTCTTGTATCGGAAAGCGTCCAGCGAACTGTCGGCCGCCAGTGTGATAGTTCGTTCCAGCGTCAGTGTGAGCTGCGCTTTTCCTCCGAACACGCATGCAAGCATCAACAACGTGATGACATATCTATAAATGAATTTCCTGTCCATAACTTCCAATTTTCAATTTTCAACATTCAAATTACCAACCTCATGTTTGCGATAAATGAACCAGTATATCAGTGGTATGACAAAAAGGCTGACTGCCGTACCGATCAGCATGGCCGAGATCATGGCGATGGAGAGCGGCTTTTGCAGTTCGCTGCCCATATCGAATGTGAAAAGCAGCGGAACCATTCCGAATATTGTCGTTAATGATGTCATGATGATAGGGCGCAGGCGCCGCCGTCCGGCTTCATGTATGGCTTCCATAAGAGGAACCCCTTCTTTGCGGAGTTCGTTGATAGCATCCAGTTTCAGGATGGAGTCGTTGATGATGATACCGCAGGTCACGACGATACCGATGGCACTCATCAGGTTCATGGTATGGCCGCATATCCAGAGCACCAGCAAGGAGGCTGCCACATCGATCGGAATTTCAAGCAGCACGATGAGCGGCTGGAGGAAACTTTCGAACTGGGCTGCCAGGATGAAATACATCAGTAGGATCGAAATGAACAAAATCACGACCAGCTCGTTCAGCATCTGCCGGTTGGAAAAGAAACTTCCTGAAAAATCGATATCCCAGTCTGTATCGATTTCTTTTTTTACATTTTCCATCAACTGTTCGGCATTGTCTATATCATAGAAACTGAATGGAATGTATTCTCCGTTCTTTCCTGCCGTGATCGTTTTCAAGTCCTCTCCCGGAGTGACACGCACCAGCGATTGCAGCGGGATATATCGTACGTTGCCTTCCGTATCAGGAACAGTGTTTACCAATGTTTTCTGCAAGACCTCATTTACCGTTTGTTCCTCTCCGGCCAATGCGATTGGCAGATATTGTTGGTAGGAGCGGAGCGTTGCTACTTCATTCTCTTTGAATGCCGTTTTCAGCAACCGGTACACTTCGTTGTAGTCGACGTTATAAAGCAGAAGTTTCTGTCTGTCTATCGTGATATTTAACTGGTTGTCGAAGGTGATACCGACAGGAGTATGTCCTGTTTTCGCCTCGATTTGCTGTTCTATTTTATTCAAGACGGAGGCTTCCGGTGCTTCAGATTTATTGCGGGTGTGCAATTCGGCGACAATGTCGGCTTCACCTGTCACAAACAGCTTTTCAAATACTGTTTCGGGAGGCGAGAAGGATATCACTGCCATCGGGTAATGCGTTTTGATCCATTTTTCCACCGATTTTTGCAAAGGAGAGATTCCGGTTGGTTTCTCCGTCTTAAAATATAACTCGCTTTCAGAAACCGACATCTCGCGATCCCGGTTCAACAGGAATTGCTGCTGCCCGACATAGGCCGTGTGTTCTTGTACCTGATTGTCGATAGAGGCGAATAACTGGCTGACACGGCTCTGGTTTTCATCGATATGGATGTTTTCGTTCCATTCCACATGAGCGATCAGTTCGTTCTGGTCTATCTCCGGCATACGGCTTTTCGGTATTTCGTAGAACAGAAAGGCGCAAAGCGGGAGCGTAATGGCAATGAAAATCAGGCTTGCCGTTTTGTGACGGAACACAAAATCCACTCCGGTATCATAGAAGCGGTCCAATGTATGCTCTTTTACCAGATTGTTGATTCGCATATTGAAATCCTTATGTTTGATGTCCGGAATACTGTATACCAGTTTGTAGAGTACCGGCAGCAGCATGATTCCCGTGAAATAGGAAACCATCAGACCGACGGTGACGGCAAAGGCTTGGTCGAAGAAGATCGCTCCTGCTATTCCGCTCATGAACACAAGCGGAACGAAGACGGCAATTGTCGTAAAAGTGGAACTCAGCATCGGAGTAATTACTTCGGTCGTCCCTTTATTGCAAGCCTCTTCCAGCGAGTCTCCTCGTGTCCTGTATTGGGTAATGTTTTCCGTTACGATGATCGAACTGTCGATCATCATACCCAAAGCCAGGATCAACCCGGAGATGGAGATGATATTCAGCGACATCTTGCAGAGGTAGAAAAAAAGGAAACTGATGATCAGGCTCACCACCATACTTAACCCGATCACTGCCGGGCTCTTGATATCCCCTAAGAAAAGGATGGCGACGATACAGATGAAAAGGAAACCCAACGACAGGTTTTGTTTCAGGTTCGAGATGGTATAATCCAGCAATTCCGTCTGGTTGCGGCTGACACTGAAATCGATATCCGGATAGACGGAAGCAAAGTAATCCGTCACTTCTGCCAATGCCTCTTTCATGTTATCCATATTTTCATCCGCCTGCTTGATTACAGCCAGCGTTACCGCCCGTTTCCCGTTGGAAAGGGAAGCTCCGGTCTCTTTCTCCGGCACGACGGAAATGCGTGCCAAATCTTTCAGTTGAAAAATATGGTTATTTTTCCTGATATAAATATTCTCGACATCTTCCGGTGTGCGCAGCAGTGTCGAGAACTTGATATTGTACTCGTAATAGCCGTCACGTACGGTCATGCTACCCGGTTCTATATTGTTAGATGTCAGTGCGGCCTCCAGATCGTCAAGTGTGATCTCCGACATTTTCAGCAACTTCATGTCCGGAACAATCTGTAACTGCCGTTTCAGAATTCCGGTCACATCTACCATTGCCACTTCGGGCAACTGTTCGATACGACGTTTGATCACCGTTTCGGCAAACTGGCAAAGGTCGAGGAACGATCCTTCGTTTATTTCACTGTAAGCGCTGTCGCTTTTCAATGTCAGATTCAAGCAGAATACGGGAATATCAGTGGCACTGGCTTTGATTACCCGTGGACGTTCTACTTCACGTGGCAGGTAGTTCATAGCTGCGTCTATCTTTTCGTTGACTTCGATAAAAGCCAGATCCGTATTTGTTCCGAAATCGAAGTTTAGGCGTATGATGGCAGCACCGTCGCGTGTTTCACTGTGGATGTCGCGTAAACTGGCAACCTGCATTAATTGCTGGCGGATGGTTTTTACTACTGTGTTTTCCAATTCGCGTGCCGAAGTGTTCTGGCCGGATACCTGTACGGTGATCTCCGGAATTGCAATATCAGGCAGCAACGACACCGGAATGGTGAAGTAAGTAACCAGTCCCA
>OGQY01001368.1_pt1 | contig 16639 bp, 12 predicted proteins | sample 1553361 | NCBI WGS metagenome assembly OGQY01 (sample SAMEA2579963, study PRJEB22360) | human gut metagenome | reverse complement strand
TATCCACCAAAAATCCACTCCCATTTTTTCGTATGGATGATGCAAAATGTCGAAATACGCATTGCGGAATTTCTCGTCGGTGAGATCGAACTCTATAGTGCGTTTGGTTTGCGGATCGACGCCGCAAGCGCACGCCATATCGGGATACTGCTGTTCAAAATATCTCACGCCGTCGCGCGGATGCAAATTCATGGTTACGGCAAGATTTCTGCCTTTGAGATTTTGCAAAAATCCTTCGGGATCGGGGAACAATTCCTTTTCAAACGTGTAGCCTGTCCACCCTGCGCCTTGAAAAGACTTGTAGTCTGCGTCTTTGGGAACGTTTGTTACGATGTGCCAGTCCATGTCTATCGTGGCAACCGTAAGCGGAACGTTTTTGTCCTCGAATTCGTCCATAAGGGCAAGATATTCCTTGTCGGTGTAGGCATGATAGCGTGACCACCAGTTGCCAAGCGCGTACTTCGGCAAAAGCGGAGTGAATCCCGAAAGCGAATAGAACTCTTTGAGTCCGCCGAGATAATCGTCTTTGAAAGCAAACAAATACTTGTCTACGCAAGACGTCGGACGAGGGGAAACACTGCCGTCTACGTTCAAAAGCACGGACGACGAGTCGTCGATTTCGCTAACGCCGTTGGTTGCAAAAATGCCTTTTCTGATATGAGCGAGGCAAAAATGGTCTTTCTTTTCTCTCTTGCCCTTCCATCCGCCCAGCACTCCGAAAGTGCCGTCCAGCGTCCTTGCCGTACCGCCGAGGTTAAATGCGTTTGAAGGAGTCGCGCTCTCTCCGTCCTTGAAAGTTACGGACGAAGCAAGCGTTTTCGTGTTGACGGTAAAAGCGCAAGTTTGCGTTTCAATCGACATTTCATCACCGTTTTTTGCATGTTTAAACTGCGGATTTGCGTAATTTCTGCAAAAAGCAAACTGGGTGCGTTTGTCGGTAAAACTGCCCTTTTCTATACGCAACGTTCTGTCCGAAAGCACGCTTATGCGCACGTCGCCGACGATAATCGTGTTCTCTTTTTTGCATGGAGCAAGCTCTTGAGAAAATCTCATTTATACCTCCGACATAGAGTTATTTTTTTATAGAATAATAATAGCAACTAAACGTGCGCGTGTCAATAGCAAGCACGAGTGAAAGAGCGTGCGCATACAATAAAATATGTGCGGAATTATCGGATACGTCGGTGAACGACAATCGGCAAAAGACGTTGTGATAGACGGGCTTAAAGCCCTTGAATATCGCGGATACGACAGCGCCGGGGTAGCGATCATCAACGACAACCAGCTGTTAAATGTATATCGGCCGCAAGGCGAAACGTTCGTGTTTGCTTCTGACGGCATTATCGAGACTCCCACCGTTATCCTCCAAGAATTTCCATCCCAAAGTTACATCTTCCGTAACAGTACCTATACAGAGGTACCCGTTTATTCCTTTTCTTCTTTCCGCCCGATGCATCAGTTTTGTAAGATAACGGCTTCTCGTGCTGTGAGGCCGGAAACATTAAAGTGCTCTGATTCGTTGATAATTAGAGAGGCTTTTTCTGACACACTGTTGCAAGGCGGGAAAGATGAAGCGACCGGGATAAGGGAAGAGAGTGTGACTATGGAGTGAGTTCGATAACCCATGTATAAATAATACGAATCAAGAGTTGGAGCAGATATGTTTGAACTCTTGGGAAAAACGATAAGTCCTTTAATTTTTGATTCGCGTAAACTGCTAAATAGAGAATAGATGGAACAACTGAAACATGAATGTGGCGTTGCCATGATACGTTTGCTTAAACCGCTGGAGTACTATGAAAAGAAGTACGGAACGTGGATGTACGGGCTGAATAAGCTCTATCTGCTGATGGAAAAGCAGCATAACCGTGGTCAGGAAGGTGCCGGTCTGGCGTGTGTGAAACTGGAAGCAAATCCGGGTGAGGAGTATATGTTCCGTGAGCGGGCATTGGGTTCCGGTGCCATCACCGAGATATTTGAGACAGTACAAAGCAACTTCAAGGATCTGAGCAAAGAACAGTTGCACGATGCCGCGTTTGCCAAACGGACGCTGCCTTTTGCCGGAGAAGCTTATATGGGGCATCTGCGTTACTCGACTACCGGAAAATCCGGGATATCCTATGTTCATCCGTTTCTCAGAAGAAATAACTGGCGGGCGAAGAATCTTGCTCTTTGCGGCAACTTCAACATGACTAATGTGGATGAAATTTTTGCCCGTATCACAGCCATCGGCCAGCATCCCCGTAAGTATGCCGATACGTATATTATGTTGGAACAAGTGGGGCACAGGCTCGACCGTGAAGTGGAACGTCTCTTTAACCTGGCTGAGGCTGAAGGCCTGACCGGCATGGGCGTGACGCATTACATTGAGGACCACATCGACCTTGCCAACGTGTTGCGCACGTCGAGTAAAGAATGGGACGGGGGGTATGTGATGTGCGGACTGACCGGTAGCGGAGAGAGCTTTGCATTGCGTGACCCGTGGGGGATTCGTCCGGCGTTCTGGTATCAGGATGACGAGATTGCGGTGCTTGCTTCCGAACGTCCGGTGATTCAGACGGCACTCAATGTTCCGATAGGAGAAATCAGGGAATTACTGCCGGGACAGGCCCTCCTGATCAGTAAAGAGGGAAAGTTGCGTACGGCACAGATCAATAAGGCACGGGAGAAGAAAGCCTGTTCGTTCGAGCGGATCTACTTCTCGCGAGGCAGTGACGCGGATATTTACAAGGAGAGAAAACAACTGGGTGAGAAACTGGTTCCGAACATCCTGAAAGCGATTGATAATGACCTCGACCATACCGTCTTCTCGTTCATCCCGAATACGGCAGAGGTGGCATTTTACGGTATGCTTCAGGGGCTGGACAATTATTTGAATGAGGAGAAGGTGCGGCAGATTGCGAGCCTGGGACATCATCCGGATCACGATGAACTGGAAGTGATTCTGTCCCGCCGTATCCGTTCGGAGAAAGTGGCTATCAAAGATATCAAACTGCGCACTTTCATTGCCGAGGGCAATAGCCGGAATGACTTGGCTGCACACGTATATGACATCACATACGGCAGTCTCCGTTCCGGTATCGACAATCTGGTGATTATCGACGACAGCATTGTTCGCGGTACTACTCTGAAACAGAGTATTATCGGTATCCTCGACCGTCTGGGACCGAAGAAGATAGTCATCGTCTCTTCTTCTCCGCAAGTTCGCTATCCCGACTATTACGGTATTGATATGGCGAAGATGTCCGAATTCATCGCCTTTAAAGCTGCAATTGAATTGCTGAAGGACCGGGATATGAAAGATGTGATCGCATCGGCTTACCGGAAGTCGAAAGATCAGGTGGGACTGCCGAAAGAGCAGATGGTAAACTATGTGAAGGATATTTATGCTCCTTTCACCGATGAGGAGATTTCGGAGAAGATGGTGGAACTGCTGACGCCGAAAGGAACGAAAGCGAAAGTGCAGATTGTCTACCAGCCGCTCGAGGGGCTGCACGAGGCGTGTCCCAATCATACGGGAGACTGGTACTTCAGTGGCAACTATCCTACACCGGGCGGGGTGAAGCTGCTGAACGAAGCATTTATTAACTACATCGAGCAGGTGTACCAATTTTAAAAGAAAGGTGAACTTAAATAAAGAAAAGATAAGAATGAAGAATGTGACTTTGATCCTTGACGACGGGAGCCGTTTCCACGGTAAGTCGTTCGGTTACGAAAAGCCCGTGGCAGGTGAAGTAGTGTTCAATACCGCCATGACCGGTTATCCGGAGAGTCTGACCGACCCTTCGTATGCGGGGCAGTTGATGACACTGACGTATCCGCTGGTGGGCAACTATGGTGTACCTCCTTTTAGCATAGAGCCCAACGGACTGGCTACGTTTATGGAGAGCGAACGCATCCATGCCGAAGCTATTATCGTAAGCGATTACTCACAGGAATACAGTCATTGGAATGCCGTTGAGAGTCTGGCTGACTGGCTGAAGCGTGAGCAGGTGCCGGGCATCACGGGGATCGATACCCGTGAGCTGACCAAAGTGTTGCGTGAACATGGGGTGATGATGGGACGGATCGTATTTGACGATGAACCGGAGAGTGCTCCGGAAGCTGTATACAGTGGAGTGAACTACGTAGACAAGGTTTCATGCAAAGAGGTGATCCGTTATAACGAGGGGGCGGACAAGAAGAAAGTGGTGCTTGTGGATTGCGGTGTGAAGACGAACATTATCCGTTGCCTGCTTCGCCGGGATGTGGAAGTGATCCGTGTACCCTGGAATTATGATTTCAATCATCTGAAGTTCGACGGACTCTTCATCTCCAACGGACCGGGTGATCCGGATACGTGTGATGCTGCCGTGCAGAACATCCGTAAAGCGATGCAGAATCCCAAGTTACCTATTTTCGGTATCTGCATGGGTAACCAGTTGCTGAGCAAAGCCGGAGGGGCTAAAATATACAAGCTGAAATACGGGCATCGCAGCCACAACCAGCCGGTACGCATGGTTGGCACGGAACGTTGTTTCATCACTTCGCAGAATCATGGTTATGCGGTAGACAATAATACACTTGGCACCGACTGGGAACCGCTGTTTATCAATATGAATGATGGCTCTAACGAAGGAATACGCCATAAGACGAATCCCTGGTTCTCTGCACAGTTCCATCCGGAAGCAGCCAGCGGACCCACGGATACGGAGTTCCTCTTCGACGAGTTCGTGAAGTTGCTCTAAAGTATATTCTGCATAAAGAGATAGAAACGAATCTGTTTTACCACAGAGTAACACGGAGTCTCACAGAGTTTTAATTTCTTGTTTATAAGATGTTAAGAGAAAATAATCTCTGTGGAACTCTGTGTTACTCTGTGGTAAACCAAACTCAAAAACATTATAATAATGAAAGAAAACAATATAAAGAAAGTACTGCTGCTTGGTTCCGGTGCCTTGAAGATCGGTGAGGCCGGTGAATTTGATTATTCCGGTTCCCAAGCACTCAAAGCCCTGAAAGAGGAGGGCATTGAAACCATCCTGATCAACCCCAACATCGCTACCGTGCAGACATCGGAAGGCGTAGCCGACCAGATATACTTCCTTCCCGTGACACCCTACTTTGTGGAGAAGGTGATCCGGAAGGAACGTCCCGAAGGCATTATGCTCGCCTTTGGCGGACAGACGGCATTGAACTGCGGGGTCGCCCTTTACCGCGAAGGGATTCTGGAGAAATATAATGTGAAAGTTCTGGGAACTCCCGTACAGGCCATTATCGACACCGAGGACCGTGAACTTTTCGTCGACAAGCTGAACGAGATCGATGTGAAGACCATCAAGAGCGAGGCGGTGGAGAACGCAGAAGACGCCCGTCGTGCTGCCCGGGAATTGGGCTATCCGGTCATTGTCCGTGCAGCTTACGCACTGGGCGGATTGGGTTCGGGTTTTTGTGACAATGAAGAAGAACTGGACCTACTCGTGGAAAAAGCTTTCTCTTTCTCTCCGCAGGTATTGGTTGAGAAGAGCCTCCGTGGCTGGAAGGAGGTGGAGTACGAGGTGGTGCGTGACCGTTTTGACAACTGTATCACGGTCTGCAATATGGAGAATTTCGACCCGCTGGGCATCCATACCGGTGAGTCTATCGTGATAGCTCCTTCACAAACCCTGACCAATAAGGAGTATCATAAACTGCGCGAGCTCGCCATCCGCATCATCCGCCACATCGGCATTGTGGGAGAATGTAACGTGCAATATGCTTTCGACCCCGAAAGTGAAGACTATCGCGTGATCGAGGTGAATGCCCGCCTGAGCCGTTCGTCTGCCCTGGCTTCCAAGGCTACCGGTTATCCGCTTGCCTTTGTGGCTGCAAAACTCGGACTTGGCTACGGGTTGTTCGACCTGAAGAACTCTGTGACGAAAACCACCAGTGCCTTCTTTGAGCCGGCACTCGATTATGTAGTCTGCAAAATTCCGCGTTGGGACCTCGGTAAGTTCCACGGTGTGGACAAGGAACTCGGCTCTTCGATGAAGTCCGTCGGTGAGGTAATGGCCATTGGCCGCACTTTTGAGGAAGCGATTCAGAAGGGCTTGCGAATGATCGGACAGGGGATGCATGGTTTTGTGGAAAACAAGGAACTCGTTATCCCCGACATCGACAAAGCACTGCACGAACCGACCGATAAGCGTATCTTTGTCATCTCGAAGGCTTTCCGTGCCGGATATACCATCGATCAGGTGCACGAACTGACTAAGATCGACAAGTGGTTCCTCCAGAAATTGATGAATATCATGAATACTTCTGAGGAACTCCATCAGTGGGGGAACAATCACAAGCAGATAGCCGACTTGCCTGCCGACCTGCTCAAGCAAGCCAAGCGTCAGGGATTCTCCGATTTCCAGATTGCACGTGCCATCGGCTACGAAGGCGATATGGAAGACGGCAGCCTTTATGTCCGCAATTACCGTAAGAGCCTGGGCATTGTTCCCGTGGTGAAGCAAATCGATACGCTGGCTGCCGAATATCCGGCACAGACCAATTATCTTTACCTGACCTATAGCGGCACAGCCAACGACGTCACTTACCTGGGTGACCATCGTTCCATCGTCGTTCTCGGTTCGGGTGCCTACCGGATCGGTTCTTCCGTAGAGTTCGACTGGTGCGGGGTGCAGGCGCTTAATACGATCCGTAAGGAAGGATGGCGTTCGGTGATGATCAACTATAATCCCGAAACCGTATCGACCGACTATGATATGTGCGACCGGCTTTACTTTGACGAACTGACGTTCGAACGCGTGATGGATGTCCTTGAACTGGAGAATCCGCACGGAGTCATTGTTTCCACCGGCGGACAGATACCTAACAATCTCGCCCTGCGTCTCGATGCCCAGAACATCCACATTCTCGGAACATCCGCCCAGAGCATCGACAATGCCGAGGACCGCGACAAATTCTCCGCCATGCTCGACCGTATCGGAGTGGATCAACCGGAGTGGCGTGCCCTTACTTCACTCGAGGACATTAACTCGTTTGTCGATAAGGTAGGTTTCCCTGTGCTTGTCCGTCCGTCGTATGTGCTCAGCGGTGCGGCAATGAACGTATGCTCCAACCAAGAAGAGCTGGAACGCTTTCTGCAACTGGCGGCCAACGTATCGAAGAAGCATCCGGTAGTGGTCAGCCAGTTCATCGAACATGCCAAGGAGGTGGAGATGGATGCTGTGGCACAGAACGGTGAAATCATCGCTTATGCAATCTCCGAACACATTGAGTTTGCGGGAGTACATTCCGGTGACGCCACTATCCAGTTTCCGCCGCAGAAGTTGTATGTAGAGACGGTTCGTCGCATTAAACGCATCAGTCGTGAGATAGCCAAGGCGCTCAATATCTCCGGCCCGTTCAACATTCAGTATCTGGCTAAAGACAATGATATAAAGGTGATCGAGTGTAATCTTCGTGCCAGCCGTTCGTTCCCCTTCGTCAGCAAGGTATTGAAGATCAATTTTATCGAACTTGCCACGAAAGTCATGCTCGGCCTGCCTGTTGAGAAGCCGGAGAAGAATCTGTTCGAACTCGATTATGTCGGGATCAAGGCGAGCCAGTTCTCTTTCAACCGCCTCCAGAAAGCCGACCCTGTATTGGGAGTGGATATGGCTTCGACCGGTGAAGTGGGTTGCATTGGCAGCGATACTTCCTGTGCCGTGCTCAAGGCTATGCTTTCCGTGGGTTATCGCATCCCGAAGAAGAAGATTCTGCTTTCTACCGGAACACCGAAGCAGAAAGTGGATATGCTCGAGGCGGCCCGTATGTTGCAGAAGAAGGGATATGATATTTTCGCGACAGGAGGTTCCAGCAAGTTCCTTACCGAGAATGGTGTGGAGAACACCCGTGTTTATTGGCCCAGTGAAGAGGGACATCCCCAGGCACTCGAGATGTTGCATAAGAAAGAGATCGACATGGTGGTCAATATTCCCAAGAATCTGACTGCCGGTGAACTGGACAATGGTTACAAGATCCGTCGTGCCGCCATCGACCTCAACATCCCGCTGATCACTAATGCCCGCCTGGCGAGCGCGTTTATCAATGCGTTCTGCACGATGGACATTGACGATATAGCGATCAAGTCGTGGGAAGAGTATAAGTAAGGACTTTAGGGCTTCACCACAGATTGGCAGACACAATGCACGGAGAAGATATAAATCGGATTGAATTATGAATCTGTGTCGTCGGTTAATCTGCGGTGGAGCTTCCGGTACATTCACTTTTGCTTAACAATCCTGAAAATCGGAACTTTTTCTGCTGCCTGTTGTTGAGAGTACATATAAATCAATAAAGAGTGTAATAATGAATATAGCAGAGCAATTGGATGCCGTATCCGGAACGAACCGTCTGGTGTTGGTGGAATTTTATGCAGACTGGTCTCCTCATTATGAATGGCTGGAACCTGTAGTACGGACTTACGAGAAGCAAGTTTCCGAGGTGATTAAAGTGAATATCGTGGAGGACAAGGCAGTGGCAGATTCGTTCAATATCGAGACAGCCCCGGCTTTTATTCTCTTGCAGCGCGGGCACGAATTGTGGAGACAAGTGGGAGAACTGACCATCGATGAACTTAAACTGGTATTGGAAGAGTTTAAATAGCAAAGTGCTGATTATGCCGTTTTGTATTTTCTACCCGATGTAGCTTACGCTATATCGGGTAGTTTGTTTATGGGCTATCAAATAACGGCTTATATTCCTGTTCCTGTTTTTCAATAAGTTACTTTTATTGTCTGTAGAGTCGCATTATGGCGGCTGTTTTTCTCTTTCCTTGTTGCATGTGTTGTCTGCATCGCGCTTTTGCACGCCGATTGCTATTGGGTAAACAGAGGGATTGTCTATGCTGAAAAGTAGATAAGCGGACGATAGGAAGCTTCTTACGCTTTCTTTATACCTGATGCAACGTTTGTTTTAATGAAATAGAGCTTTTGTTTTAAACTAATGCCGCCTCTCTTTTAAAGAAATACCACTTTGGTTCCTTAGGAAAAGAGCATCTTTATTGAATATTCCGATCCGATTCTGCATTATTTTGCGTTTTGTATGCGTTCTGTATGCAATACTGTCCTCTATTATACCTGTTTTGATAAAAGTGTGAGTAAGCAAACAAGTGGAAATAACAATAAAATGGCAGGTAAATATGCAGTAAGGATATCAAGGTGAATTCACCTTTTTTGATATTCCTGTGGAGTCATTCCCGTCATTCGCTTAAAGAACTTGCAGAAGAAAGAGGGATTCGGAAAATGAAGTTCGTCCGAGATTTGGTAAACAAGCAGATTGCTGTGTTTCAATAACACTTTTGCTTCGAGAATAACGGACTGGTTGATCCATTCCATTACTGTCTGGTGACTGACCTGCCGGATCAGGGTGTTCAGGTAACGTGGGGTCAGGCATAACTTGTCGGCATAGAAGCCCACGGTGCGTTCGTTTTTGCTGAACTCGTTCACCAATGCGATGAACCGCCAGAATATTTCTTCCTGATGTGAAAACCTGCGGGAAGTGTCGTTCGCTTCTTCCGTGCGTATATACTTTATGTTGTGCAACAAGGCTGCGAGCAGATGCTGCACCACTTCCCGGCGGAAAGGGACTTCCTGAACCGTGTCCCATATCAGCGTGAAATATGCATCTGACAGTTTCCATTCGGTATCCGTCACCTGCGTGACAAGGTTTTGCCGTGTATGCGATTCAAAGAGCTGGTCGCCTCGCAGGAGCGGAAGGAAATCTTTGTCGGCTGCAATCATCTGAAAATCACAATCGGGTGTGAATTCCAAAAGTTCGATGATAGAGCCGGGGAGGAATGTGGCAATGGTTTGGGGATATATGTTGTACTCTATCAGGTTGATTGTGATCCGGGCTTTGCCGCGTAGTCCCCGGATAATTCTTCCTTCTTTCAGTCGATAGGGCTGTCCCAGACGGAACAGGCGGCTTTCCATATGGGTGAAGCTGATGACAATCCCGAAATCGGGGGTGACAAAGCGATATTCGTTATTGCATACGATATTGCTGTGTTTCAGTAGGTCGAGCGCCAGTTCCAGAGGTTTGTTCTTTTCCATAAATCAGTTTTTATCACACGGCAAACTTAGGTAAAATATACGATTTATAAGCAGGCCCGATATAAAGAATAGCATATTTTATCCCATAAAAGAATGAAATTTAATGCATGCTCCCGCGAACCGAAAGATACATCCGGACCGGAACCTGATCTCCCGGCCGGGCTGAAGAGTGTGGCTATCATTGGGGTAATGAATGACAGACGGTAGTGTGGAGTTTGTTTCAAAACAGTTAATATAATTTAATCGGAATCAAATTTATCCGTACAAACAATCCGGAGTTACGAACTATTCGTATATTTGTTAGTAATTAATAACTTAAATATAATTCTGCATGAAAACCTCTTATCTACTCCTGTCCTCCGCTTTGTTGCTGGGATGCCTATCCGCTTGCAACACTTCCCCCCGGGAATCTAAAGTTATGGAAGCAAACGATGGAAGCGTAACTACTGTCGAAAGCAACGGAAACAAACTGACGGTATGTGACTTATCGGCTGTAAAAGACACGATAGAAGTGCCGCTCAGCGAGTTTGTGGAAGACTGTCGCATCGTGCGTTTTGAGACCTCTGAAGAGGCATACTTCAAAGCCTGGTTTATCAATGCTACCGATAAGCATATCGGTATCCGCCAGGGAAACCAGGATGTGTTTAAACTGTTTGACAGGGATGGTAAGTTTCTGTATAATGTCGGTTCCGTAGGAAGCGGTCCCGGTGAATATGACACCACCCTCTACGATGAATGCATTGATGAGAAGAACGGCCATATCTTCTTCACACCTTTTGTGGGGAAAAGAATCATGATGTATGATATCAACGGGCAATGGATTAAAGATATTCCGCTTCCCATGCAAATTAATAAAGCGAAAATATGGGTGAATGAAGACGGAAGCTTATCTGTTGTACACATGCCTTTCGAGGAAGGTGAGCCCCTTGCTTTCAGGGTGGATACCGAAGGAAATATACTGAACCAAATTCCGGCAACTGCCGCAACGAAGGTGATGAACTTCGACGGAGAGGTTTTCTCTTATAGGAACTGTGGCGATTTCGATTTCTTCCATACCGGTATAGATACTCTTTTCACTTACGATCCCGCCGGCAATAAACTGTTGCCGAAATTCACGATGACTTTCCCGAATATGAATGAGAAGCCGATACATTTATATTACAGACTTCCCCATCATTTCATTGTCACCTACTGGGGTAATAAGGGAGAGGGAGGTGGAGATGTCTTGGTAGACACTGAGAAGAATGCTTCTTCTTATTTCCGCCTTGTGAACGACTTTTACGGTAACCTTCCTATTCCGGCTCCGGGCCATAGCTTTTATCGCGGATACTTTATACAGAGTCTGGAACCGGGACAGTTGATTGAAAAGATAGAAAAACAGATCGCTTCCGGCAAATGCTCCGGTCAGGATGAACAGAAACTCAAGGAACTGGCGGCTACTTTGACTGAGAATGATAATAATGTTCTGTTTATCGGAAAGGTTAAGAAATAAAGAGCCGGTATACAGAAGAGGGTGATACCGACTTAGAAACTATTATTCCCAGATGTGATGGGGGTGTGTCATCATACGGATTTTGACACATCCCCATACTTTTTTTATGTGGGAATCGAACAAATAGAACATTATTGCAAACAATTGGAACCTGCTTGCGTGTTCTTATTTCCTATCTTTGTCGAAAAGAAGAATTAATAGGAATAGGAATATGAAACGAGTTATCTTTTCTTTGTCTTTTTCCCTGTTTGCCCTGCTGATGTATGGACAGATCACCCTTGAAGAGTGTCAACGGAAAACCCGGGAAAACTATCCGCTGGTAAGGCAGTATGGATTGATAGAGAAGACAAAAGAATATAATCTGGCCAATGCGTCGAAAGGTTATCTACCTCAGTTTACCCTTTCGGGTAAGGCCAGTTGGCAGAGTGAGGTTACGGAATTGCCTGTACAGGTTCCCGGAGTAGATATAAAAGGTTTGCCGAAAGACCAGTATCAGGTGATGCTGGAACTGAAACAGAACATTTGGGACGGCGGTGAGATTCGTTCGAGAAAAGAGCAGGTCAAGGCATCGTCGGATGTGGACCGGGAGAAATTGAACGTAGATATGTATGCACTTACCGAGCGGGTGAATCAAGTGTACTTCGGAATTCTGTTACTGGACGAACAGTTAAGGCAAAACCAACTCTTTCTGGAAGATCTGGAACGTACCAATAAGCAGATTTCATCGTACATTGAGAATGGCATAGCCAGCCAGTCCGATCTGGATGCTGTCAGTGTGGAACAGCTTAATACCCGGCAAAAGCGGATAGAACTGACCTCCTCTCGTCAGGCCTATCTGTCTATGCTTGCATTGCTGACAGGCGAAGAGATGCCTGCCGGGATCTCTTTGCAGAAGCCGGTGCCGGAATGGGATATACCGGTGATAGCGAATAACCGTCCGGAGCTGATATGGTTTGATGCGCAAAACGGACGTTTACAAGTGCAGGAAGAAGCTTTGAAAACTCAGCTGATGCCACGTTTCGGGCTGTTTGTTCAGGGAGCATACGGTAATCCGGGACTCAATATGCTGAAAAATGAATTCTCGCCTTACTATGTGGCAGGAGTCCGCTTGTCGTGGAACTTCGGTAGTTTGTATACTTTACGCAACGACCGGCGGGTGATAGCTGCCAATCGTCAGCTGTTGGACAGCAACCGGGATGTGTTCCTGTTTAATACCCGCCTTCAGGCAACCCAGCAGGGGAGTGCCGTAGAGAGTGTGCGCCGGCAGATGGCGGACGATGACGAAATAATCCGTTTGCGAACCAGTATCCGCAAGGCCTCGGAAGCCAAAGTGGCCAATGGTACCATGACCGTAACCGATATGCTTCGGGACATGACTTCCGAGAACCTGGCGCGACAAACCAAGGCGCTGCATGAAGTACAGCTCTTGATGAACATGTATCAACTGAAGTATACAACGAATAATTAAACTTCTCTTATTACTGAAACAAAAATAGAATAGCAGTTATGAAATCAATGAAATTTATAGGATGTCTATACTTACTGGCTTTACTTTCCGCTTGTGGAAGCAGAACTTCGGATTATGATGCCACGGGAACTTTCGAAGCTACGGAAGTTCTGGTTTCGGCCGAAGCTTCGGGGAAACTCTTGTACTTTCATGTTGAAGAAGGTACCCGGCTGAAAGCAGGCGAAGAAGTAGGGCTGATCGATACGCTACAACTCTATCTGAAAAAACTGCAATTGCAGGCCAGCATGAAGTCGGTTGAAAGCCAACGTCCGGACGTCAACAAACAGATTGCTGCTACCCGGCAGCAGATCGCTACCGCCCGGAGAGAGAAGAGACGCGTGGAAAACCTGTTGAAAGCGGGAGCCGCCAATCAGAAGCAACTGGATGATTGGGAGGCACAGATCGCATTGCTCGAACGGCAGCTTACTGCCCAGATGTCGTCTTTACAGAACAGTACGAACAGTTTGACGGAACAAGGATCATCAGTCGCAATCCAGGTGGCACAAGTAGAAGACCAATTGGCGAAGTGTCACGTCGTTTCGCCTATCAGTGGTACTGTATTGGCAAAATATGCCGAAGCCGGGGAGTTGGCTGCTGTGGGTAAACCTCTTTTTAAGGTGGCAGATATCGATCAGATGTATCTTCGTGCCTATATTACTTCCGAACAGCTTTCACAAGTCAAGCTTGGCAATCGGGTGACGGTCTTTTCCGATTATGGGGGAGATGAGCGTAAGGAATATCCGGGTGTCGTGACATGGATTTCAGATCGTTCGGAGTTTACTCCTAAAACGATTCTGACAAAAGAAGAACGTGCCAATCTGGTGTATGCCGTTAAGATAGCGGTAAAGAACGATGGACTTCTGAAGATAGGTATGTACGGAGGAGTGAAGTTATAAATGATGCCTGCTTATGAAACCAGCTGTATCTGTAAATGACGTGATGAAACGTTACGGGGAGGTAGAAGCCCTGAAAAGTGCTACCTTTTCTGTAAATCCCGGCGAATTATTTGGTATTATCGGCCCGGACGGAGCAGGTAAGAGCACTCTCTTCCGGATATTGACCACATTGTTGCTGGCCGATAGCGGGACAGCTACAGTGAACGGACTCGATGTCGTGAAGGACTACAAACAAATCCGGCAACAAGTGGGATATATGCCCGGACGCTTTTCGCTCTATCAGGATCTGACAGTGGAGGAGAATCTTGACTTTTTCGCTACCGTGTTTCATACGACCATTCGTGAAAACTACGATCTGGTGAAAGATATCTATCAGCAAATAGAGCCTTTCCGTAAACGCAGGGCAGGAGCTTTATCCGGGGGAATGAAGCAAAAACTTGCTTTGAGTTGTGCGTTGATTCATAAGCCGGAGATTCTTTTTCTGGACGAGCCGACTACCGGTGTGGATCCTGTTTCGCGCAAGGAGTTCTGGGAAATGCTGAGGCATCTTAAGGATCAAGGTATCACAATTCTTGTTTCCACTCCGATCATGGACGAAGCCCGTCAATGTGACCGTATCGCTTTTATCAATGAGGGTGAGATACAAGGCATCGATGTGCCGGAACGTATCCTGCAACGTTTCAGCCATATTCTTTGCCCGCCCGGTCTGGAACGTACGGAAGTGCACGCCGGAAACGATTTTGCCATCGAGGTGGATCAATTGACCAAGTGTTTCGGTCATTTTACCGCAGTCGATCATATCTCCTTTCGGGTAAACCGTGGAGAGATCTTCGGATTTCTCGGAGCAAACGGTGCAGGGAAGACCACTGCTATGCGTATGCTTTGCGGACTGAGTAAGCCTACTTCGGGCATGGCGCGGGTAGCAGGTTTTGATGTAGCGGCTCACCCCGAAGAGGTAAAGAAGAATATCGGTTATATGAGCCAGAAGTTTTCGTTGTATGAGGACCTTAAAGTGTGGGAGAACATCCGCCTCTTTGCCGGAATTTACGGAATGCAGGATCGGGAAATAGCCGAAAAGACAGATGCTCTTCTTGATCGCTTGGGCTTCAGCGGAGAGCGTGACACACTTGTGAAAAGCCTGCCTTTGGGATGGAAACAGAAACTGGCCTTTTCCGTTTCAATCTTCCACAATCCCCGGATCGTGTTTCTTGATGAACCGACGGGAGGAGTCGATCCGGCTACCCGCCGTCAGTTCTGGGAACTGATTTATCAGGCTGCCGACCGGGGGATAACGGTCTTTGTGACTACCCATTACATGGATGAAGCAGAATATTGTAACCGTGTATCTATCATGGTGGACGGACGTATCGAAGCACTTGACACCCCCCGTGGGTTGAAGGCGCATTTTCATGCCGATACGATGGATGATGTATTCCAACAACTGGCCCGTAAGGCAGTGCGTAAAGCTGATTAGTATATGAAACAATTTATAGCATTTGTAAAAAAGGAATTCTTCCACATATTCCGTGACCGGCGGACTATGTTGATTTTATTGGGAATGCCTGTCGTGCAGATTATCCTCTTTGGCTTTGCCATCACTACAGAAGTGAAAAATGTACGAGTGGGCGTACTCGATCCGTCGAATGACATCGTCACACGCAAAATTATCGATCGTCTGGATGCCAGCGAATACTTTTCCGTGAAGTGCCTTTTGCATTCTCCGCAAGAGATGGAAAGGGTGTTTCAGGAAAACGAGATAGATATGGCACTCGTTTTCAGTGAGCAGTTTGCCGACCGCCTTTATACAGGTGATGCCCGTGTGCAAGTGGTTTCCGATGCAACGGATCCGAATATGGCTACCACACAAGCCGGCTATGCCACAGGAGTGATTGCTGCTGTCCGGCAGGAAATGCTTCCTCCCGGAATGTCAGTGCCTTCTGTCGTACCCAATGTGAAATTGCTTTATAACCCTCAGATGAAGAGTGCTTACAATTTTGTACCCGGTGTGATGGGGCTTATCTTGATGTTGATTTGTGCCATGATGACCTCTATCTCTATTGTCCGGGAGAAGGAAACCGGCACGATGGAGATCCTGTTGGTATCTCCGGTGAAACCGCTGTTTATTATTCTGGCCAAGGCAGTTCCCTATTTTGTATTGTCATTTGTCAATCTTACGACGATTCTGTTGCTTTCTGTATTTGTACTGGATGTACCGGTAGTGGGCAGCCTGTTTTGGTTGGTGGTGGTGTCTTTGCTGTTTATTTTTGTCTCGTTGTCGTTGGGATTACTGATTTCATCGGTAACACGTACACAAGTGGCGGCTATGCTGGCTTCCGGCATGATTCTGATGATGCCTACCATGGTGTTGTCCGGTATGATTTTCCCTGTGGAGAGTATGCCGTTGATTCTTCAGTTGATATCGGATATTATTCCGGCCCGCTGGTATATCCAGGCTGTACGTAAACTGATGATTGAAGGAGTATCGGTTGTACTGGTATTTAAGGAGATTGGCATTTTGTTGTTAATGGCAACCGTGCTTATCACTGTCAGCATTAAGAAGTTTAAATATCGATTGGAGTAACGGTTATGATAAAGTTTCTGATAGAAAAAGAGTTTAAACAGTTGCTTCGCAACTCGTTTCTACCGAAGTTGATTCTTATTTTTCCTTGTATGATTATGC